>Ga0189274_100020_pt1 | contig 296928 bp, 308 predicted proteins | sample N5B1minimetaG_FD_130323 | JGI IMG/M metagenome (GOLD analysis project Ga0189274, IMG submission 130323) | Marine microbial communities from the Costa Rica Dome - N5 B1 mini metaG | ecosystem: Environmental > Aquatic > Marine > Oceanic > Photic zone | place: Costa Rica: the Eastern Pacific... | reverse complement strand
CGGCAGCCAGATCAACGACATCGCCGTGCTCAAGGACGCCCTCCAGGAGGCGGGGCAGATCTATGTGGAGCTCACCCGACTGGGGGCTCCGATGGGGTTCCTGGATGTGGGTGGTGGACTCGGCATCGACTACGACGGCAGCCGCACCGCATCAGCGGCATCCACCAACTACTCGCTGCAGAACTACGCCAACGACGTTGTGGCAACAGTGCGGGAATGCTGCGAACCCAATGGTGTGGCCGTGCCCACGCTAGTGAGCGAAAGCGGCCGCGCCATTGCCAGTCATTTCTCCCTGCTGGTGTTCGACGTGCTGGGAAGTAGCGCGTTACCGGCATCGGTTCCCAAGGCCAGCGGAGATGAACCACTCACCGTTCGCAACCTGCGGGACACCCTCGCCACCATTGAGGAGTTATCGGTGGCAGCGGATGCGCAATTGGTGCGTCTGCAGGAAGCCTGGAACGACGCCTTGAAGTTCAAGCAGGATGCGCTCGCCGCATTCCGGCTCGGGTACATGGGGCTGCCCGACCGCGCCACCGCTGAACAACTGACGTGGGCCTGTGCTGATGCGATTGCGCAGCGACTGCCCAAGGATCAAGCCATCCCGGAAGAGCTCGCAGCCCTCAACAAGGCATTGGCGGGAACGTATTACGCCAACCTGTCGATCTTCCGCTCAGCACCCGACACCTGGGCCATCGACCAGCTGTTTCCAGTGGTGCCCATCCAGCAGCTGGATCAACGACCGACCAGACTGGCCAACCTAGCCGACCTCACCTGTGATTCCGATGGTCGTCTGGATCGCTTCATCGGAGACGGACAACCCAAACAGCTGCTAGAGCTGCACGAACTCGACGGCAACAACTCCTATTTAATCGGCCTGTTCCTAAGCGGTGCATATCAGGAGGTGATGGGCAATCTGCACAACCTGTTCGGCACCACCAACGCCGTGCACATTCGCCTCAGCCCCGGCGGTAGCTATCGCATTGACCACGTCGTGCGGGGTGACACCAATGCCGATGTGCTGGAGGCCATGGAGCACGACCCCCGTGCCTTGCTGGAGCGGCTGCGGGTGGCGGCGGAAGCGGCCATCAACAACGGCCAGCTGCGCATCGACGAGTCACGCAGGCTGCTGGATCACCTCGAAAGCAGCCTGCGACAGACCACCTACCTTCAGGACTGAGCCAACGCTGCCGCCAGCTCGGAGCGAGCGGACTCAAGCGCAGCAGGGAGGGCAGCACCATCGCGTCCCCCGGCCTGGGCCAGGTTCGGGCGTCCACCGCCACCACCGCCGCACTGTTTGGCAATACCGCCGATGAACTTGCCGGCCTGGAGCTTGGCAGCGATCACCTGCTTGCCGAAGGCCGCCACCAGGATCACCTTGCCCATGTCGCCAGGATCCGGCAGACCGCCGATCACCACGGCCGCACCATCCCCCAGCTGATCCGCCAGGCTCTGGGCTGCACCCTGCAAGCCAGCACCATCCACGCCGTCGAGGCGTTCCACCAGCAGTTGGAAGTCGCCCACGGCCTCGGCCTTAGCGGCCAGAGCGCCGGCTTTCGCCACCGCCAGTTCCGCCTGAGCCACAGCCAGCGCCTTGCCGGTGGCCTTGAGCTCCTCCTGAAGGGCCGCCACACGATCCACGATCTCGGCCGGCTGGGCCTTGAAGCGATCCCCCAGCTGCTTCACCACTGCATCGCGCTCGTTCAGATACGCGAGCACAGCGGGACCAGCGACGGCTTCAATCCGGCGGATACCGGCCGCAACGCCACTTTCCGCCACGATCTTGAACAGGCCGATCTCAGCGGTGTTGGCCACGTGGGTGCCGCCGCAGAGCTCCATCGACACACCGGGCACGTCGACCACCCGCACCACATCGGCGTACTTCTCACCGAACATCGCCACGGCACCGGCCGCCTTAGCCAGATCGATCGCCATCTCCTGCACCTGGAGCGCATGGGCCTCATTGATCCAACCGTTGATCAGGGTTTCAACCTGCTGCAACTGATCCGCCGTCACCGCCGTAGGGCAGTGGAAGTCGAAGCGCAGGCGATCGAAATCCACCAGTGATCCGGCCTGGCCGATGCCTGGATCCACCACCTGCTTGAGCGCTGCTTGCAGCAGGTGGGTGGCAGTGTGATTCGCCTGGGCCCGACGCCGGCAGGCACGGTCCACCTGGGCCTTCACGGTGTCGCCCAAGGCGAGCTCGCCGCGTTCCACCCGCCCGGCATGGACAAAAACATCGCGGCTGCGGCTCACCGATTCGATCCGAACAATCAGATCGCTGCCCGCAAGCACGCCGCGATCGCCCACCTGACCGCCGCCTTCTCCATAGAACGGCGTGGTGTCGAGCACCACCTGAACCGCATCACCCGCCTTGGCGGTGCTGGCTGGTTCACCGTTCACCACCAACGCCTGCACACAGGAAGCGTGATCGAGGGCTTCATAGCCCTCGAAACAGGTGGCCGCCTGATCCGCCACCACCTGGTCGATCGCATCCTGCAGGGTGAGGTCGATGCTCACCGCGGCCGCCTTGGCCCGCTGGCGCTGTTCCTCCATCGCCGCCTCGAAGCCATCGAGGTCAACGGCCAGGCCCTGCTCCTCGGCGATCTCCTGGGTGAGCTCCAGCGGAAAGCCATAGGTGTCGTACAGCTCAAAGGCTTGGGCACCGCTGATCTGGGTGGGCTTGGAGGCCAGCACCTCCGCCAGCAACTTCTCACCGCGCTCGAGGGTCTCGAGGAAGCGGGCTTCCTCCCGCTGGAGTTCGGAAAGGATCACCTCCTGGCGCTCGATCACGCTGGGGTGTGCACCCTTCAAAAGGGCAATCGCCGCCTCGCCCATCGTGACGAGGAAAGGTTTGTCGATGCCCAACAGGCGGCCATGGCGCACCACCCGGCGCAGCAGACGCCGCAGGATGTAGCCGCGGCCCAGGTTGCTGGCGGTGACGCCATCGCAGATCAGCTGCGTCACCGCACGGCTGTGGTCGCCGATCACCTTCAACGACGTCTTGCCCTTGTCGTTGAGCTGGTGGTAGTCGACCCCCGCCAGATCCGCAGCCGCTTGGATCAGCGGAAAGATCAGATCGGTTTCGTAGTTGTTGGGAACCTTCTGCAGAATCTGGGCCATCCGCTCGAGGCCCATGCCGGTGTCGATGTTGCGGTTGGCCAGCGGCGTGAGGGTGCCCTCCGCGTCGCGGTTGTACTGCATGAACACCAAGTTGTAGAACTCGATGAAACGGTCGTCGTCCTCGAGATCGATGCCCTCATCACCGAGCTCGGGTTTGAAGTCGTAATAGATCTCCGAGCAGGGGCCACAGGGGCCGGTGGGGCCGGAGGCCCAGAAGTTGTCGGCCTCATCCATGCGGATGATCCGCTTGGGGTTCACCCCCACCACATTGCGCCAGATCTGCTCGGCTTCGTCGTCTTCCCGGAAGACGCTCACCACCAGGTTCTTGGGGTCGATGCCGTAAACGCAGGTGCTGAGCTCCCAGGCCCACTCAATCGCCTGCTGCTTGAAGTAATCCCCAAACGAGAAGTTGCCGAGCATCTCGAAAAAGGTGTGATGCCTGGCCGTGCGCCCCACGTTCTCGATGTCGTTGGTGCGGATGCACTTCTGCGAACTGGTAGCCCGGGGCCCGGGTCGCTCCTGCTGGCCCAGAAAAACCGGCTTGAACGGCAGCATTCCCGCAATGGTGAGCAGCACCGTTGGGTCTTCGGGAATCAACGAGGCGCTGGCCATCCGCTTGTGGCCGCGCTCGGCGTAGAAGTTGAGGAAAGCCTCACGGATCTCCTCCCCACTGCGCGGTGCAGACGCTGCAGAAGACGACGATGCGGCGGCAACCATGACAGGAAAGGGGGATCCTGCCGTCATGATCGCCTTTGAACCGCCGGCGCCCGTGGCCGTTCCACCCAGTGATCCCGAGATTCGCCAGCGACTGCGGCTGCAGTCGATCGGTTGGGCGCTGACTGCCGGCATCAGCGCAGGGCTGCTGAGCTTGCCCTGGGGTCTGGAAGCTGCGGTGCGTTCGGGCGGTTGTGGCCTCTTTTACGGCCTGCTGGCCTTCCACCTGCAACGGGTGGACCCAGATGACGGGCATTTGCAGGCGGGTCTGGTGGGGGCGGTCTGCGGGTTGCGCAGCCTCGGCATGCCCCTACCCCTTGACAACTGGCAGGTCGATGGCCTGGCATTATTGATACTGGAGCTACTTCAGGCCTGGCTGCCGTTGATCGGCAGTGCTCTCCTGCTCCACGGCACCCTCCGCTTCCTGCCCGCGTCGCGGCCATGAGCCTGCTGCACGCCACCTGGCTTCCCGCCATCCGCACCTCCAGCAGTTCCGGTCAACCGGCACTGCTCGTTTGGGCTGACACCTGGCGGGTGGCCACACCGGAAGGCCCCGGCCTCACCCCCGCGCTACACCCCTTCACCCTCAGCCATGACGACCTCAGAGCCTGGCTGAGCGAACGCGACCTTTTGCCGGGCGGCTGCATTGATGCCACGGCCTGTCTCACCCTGCCGAGCCGCACGGTGAAGCCGCGCAAAAGCCGCAGCAAAAAAGAGGAGCCAACGCCGGAACCACCGGGCTGGACCGGGCTACCAATGCAGGCCGGCGAACCGATCCCCAAGCAAACCGAATGGTGGCCCTGGCAGGTGCAAGGGCTCGCGGTGGAACCATCAGCGGCCACGGAGTGGCTGTCCCGATTGCCCCTCTCCGGCACCAATCCAGACCTGGCTGACGAACTGCGCTGGTGGAGCCATCTGCAGCGCTGGGCCCTGAGCCTGGTGGCCAGGGGCCGCTGGATTCCCCAGATGGAGCTCAGCAAAGGCGAGGGCTATCCGCATCGGGCCCGCTGGGTGCCGCTGCTCAACCGGGAAGAAGACCGACGCCGACTGGAGGATCTGGCGGCCAGCCTGCCCCTGGTGGCCACCTGCGCCTTGCCCTGGCGTGAACCCCTGGGGCGCCGCAGCAACCGCACCACCCGGTTGCGACCGGAGGCCATGCGGGCCGCCAACCCTGTGGCCAGCTGCCGGCCCCGCAGCGGACGCCTGCGGGTGGCGACGCTGCTGGAAGACCTGGTGGACGCGCAGCTACGCAAGGACTTTGAACCATCCACCGATGGACTCGATCCCCTGCTGACCCTCTGGCAGGAGGCCCTGGGGTCGGAGACCGGGGTGATCGAGATCGGTGATGAAGAGGCTGAACGCCTGGCCACCGCCAGCCATCACTGGAGGGAAGGGATCGCCGGCGGTTTTGCTGCGGCCCGCACCTGCCTTGAACTGCACACCCCACCGGATGGGGAGGATCTCTGGGAGCTGCGCTTCGGGCTGCAGGCGGAAGCCGACCCCAGCCTGAAGCTCCCGGCCGCCGCAGCCTGGGCGGCTGGTGCGGAACCACTACAGCTTGGAGAGATCCGTGTGGACCAACCGGGTGAAGTGCTGCTGGAAGGCATGGGCCGCGCCCTGAGCGTGTTTCCGGCCATTGAGCGGGGCCTGGAGAGCGCCACACCTGAAACGATGCAGCTCACCCCTGCCGAAGCCTTCGTGCTGGTGCGCACGGCCGCCCGGCAGCTGCGAGATGCCGGCGTGGGGGTGGAGCTGCCGCCCAGCCTCTCCGGTGGCCTAGCCAGCCGACTGGGGCTCTCGATCAAGGCGGAGCTGCCCGAACGCTCGAGCGGTTTCACGTTGGGTGAGTGTCTGGACTGGGAGTGGGATCTGATGATCGGCGGGGTGACGCTCACCCTGCGGGAACTGGAGCGTCTGAGCGGCAAGCGCAGCCCCCTGGTGCGCCACAAGGGGGCCTGGATCGAACTGCGGCCCAACGACCTCAAGAACGCCGAACGCTTCTGTGGCGCGAAACCGGAACTGAGCCTCGACGACGCGCTGCGGCTGACGGGGACGGAAGGGGAACTGCTGATGCGGATGCCGGTGCACCGCTTCGACGCCGGCCCACGGCTGCAATCGGTGCTGGAGCAATACCACCAGCAGAAGGCCCCCGACCCCTTGCCGGCCCCGGAAGGATTCAGCGGCCAACTGCGCCCCTATCAGGAGCGGGGCCTCGGCTGGCTCGCCTTCCTGCACCGCTTCGACCAGGGGGCCTGCCTGGCTGACGACATGGGCCTGGGCAAAACCATTCAGTTGCTGGCGTTTCTGCAGCACCTCAAAGCGGAACAGGAACTGAAACGCCCGGTGCTGCTGGTGGCCCCCACATCGGTGCTCACCAACTGGCGACGGGAGGCGGAAGCCTTCACACCCGAGTTAGCCGTAATCGAGCACTACGGCCCACGCCGGCCCTCCACACCCGCCGAACTCAAGAAAGCGTTGAAGGAGGTGGATCTGGTGCTCACCAGCTACGGGCTGCTGCAGCGGGACAGCGAACTGCTGGAAACCCAGGACTGGCAGGGGGTGGTGATTGACGAAGCCCAGGCGATCAAGAACCCTGGCGCCAAGCAGAGCCAGGCCGCCCGGGATCTGGCCCGCACCGGCCGCAGCAAGAGCAACCGCTTCCGCATCGCCCTCACCGGCACCCCCGTGGAGAACCGGGTGAGCGAACTGTGGGCCTTGATGGACTTCCTCAACCCCAAGGTGCTGGGGGAAGAGGACTTCTTCCGCCAGCGCTACCGGATGCCGATCGAGCGGTATGGCGACATGTCATCCCTGCGGGACCTGAAAGGCCGCGTGGGTCCGTTCATCCTGCGCCGGCTGAAGACCGACAAGACGATCATTTCCGACCTGCCGGAGAAGGTGGAGCTGAGCGAATGGGTGGGACTGAGCAAGGAGCAGAAATCTCTGTACAGCAAGACCGTGGAAGACACCCTCGATGCCATTGCACGGGCGCCGCGCGGGCAGCGCCACGGGCAGGTGCTGGCCCTGCTAACCCGGTTGAAACAGATCTGCAACCATCCCGCCCTGGCCCTGAGCGAAGGGGCCGTGGACGATGGCTTCCTGGGCCGTTCGGCCAAGCTGCAGCGGCTTGAGGAAATCCTCGATGAGGTGATCGAAGCGGGCGATCGGGCCCTTCTGTTCACCCAGTTCGCCGAATGGGGGCATTTGCTGCAGGCCTGGATGCAGCAGCGCTGGAACTCAGAAGTGCCCTTCCTGCACGGCGGCACCCGCAAAAGCGAACGCCAGGCGATGGTGGATCGCTTCCAGGAGGACCCCCGCGGTCCGCAACTGTTCCTGCTCTCGCTCAAGGCCGGTGGTGTGGGCCTCAACCTCACGCGGGCAAGCCATGTGTTCCACATCGATCGCTGGTGGAACCCGGCCGTGGAGAACCAGGCCACCGACCGGGCCTACCGGATCGGCCAGACCAACCGGGTGATGGTGCACAAATTCATCACCAGCGGTTCGGTGGAGGAAAAAATCGATCGCATGATCCGCGAGAAATCACGCCTGGCCGAAGATGTGATCGGCTCCGGCGAAGATTGGCTGGGAAGCCTCGGTGGCGATCAATTGCGCGATCTCGTTTCTTTGGAGGACACCTGACCATGACCCTTACCAACGTCAGCTCCAACGGCAGCACCGCCATCGGCGACGACGGCCTGGGCCAACAGCCCTGGTGGGTTGAGCAATGGATGGAGCTAATCAACGGCTACCGCTTCAAGAAACGGCTGGAGCGGGCCTGGGGCTACGCCCGCGAGGGCCATGTGACCTCGATCCGCTTCGAAGGCCGCCGTGTGCATGCCCGCGTCCAAGGCACCGATGAAGCGCCCTACAAGGTGAAGCTCTGGCTGGACGTGCTCAACGATGAGGACTGGGGCTATGTGCTGGAAGCCCTAGCCCAGAAAGCTCGCTGGTCGGCCCAATTGCTGGCGGGGATCATGCCCTCCGACATCGAGCGGGCCTTCGCCGCCAGCGGCAAGCGCCTGTTCCCGTTCAAGCTGCAGGAGGTGCGCAGCGAATGCACCTGTCCAGACAAAGCCAACCCCTGCAAACACATCAGCGCGGTGTATTTCCTGATGGGGGATCGCTTCAGTGAAGATCCCTTCGTGCTGTTCCAACTGCGGGGCCGCAACCGGGCCCGGCTGCTGGAAGACCTGGCGGAGTACCGACGCAAAGCCCTCGCGGACTTAGCCCAACAAGCAAAGGAAAAAACAAACAGCAACTCCGCCAGTAAAGCCACTCCTCTACCCCCCATGCAGCCGTTCAAGACCCGGCTCTGTGGTGGCGCTACAACCGCAGCCTCGATGGCGACCTGGTAGTGATCACCCCAGCCATGGAGGGCGACACGGGCCTCGATGCCGCCGGAGAGCTGCCGCTGGCGGAAGACCCACGCTTCGCCGATGCGCGCAGCACCTTCCTGAACAACCTCAAAGCCCATGGTCAGGCCAGTGCCCAGAAGGCGATGCTGCAGGCCATGGCAGCCGGGAGCTGACGCGGAGCAAAGCCATGGCCCGTGAAGCCGCCTGGCTCACCGCCGACAAACAAGGGCTCGCCGCAGTGCTGCTGCAATCGCATCAACGGGCCTTCAGCAGGCCGCTGATCGCTTCCGCTCAACCAGGCCAGCCGAAGCGGATGCTTTGCCAGAACCTGTTTGCCTGCGGCTTTCCGGTGCTGGCTCACGGCACTGAGCAGGATCCCGCGCTCAGTTACGCCAACGCTGCGGCCCTGCAGCTGTGGGACAGCCACTGGGATGGGCTGATTGGCATGCCCTCACGGCTCACCGCCCCGGACAGCGAACGGGCGGAACGCAGCAGCGCCCTGGGCCAGGCCAAACGCCTCGATGCCGTGCAGAACTATCACGGCATTCGCATCAGCCGCAAAGGGCGGCGATTCATGATCAACAAGGCCCGAATCTGGACCCTCTGGGATGCAGAAGAGCAGATCTGCGGCCAGGCGGCCTGCTTCAGCGACTGGTGGTGGCTTTAAGGAGATTCGGTTTCAACACCATCCCTGTGGTGCCAGCCGAACCTGGTGGCACAGACCGAATCAAAACGGACGGTTCTCACGCTTCTGGTTCTCATCCAAGCGGCGCAGATTGTGATGGCGGGCGATCAACCCAGTCCGCAGATGTTCATTCTTCGGAGCCACCATCATGCTGACCCTGCGCCAATCCCCCTTTGATCTGTTCGAGCGTCTCGAGCAGCAACTGGCCACAGCTGAGCGCGTACCCAACGCCGAAATCCGCGAAACCGAGACCAGCTACACCGTGCAGCTGGAACTGCCCGGGGTGGATCGCGACTCCATCGACGTGAAGGCCACCGATCACAACCTGGTGATCAGCGCCGAACGCCCAGCCACAGGCAGCGATGACAGCAACGCACCGCTGCTGAGCGAATTCCGCAGGGGCACCTGGAGCCGCAGCTTCCGTTTCCCCCAGAGCCTCGATCGCGACCAGCTCAAGGCCAGCTATCGGGACGGCATTCTTGAAATCAACGCCGGCAAAGCTGTGGAACACACCAGCGTTTCGGTGAAGGTGGAGAGCTGATCAGGTCCTGAATCAGAACCTGATCACTGAAAGCCTTGGGCTGGACAAGCCCAACACACCAAGACAAGAAGAACGGAAGCCCAACCCCTGCCCACGGCAGGGGTTTTTTGTTGAAGCGAGGGTGGAATCAGCCGCCGAGGCCGAGGAAGAAGCGGCCGATGAACAGCAGGCTGAAGCCGCCGAAAAACACTAGGCCAAACCAGCAGAAGCCCTGGGTGAGCCGCCCATAACGGTGCTCCACTGGAACCAAGGGGCTGTTGATCGTGTCCATGGCCATCCAGGCGAACAGAGGAGCGGTGAGGAAGCTGCCGGTCATCGCCCCGAAGACGAAATCCTTCACGCCGATTCCGCCGCTCTTGGCCACCACCAGCGCCAGCACAGCGGCCAGGAAATGCACGATCACCCAGATGTCGAAGCGACGCTGCATGGGCCCCGGCGCTGAATCCCCACTGTCGTGATGACGCAGCAGCCCCTGAATCGCCGCAATGCTTCGGGGGTAGGCATCCAGGCAGGTGAGGGTGGTGCTGAACATGGCGGAAAAGGCCGCGGGGATGATCACCCAGGCCGCCCAACCGCCCATGGCGGCGGTGTAGAGCTTGATCAGCTTCTGGGCGAAGGACACGCCGCTGCCGGCCAGCATTCCGTCACCGCTGCCGTACATCGTGTAGGCGCCCAGGATCACGAAGAACATGGCCGTCACCACGGTGACGCCATAGCCAAGGTTGAAATCGAACTCGGCCTCCTTCGGCGTTGCGGTGTGCTCGGTGTCGCGCGCACGGGAAAACATCCACAATGAGGGCCACACACACATCTCCACCGGTCCGGGCATCCAGCCCATCAGGGGAATCAGGAAGGCCATGTTGGCCAGGGTCCAGGGGCTGGGATCCGTGCTGACCCAACTGGCCGCCACATCGCCGACGGGGCCGCGGATCAGCAGTGATGCAGCCGCCACCCCCGTGAGCAGGGTGAGCAGCACCACCAACAGCTTGGAGAGACGGTCGAGCGCCCGGTAGTGCCCCAGCAGCAGCACCATGCCACTCACCGCCAGCACGGCGATGGACAGTCCGTAGGGGTCGAGCCCCGCCAGGAGAGGGATGTTGGTGAGCAGCAGCCCCGCCACAAAACTCACCGCCGCGATAGTGAAGGTGCCGGTGACCAGGCTCACCACCAGGTACAGCGGCAGGTAGAGGGGATTGCGTTTCTGGAAGCCCTCCAGCAGCGACAGTCCGGTGGCCGCTGTGAAGCGGGTGCCCACGCGCAGGAACGGGTACTTGATCAGATTGGTGAGCAGGATCAGGCCCACCAGCGCAAAGCCGAATCGGGCTCCCGCCGTGGTGGACGACATCAAGTGGGATCCACCAATGCAGGCACCGGCCAAGAGGATCCCGGGTCCAATGCTGCGTCGCAGCGTCGATGACGCCATCACAAGGTTGCAGTTAATACCAGTCTCCGCCGCTTTGCCCCGCTGAATCTCCGTAGAGTCGACTTCCGTCACGGTCGGTTTCATGGTCGTTGCTCCCGCTGCTCCGAAGCTGTCGCTGCAGTGCGAGGCCATCGCCGCCGACACCACCACGATCCGCTCCCTCGACTGGGACCGCAGCCGCTTCGACATTGAATTCGGCCTGCGCAACGGCACCACCTACAACGCCTTCCTGGTGCGGGGGGAACGCACCGCCCTGATCGACACCAGCCACGCCAAGTTCCGCGACACCTGGATCCCCCTGCTCAAGCAGCAGATCGATCCAACTGCGATCGATGTGTTGATCGTGAGCCACACCGAACCCGACCACTCCGGATTGATCGGTGACCTGATCGATCTCAATCCTGAGATCGAAATCGTGGGATCGAAGGTGGCCCTGCAGTTCCTCAAGGACCAGGTGCACAGGCCGTTCAAATCCCGTGCGGTGAAGTCGGGCGAGGAATTGGATCTCGGCACCAACCCCGAGAGCGGCATCCAGCACCGCTTCGAATTCCTCAGTGCTCCGAACCTGCACTGGCCGGACACGATCTTTTCCTTCGATCACGGCACCGGCATCCTCTACACCTGTGATGCCTTTGGTCTGCATTACTGCTCTGACGAAGTCTTCGACGCCGACCCCGGTGCCATCGCCCCTGATTTCCGCTTCTACTACGACTGCCTGATGGGCCCCAATGCCCGCAGCGTGCTGCAGGCCCTCAAGCGCATGGATGGCCTGCCGGAGATCAACACCATCGCGGTGGGCCACGGGCCGCTGTTGCGGCATCACCTCAGCCACTGGATCAGCGACTACCGCGAGTGGAGCGGCCAGCGCAGCAAAGGCGAGAGCTATGCCGCCGTTTGTTATCTGAGCCAGTACGGCTTCTCCGATCGGATCAGCCAGGCCATTGCCCACGGCATTGGCAAGGCGGATGCCCAGGTGCAGCTGGTGGACCTGCGGGCCACCGATCCCCAGGAACTCACCGCCCTGGTAGGCGATGCCAAGGCTGTTGTGGTGCCGACCTGGCCAGCGGAACCGGAACCGGATCTCCAGGCCTCGATCGGGACCCTGCTGGCGGCCCTGCATCCCAAACAACTGGTGGGGGTGTACGACGCCTTCGGCGGCAACGACGAACCGATCGACGCCGTCGCCGATCAATTGCGCAGCCAGGGGCAGAAGCCAGCCTTCAGCCCATTGCGGATCAAACAGCTGCCCCAGGGCAGCGACTACCAACGCTGTGAGGAGTCGGGCACCGACCTCGGCCAGCTGCTGACCAAAGAGAAGACGATCGCGGCGATGAAAAGCCTCGATGGCGACCTCGACAAGGCCCTGGGTCGCATCAGCGGTGGCCTTTATGTGGTGACGGCCAGCCAGGGGGAGGGCGAATCGCAACGCCGCAGCGCCATGGTGGCCAGCTGGGTGAGCCAGGCCAGCTTCACCCCACCAGGCCTCACCATTGCCGTCGCCAAAGACCGTGCGATCGAAGCCCTGATGCAGGTGGGCGATCGCTTCGTGCTGAACGTTCTGCGGCAGGACAATCATCAACAACTGATGCGCCATTTCCTCAAGCGCTTCCCCCCCGGCGCCAATCGCTTCGCTGGGGTGAACGTGCTGGAGGGAACCGCCGATGGCGGCCCGGTGCTCGCCGATGCCCTGGCATTTCTGGGCTGCCGAGTGGAGCAACGGATGGAGGGCCCCGATCACTGGATCATCTATGCCGTGGTGGAGCAGGGCAATGTGGCCGATGCCGAGGCCAGCACGGCGGTGCACCACCGCAAAGTGGGGAACCACTACTGATGAGCGTGACCAGCACCGCAACCACGCGTCGCACGATCCAGCTGCCGATCGACGATGGGGTCGTTGGTCTGCGCGGTCTAAGCCCTCAACGGCACCGTTTCGAACTGGAATACGCCCTGGAGCGGGGCAGCACCGCCAACAGTGTTTTGTTCGAGGCCGGTGATGGTGCCCCTGCTGTGCTGGTCCATCCCCCGGGGGTGGCCTACAGCGCGGCCTTTTTACCGGTGCTTGCCGAAGCCCTGCCCAGCAGCGACGCACCGCTGCTGGTGGTGGTGGGCCACGTCAACCCCAACCGCGTTGCCCTGCTGCGGGATCTGGCGGAGGCCTATGCCGGCCTGGAACTGATCGTCTCCAACCCCGGCGCCAAGCTGATCGAAGAGCTGTGGAGCCAGCGCAAGCCCACTCCTCCCGGTGAGACAAGCGAGCAACCGCCACTGCCCGATCTGCCGCCCCTGCGGGTGATCCGCCAGGAGCAGACGCTTCCGCTCAGCCATCAGCGCAGCTTGATGCTGCTGCCGGCCCCAACCCCCCGCTGGCCCGGCGGATTGCTGGCCTTCGAGGAAAGCCTGGGCCTGCTGATGAGCGACAAGTTCTTCAGTGCCCACCTCTGCACGGACAGCTGGGCCGAAAGCAACCGCAGCAGCACCGAAGAAGAACGCCGGCACTTCTACGACTGCCTGATGGCCCCCATGGCCCGTCAGGTGGATGCCCTGGTGGAACGGCTCGAAGAACTCGACATCCGCACCATTGCGCCGGGCCATGGCCCGGCCATCGAAGCCAGTTGGCGCAGCCTGCTGAATGACTACCGCCGCTGGGGCGAAGGCCAGCAGAACGCCAGCCTGACGGTGGCGTTGCTGTTTGCCAGCGCCTACGGCAACACCGCAGCCATTGCCGATGCCCTGGCCCGCGGGGTCAGCCGCACCGGCATCCGGGTGAACAGCTTGAACTGCGAATTCACTCCCGCCGATGAACTGGTGAGCACGATCCAGCAGGCCGACGCCGTGTTGATCGGCTCACCCACCCTGGGGGGCCATGCCCCCACACCGATCGTCTCGGCCCTGGGAACCCTGTTGGCGGAGGGGGATCGCAGCAAGCCCGTGGGGGTGTTCGGCAGCTTCGGCTGGAGCGGCGAGGCGGTGGACCTACTGGAAACGAAGCTGCGGGATGGCGGCTTCAGCTTTGGCTTCGAGCCGATCCGGGTGAAGTTCAGTCCGGATGCCGCCCGGGTGAAGGAGCTGGAGGAAACCGGCACCCGTTTCGCCCGCCAGCTGCTGCAGAGCCAGAAACGGGCGCAACGGCGCAGTGCAGGGGGCTTGAGCGAAAGCCGCAGCGATCCGGCGGTGCTGGCCCTGGGCCGTGTAATCGGCTCCCTTTGCGTGCTCACCACCCGCAAAGCGGAGCTGAGCGGCGCCATGGTGGCCAGCTGGGTGAGCCAGGCCAGCTTCAGTCCCCCCGGCATCACCGTGGCCGTGGCCAAGGACCGTGCCGTGGAAGCGCTGCTGCACAAGGGCGATCGCTTCGCCTTGAACGTGCTGGCCGAAGGACGCGAAACCGCCCTGATGAAGCAGTTCCTGCAACCCTTCGAACCCGGTGCCGATCGCTTTGCAGGCCTTGAGCTGGACACCAGCCCCGCCGAACAGCCATTGCTGCCGGATGCTCTGGCCTGGCTGGACGGCAAGGTGAGCCAGCGGATGGAATGCGGCGACCACTGGCTGATCTATGCCGAAGTGGATCGCGGCGGGGTGCTGGATGCGGAGGGCAGCACCGCGGTGCACCAACGCCGCAGCGGCGCCAACTACTGAGCGAACAACCTGAACCGGCAAACCGAACCCCCCTGCTAACTCATACTCACTATGAGTTAGGGCTAGGCTGATGGAACGATCCCCGGCGCCATCGATGAACCTTTCCAAGCCTTCCACCCACGCCAATCTCGAGGCCGCTTTCGGTGGCGGGAGCATGGCCAACCGCAAATACCTGTTCTTTTCAGAGGTGGCCAAACAGCTGGGCCACAAGGACCTGGCCAAGTTGTTTCGCGACACCGCAGCGCAGGAAACGGAACACGCCTTCGCCCACTTCCGCCTGCTGCACCCTGAATTGGTGGTGAACGACCCGAGCAGCTCAGCGACGAGGAGAAGCAGGCCATCCTGAGCCGCTGCCTGGAGCTGGCGATTGAAGGCGAAACCTACGAGTACACAACGATGTATCCGGAGTTCGCCGCCCAGGCCCGGCAGGACCGGGACAGCGGAGCCGCAGCGGAATTCGCCGAGCAAAGCAGCGAATCCAAGGAGCATGCAGGCCTGTTCCGCACCGCCGCCAAGAACTTCGGCCTGCTGACCCCGATCGAGCAGCATCACGCCGAAACCTATGGCGTTGCCCTCGAGGCCCTGCAAGGCAAGGGCACCGCAGGCCAGGCCGATCAACCGATCCCGGGCAAGTGGATCTGCAAGGTGTGCTCGATGATCTACGACCCCGCCGAAGGGGATCCTGATTCCGGCATCGCCCCAGGCACCCCGTTCGAGGCGATTCCCGACGATTGGCACTGCCCGATCTGCAGCTCCCGCAAAGCCAGCTTTGTTCCTTACCGCGAAGCCGAATTGAAAACGGCCTGACGCCCTTGCACGATTCCATCAAGAGCCTTCGTCTCCATGTCCTCCGACCTCATCGTTCTGACAGCGAGCAATGGCGAAAACCACAAGCTGGCGGAACGCTTCGTGCAGGCCGCCGCAGCTCAGAATGCCAGCGCCGAACTGATCGATCTCACTCAGCTCGACCTACCCCTGTTCACGCCACGGGTCCAAGCAGCAGGGGCGGGCCCTGACCTTGTCACCCTGCACGACCAGCTGCACGCAACCCCACGCTGGGTGATCTGCGCCCCGGAATACAACGGCTCGATTCCTCCGTCGCTCACCAATGCCATTGCCTGGCTCTCGGTGACCGACGACGACTTCCGATCCCTGTTCAACGGGCGGCCAATCGCCATGGCCACCTTCTCCGGCGGTGGCGGCATGGAACTGCTGGTGTCGCTGCGCATCCAGCTCACCCACCTCGGGGCCCAGGTGGTGGGGCGTCAGCTGCTGAGCAACCACACCAAACCAGCCCAGGACGACAGCATCAACGACCTGGTGCAGCGGCTTCTGCAGATGCAACCCCTCCAACTCTGAACACCTCGATGTCCCCGATGGCCCCGCCAACAGGTCAACACGCCACCACGTCAACCGTGATCCTGCGACCTGCAGACGAGCGCTTCCACAGCCAGCTGGACTGGCTCGATTCCTGGCACAGCTTCAGCTTCGGCAGCCATCAGGATCCGAACTGGATGGGCTTCGGCCCCCTGCGGGTGATCAACGACGACACCATTGCTGCAGGCCAGGGGTTCGGCATGCACCCCCACCGGGACATGGAAATCATCACGGTGATGGTGGAGGGGGCCCTGACCCATGCCGACTCGATGGGCAACAGCGCGGTGCTGCACGCCGGCGAAGTGCAACGGATGAGTGCCGGCAGCGGCATCGTTCACAGCGAAATCAATCAAACCGGCGCGCCCTGCAGGCTGCTGCAGATCTGGATTGAGCCAGCACAGCTGGGCATCCAGCCCGCCTACGAGCAGAAACCCTTCGCCATCGGCGAGGGCTGGACGCCCCTGATTGAGCCCGACGCCACCGGCGATGCGATGGCCATCAAACGTCCCGTGCGCCTCTGGCGTGCCCAACCGCTACGCCAACAGCAGTTGCCCTTGCCCGCCGCCAAGGAGCGATGGCTCTGGCTTCAGATGATTGATGGGGAGCTGACGCTCAACCGTGAAGGCTTCCCCAAGCAGACGCTGCGGCGGGGGGATGGGGTGGGCCTGATCGAGGACGCAGCAACTCAAAGCACGCTGATCGGCCTCAGTGAGCGCGCCGACGTGCTGCTGTTTGCCCTGGCGTGAAGCAATCCGGAAAAGATCTGGTGCAAGTGGGAGACACCAGATCTTGTGCCCTGAAATGACAGAGTCATTATCAAACAATCCCTAGAGCGATGGGATTCATGAACGGCCAGGAGGCCTCGGTTCGGTACCGCGGCTTTCTTTTGATGCCTCAAACCAACCGGAGCTGGCTGGTGAGGCCGGAACGCAGCCCGATGCGATTGCTGCCCTTCCGCACACCAACCTGCTCATTGGCCGACGTCAAAGCCCTGCTGGACTGGCGTCTGGCCCAGGAAGAATCAGAGATCGGCGTGGCCTGAACTCAGGCCGCTGCCGGCGGTGGAGTGGGATCGCCCACCGGTTGAAAAGGAATCACCAAGGTGGCCCAGTGATCGGGCCGCTCGGGGCGGCTGCGACGGGAGCGGCGAGTGCCAAAGGGAACCCGAATCACATTGGTTCCTTCAATTGACAAGGTATGGCCGCGACTAAAGGCCGATTCCAGACCCTCAGGAAGTTGAGGAAGGGCAGGCCCTTCAACGCTGCTGAGCGCAGTTTTCTTGTTGTTGTCCCGATCCATGGTGTCCCCCGACAGACGAATCAGTTGTCGAACAGTTTGACCGAACTCGCAAGGGCGATGAACGGAATCAAACCAATTTTTCCACTTTCAGTGAAAATTTACACGCTCTGACCCCCTTCAACCAGGGCTTCAAGCCGCCACAGCCACCGCTTCCACCGAAGGACAGGTGCACACCAGGTTGCGATCACCAAAGGCGTTATCAATTCGTGCCACCGCGGGCCAAACCTTGCTCTCCTGCTGGCCCTCCATCGGGAAGGCGGCCTGCTGACGGCTGTAGGGACGATCCCAGTCATCCGCTGTGACGGCCGCCAGGGTGTGAGGAGCACGCTTGAGCGGGTTGTTCTGAGGGTCGCTGGTGCCGGTTTCAATGGCGCGAATCTCCTCGCGGATCGCCACCAGGGCATCGGCGAAACGATCCAACTCCGCCAGGCTTTCGCTTTCGGTGGGTTCCACCATCACCGTGCCGGCCACCGGCCAGCTGACGGTGGGCGCATGGAAGCCGTAGTCCATCAAACGCTTGGCGATGTCATCCACATCGATCCCCGCATCCCGCTTGAGCGGGCGGAGGTCGAGGATGCATTCATGGGCCACCCGGCCGGTGCTGCCGCGAAACAGCACGGGGTACGAGGCATCAAGCCGATGGGCGAGGTAATTGGCCGACAACAGCGCCACGGCACTGGCCTGCCGCAGGGCCTCCGCCCCCATCATCCGCAGGTACATCCAGCTGATCGGCAGGATGCTGGCGCTACCGAGCGCAGCTGCGGACACCGGACCGATGGCCGATGCGGCGCTGGCCTGCAAAGGGTGCCCCGGCAGGAAGGGCGCCAGATGCGCCGCAACACCAATGGGCCCCACGCCTGGGCCACCGCCCCCATGGGGGATGCAGAAGGTCTTGTGCAGGTTGAGGTGGCAGACATCGGCACCGAAAGCACCAGGACGGCACAGCCCCACCTGGGCATTGAGGTTGGCCCCATCGAGGTACACCTGGCCCCCGTGCCGATGCACGACCGAGCAGATCTCACGGATGCCGGTTTCAAACACCCCGTGGGTGGAGGGGTAGGTGACCATCAGCACCGCCAGCCGGTCGGCGTGCTCGGCCGCCTTCGCCGCCAGATCCTGCTGATCAATGTTGCCCTCGTCATCACAGGCGACGGCCACCACCTTGAGGCCGGCCATCACGGCACTGGCGGGGTTGGTGCCGTGGGCGCTGGTGGGAATCAGACAGATGTCGCGATGGGCTTCACTGCGGGAGCGGTGCCAGGCGCGAATCACCAGCAGCCCGGCGTATTCCCCCTGGGAACCGGCATTGGGCTGCAACGACACGGCGGCAAAGCCCGTCAGGGCAGCCAGCCATTGCTCGAGATCGTCGGCCAGACGGCGATAGCCCTGGGCCTGATCGGCTGGGGCAAAGGGATGCAAGGCCGCAAACGCAGGCCAGCTCACCGGCTGCAGCTCAGCGGCGGCGTTGAGCTTCATGGTGCAACTGCCCAACGGGATCATCCCGTGCACCAGCGAGAGATCACGGCTCACCAACCGCTGGATGTAACGCAACAGCTCTGATTCGCTGCGGTACTGATGGAAAACCGACTGGCTCAGCCAGGGCCGGCTGCGCTGCGGCAGGGAAAGAGACGGGGGCTGCTCAGCCTCGAGTGCCGGGGTGGCCTGACCGCAGGCCTCGGCCAGCAAGGCGAGCAGGGCTTGCAGCTCCTGTTGATCCGAGAGCTCATCGAGGCTGATGCCGAATCCGGTGGCGTCCGCCGGCGCCGCACCATCGGGCAGCACCCGCAGATTGAAACCAGCAACGGCGGCAGCGCGATGCACAGCCGGTGCCGACGCACAGTTCACAGTGACTGTGTCGAAGCGATCGGCCAGCTCCAGCGGATAACCAAGGGCCCGCAGACCCTGCTCCAACTGGCTGCGCAGGCCTGCAATGCGCTGGGCGATGGCCTGCAGACCATCGGGGCCATGGTGCACCGCATAAAACGAGGCCATCACGGCCAGCAGCACCTGGGCCGTGCAGATGTTGCTGGTGGCCTTGTCGCGACGGATGTGCTGCTCACGGGTTTGCAGCGCCAAGCGCAGGGCCGAACGGCCTTCCGCATCCTTGGACTGCCCCACAAGACGGCCCGGAATCTGGCGCTTGTAGGCCTCAACGGTGGCGAAGAAGGCGGCGTGAGGACCACCAAATCCCATCGGCACTCCCAGGCGTTGGGCGCTGCCTACGGCAATGTCGGCCCCGAGGGATCCCACGGGCGCCATCAGGGTCTGCGCCAGGGGATCGATCGCCACGGTGACCAAGGCACCGGCGGCATGGGCCGCTTCGATCACGGCGGTTGGATCCCAGAGGCATCCATCGGCGCCGGGCAACTGCAGCAGAACACCAAACACCGAGGCATCGATCGCCGCTGTGGCCGGTTCGATCCGCTCAAGGCTGATGCCGAGGGGTTCGGCGCGGGTCTGCAGCACTGCCCAGGTCTGAGGCAGCACATTGGTGTCCACCAGGAACCGTGTCGCTTCAGGGCGACGGCACACCCCGAAGCTGAGGCTCATCGCCTCGGCGGCGGCGGTGGCTTCATCGAGCAGCGACGCGTTGGCGATCGGCAAGCCCGTGAGCTCACTGATCAGGGTTTGAAAGTTTAGTAGGGCCTCCAGACGACCCTGGGCGATTTCCGCCTGGTAGGGGGTGTAGGCGGTGTACCAGGCCGGATTCTCAAAAACGTGGCGCTGGATCAGGGCCGGGGTCGCCGTGCCGTAGTAACCCAGCCCGATCAGGGAGCGACGCAGCGTGTTGGTTTCACTCAACTGCTTCAGTTGCTGGAGGGCCTCCGCCTCCCCGCAACCCTCAGGCAAGGCCTCAACCGGCGGCTTGGGATCAAGGATGTCGGCGGGCACGACATCAGCGATGAACTCCTGCAGATCGCTGTAGCCCAGGGCATTGAGCATGCGGAGTTGTTCCGCCTCACTCGGGCCGATGTGCCGCTGCGCAAAAGGAGAAGTCAACGTCGAATGCACAGCCCGCCGGACGATCGTAAGAGCGAAGCCCCGGCGCTGATGAGAGCCGGCGTCGATGTCAGCCGGCGTTGACCTTGGCGCCGTAGGCCTCGGCGGTCATCAGGCTGTCGAGCTCGGAGGGATCCGACGGACGCAGCACCAGCAGCCAGCCCTCACCGTGGGGGTCATTCTGCAGTTCCTCCGGACTGGCCAGCACCGCTTCATTGCGTTGCACGACCTCACCGGCAATCGGTGCGTACATGTCTTCCACGGCCTTCACCGACTCCACAGAGCCAAAGCTGGTGCCCTTCGCCAGGCTGGCGCCCACATCCGGCAGATCCACAAACACGATGTCGCCCAGCTGATCAACGGCGAAGGCACTGATGCCCACCCGCACCAGCTCACCATCGGCATTGGCGTACTCGTGGCTGTCGGCGAAGCGAAAAGAGTTGGGGAACGCGAACGCCATCGAGGCAGTTTCAGGTGGTCCCAGTCTGCGGGAGATTGATCAGTCCTGCCGCATTGAGATCACACAACGCACGGGAGAGGGCCAGGCGGATGTGGGCGCGATGGGTGCCGCCCTGCACATAAAGGTTGAACGGTTCCCGCAGCGGCGCATCGGCCGAAAATTCACTGGTGGAGCCGTCGATGAAGGTTCCACCAGCCATCACCAGATCGGAGGCATAGCCAGGCATCGAGGCCGGCACTGGATCGAGGTAGGCCCCGATCGGCGACATCGCCTGGAAGGCACGGCACACCACCTTGAGGGCATCAGGACTGCCCAGCCGCACCGCCTGAATCAAATCGCTGCGCACGGCCCCGGGCGCTGGATTGACGGGGAAGCCCAGCCGCTCAAACACCCCCGCTACCAGATCGGCACCAATCAAGGCCTCCGACACCATCTGCGGTGCCAGGAACAGACCCTGCAACACCAGGCGCTGCAGGTCAAATCCCGTGCCCCCCTCACTACCGATGCCCGGCGCCGTGAGCCGGCAGCAGGCCTGCCCCACCAGATCGGCCCGTCCAGCGATGTAGCCGCCGGTGGGGGCGATGGTGCCGCCGAGGTTCTTGATCAAGGATCCAGCGATCAGATCCGCCCCAACCGCCGTCGGTTCCTGCTCCTGCACCAACTCGCCGTAACAGTTGTCGACAAAGACAACGCAGTCGGGCTGGCGGGCGTGAATGCGCTCACACAGCCCGGCGATCTGCTCAACCGTGACCGACGGACGCCAGCTGTAGCCGCAGCTGCGCTGGATCAGCACCATTCGGCAGGGCTGCTCCAGGGCCTGGTTTAAGGCCGCCTGATCCACCGCCCCATCCGGCTGCAGATCGATTTCGTCGTAGGCAACCCCGAATTCCGCCAGGGAACCCTGGCCCTTGCCGCGCAGACCGATCACCTCCTCAAGGGTGTCGTAAGGACGACCCGTGATCGAAAGCAGACGATCCCCGGGCCGCAGCACGCCGAACAGTGCAGCGGCGATGGCGTGGGTACCGCTGACGAATTGCAAGCGCACCGCGGCGGCTTCGGCCCCCAGCACCCGGGCAAAAACCCGATCCACCACCTCGCGCCCCTGATCCCCGTGGCCGTAACCGGTGAGCGACGCAAAGTGCTGGGTGCCAACGCGCTCCGCCGCCAGGGCCTCCAACACGCGCTGCAGGCGTTGCTCCACCGCCGCCGTCCTCGCTGCAGCCAGGTCGGCCTGCTCCCGCGCCACCGCGTTGATCAGGTCCTCTGCAAACGCACTGATCACCACTTGCCTGACGGATGTCATGCCTTCATAAACCCTGGCCAACGCCAGAATTCACAACGCGAGGAGCCGCTGCGATGCGGCAACTCCTTTAGATTTCTGTCACTAACGGCACCATCCGCTCCCTGGTTTTCCTGTCTGAGCGGCTTTGTCAATCCAAGGAGAATCCGCTTGGTTTCCTCGCAAACAGCTGACACCCGCGAGCTTCGGCAGCGGGCCGCGGTGATGGCACCGCGTGACCGACTGCCCGCGCGTCAGCGCAAATTCAAGATGGGAACCACCAGCTTCATGCTGGTGATGCACGTGCTCGCCACCGTGGCGCTGCTGCCGCGCTTCTGGAGCTGGCAGGGCGTTGTGGCCTTTGGCGTTCTCTATTGGATGACGGTGCTGGGCGTCACCCTGGGCCTGCACCGTCTGGTGGCGCACCGCAGCCTGGTGGTGCCGGTGTGGGTTGAGCGCATCCTGGTGCTGATGGGCACCCTGGCCTGCCAGAGCGGCCCGATCGAATGGGTGGGTCTGCACCGCCATCACCACCGTTTTTCGGATCAGCCCACGGATCACCACGACGCTGGCCGTGGCCTGTGGTGGGCCCACAGCGAATGGATGCTGCACGACATCCCGGCCCTGAAGGAACTCGACCGCTACGCCGGCGACCTGCAGTGCGACCCCTTCTACCGCTGGCTCGACCGCTGGTTCCTGCTGCTGCAGATCCCCCTGGGCCTTGGGCTCTACTGGTTCGGTGAAGCCGCCCAGGTTCACGGCGGTGGCCTTGGCCTGGTTCTGTGGGCCATTCCTCTGCGCCTCGTGGTCGTGTACCACGTGACTTGGCTGGTGAACTCCGCCACCCACGCCTTCGGGTACCGCAATTTCGATTGCCCTGACCTCTCCCGCAACTGCTGGTGGGTGGCACTGCTCTCCTTCGGTGAGGGTTGGCACAACAACCACCACGCCCATCCGGCGAGTGCACGCCACGGTTTGCGCTGGTTTGAGTTCGATCTCACCTGGCAGCACGTGCGCCTGCTCAAGCGCCTCGGACTGGCCAGCAGGATCCGCACGGCCCGCTACGTCCCCGGAGCCTCCTGAGGCTCAAAGCAACCTTCAACAACCGGCCACGTCGTAACGTGGTCGATCGCACCCGTCTCCATCCTTCATACCGGTCCCATGCCTAAGCGTGTACAAGTCGTTCTGAATGAGGACGTCCTCAGCCTCGGCAAGGACGGAGACCTGGTGGAAGTGGCTCCGGGTTATGCCCGCAACTTCCTGCTGCCCTTCGGCAAAGCTGTGCCCCTCACCCCTGCGGTGATGAAGCAGGTGGAGCACCGCCGGGCCAAGGAAGCTGAGCGTCAGGCCGCTCTGAAGCAAGAAGCCATCGACCTCAAGACCGCCCTCTCCACCATTGGTCGCTTCACCGTGAAGAAGCAGACCGGTGAAGACAACGTGCTGTTCGGCACCGTCACCAACGGTGACGTGGCAGAAGCCATCGAAACCGCCACCAAGAAGGAGATCGACCGCCGCGACATCGTGGTGCCTGAAATCCACCGCACCGGCAAGTACACCGTGACGGTGAAGCTGCACAGCGAAGTCACCGCTGAAATCAACCTGGAAGTGGTCGGCTACTGATCGCTGTCAATTGACACTCAAACGGCTCATTCGAGCCAGAGTGTGATTCCTTCGCTTCACGCCCTGCCGCCATGGTGAGCGTCCCCCTGCCAGAGAACAACGATGGGGGACGCCGTGGTTTTGGCCAAGGCCGCCGCGACGAAGAGCCCAATTTCGAGGCTCTGCCCGATTCGCTTCCGCCCCAGAACCTGGAGGCGGAGGAAGCGGTGCTGGGCGGCATCCTGCTCGATCCCGATGCAATCGGGCGCGTGGCCGATGTGCTGCAGCCCGAAGCGTTTTATCTGAACGCCCACCGGGAAATCTTCCGCACCGCCCTGATGCTGCACGGCCAGGGCAAGCCGACGGATCTCACCGCCATGAGCGCCTGGCTGGCCGACACCGGCGCCCTGGAGAAGGTGGGGGGCAACAACCGACTGGTGGAGCTGGTGGAGCGGGTGCCGTCCACCGCCTCGATCGAGCAGGTGGCCCGGCTGGTGATGGACAAGTTCCTGCGCCGCCAGCTGATCCGCTCCGGCAACGAAGTGATCCAGCTGGGCTTCGATCAGAGCCTGCCGATGGAGCAGGTGCTGGATCAGGCAGAGCAGAAGATCTTTGCCATCAGCCAGGAGAAACCCTCCAAGGGGCTCACCCCCACGGCCGAAATCCTCACCCAGACCTTTGAGGAGATTGAAAGCCGCTCGCTGGGCACATCAGTGGCCGGCATCCCGGTGAACTTCTACGACCTGGATGCGATGACCCAGGGCCTGCAGCGCAGCGACCTGATCATCGTGGCGGGCCGGCCGGCCATGGGCAAAACCTCGATCGTGCTGAACCTGGCCAAAAACGTGGCCCAGCTGCACGACCTGCCGGTGTGCCTGTTCTCCCTGGAGATGAGCAAGGAGCAGCTCACCTACCGCCTGCTCTCGATGGAGGTGGGCATCGAGGCGGGGCGACTGCGCACCGGCCGCCTGCAGCAGGAGGAATGGCCTCTGCTGGGCCAGGGCATAAACAGCCTGGGGCAACTGCCGATCTTCATCGATGACAAACCCAACTCCGGCGTGCTGGAGATGCGCTCGCTCTGCCGGCGGCTGATGGCCGAACAGGGCAAGGAACTGGGGCTGGTGATGATCGACTACCTGCAGCTGATGGAAGGCTCAGGCTCGGACAACCGGGTGCAGGAGCTGTCGCGCATTACCCGGGGCCTTAAGCAGATGGCCCGGGAACTGAACGTGCCGGTGATTGCCCTCTCCCAGCTGAGCCGGGGTGTGGAGGCACGCACCAACAAGCGACCGATGCTGAGCGACCTGCGGGAATCGGGCTCAATCGAGCAGGACGCTGACCTGGTGCTGATGATCTACCGCGATGAGTACTACAACCCGGAAACCCCCGACCGCGGCATCACCGAAGTGATCGTGACCAAGCACCGCAATGGACCGGTGGGCACGGTGAAGCTGCTGTTCGAGCCGCAGTTCACCCGCTTCCGCAACCTGGCGGCCTGAGCCAACTCAGATAATGGAGGCATGAGCTTCAGCGCCGCCCCCACCGAATCCTTCGACGTGATCGTGGTTGGCGGCGGCCATGCCGGTTGTGAAGCGGCGATCACCGCCGCCCGGCTGGGCCTGAACACCGCCCTGTTCAGCCTCAATCTCGATCGCATCGCTTGGCAGCCCTGCAACCCGGCCGTTGGCGGCCCCGCCAAAAGCCAGCTCGTCCATGAAGTAGATGCCCTTGGTGGGGTGATCGGGCGCCTGGCCGATGCCACCGCGATCCAGAAGCGCATCCTCAACGCCAGCCGCGGCCCGGCGGTGTGGGCCCTGCGCGCCCAGACCGACAAGCGCCTCTATTCCCGCCAGATGCTGCAGCTGCTGCAGCACACCCCCAACCTCGCCCTGCGCGAAGCGATGGTGACCGGCCTGGAGACCAGCGGTGAAGGCGACCAGCAACGCATCAGCGGCATCCGCACCTATTTCGGCAGCGTCTACGGCGCCGAAGCGGTGATTCTCACCGCCGGCACCTTCCTCGGCGGCCGCATCTGGGTGGGACATCAATCGATGGCCGCCGGCCGCGCTGGCGAACAAGCCGCCGAAGGCCTCACCGAAGCGCTGCAGCAACTCGGCTTCCAGACCGACAGGCTCAAAACCGGCACCCCCGCCCGGGTGGACCGGCGCAGTATCGCCCTCGATCAACTGGAGGAGCAGCCCAGCGATGCGGCCGATCGCTTCTTCTCCTTCGACCCCGCCGCCTGGGTAAGCGGTGAGCAGATGAGCTGCCACATCACCCGCACCACCGCCGAAACCCATCAGCTGATCCGCGACAACCTGCACCTCACCGCCATCTACGGCGGTGTTATCGACAGCAAGGGCCCACGCTATTGCCCCTCAATCGAAGACAAGATCGTTCGCTTTGCGGACAAGGACAGCCACCAGATCTTCCTCGAGCCGGAGGGGCGCGACACCCCGGAGATCTATGTGCAGGGCTTCTCCACCGGCCTGCCGGAACCGATCCAGCTGCAACTGCTGCGCAGCCTGCCGGGCCTGGAGCAAGCGGTGATGCTGCGACCGGCTTACTCGGTGGATTACGACTATCTGCCCGCCACCCAGCTCAAGCCTTCCCTGGAAACCAAGCGGGTGCGCGGCCTGTTCAGCGCCGGCCAGCTCAATGGCACCACGGGCTATGAGGAAGCCGCCGCCCAGGGCCTGGTGGCTGGCGTCAATGCCGCCCGACTGATCGGTGGCCAGGAGCCGGTGCACTTCCCCCGGGAGGGCAGCTACATCGGCACGATGATCGACGATCTGGTGAGCAAAGACCTGCGCGAGCCCTACCGGGTGCTCACCAGCCGGAGCGAATACCGGTTGATTCTGCGGGGTGACAACGCCGACCGCCGCCTCACACCGTTGGGCCGTGAGCTGGGCCTGATCGACGACCGGCGCTGGCAGCTGTTCGAAGACAAACTCCAAGCAATGGAGAGCGAAAAGCAGCGGCTGGAAACCGTGCGGCTCAAGGTGAGCGATCCGGTGGCCCCGGCGGTGGAAGAAGAAACCGGTGCAACGATCAAAGGCTCGATCACCCTGGCCGACCTGCTGCGCCGGCCCGGCATGCACGCCGCCGATCTGGTGCGCCATGGCCTGGCCGATGGCGATCTACCCATGCCCGTGCGCGAGGGCGCTGAGATCGACATCAAATACAGCGGTTACCTGCAACGGCAACAGCAGCAGATCGATCAGGTGAAACGCCAGAGCCAGCGCAAGCTGCCGGCCGACCTCAACTACGCCGGCATCGGCACTCTTTCCAACGAAGCCCGCGAAAAGCTCACGGCCATTCAACCCAGCACCCTGGGGCAGGCCAGCCGCATCCCTGGCGTCAGCAAAGCCGACATCACCGCCCTGTTGATGTGGCTGGAACTGCAGCACAGGGAACGCCAACCCCTCGCCCCCACCGCAGAAGCTCGATAGCGTTGGGCTCCTGAAACCTCTGCAGTGTCAGCCCGGGTTCCCACCTCACGTGCCTACTGGAACTTGCGTGCTGAGCAGGTGATGGACAACGTGTTCGACCGCGAGACGGTCACCGCTCCAAACCAGCCGCACCTGGTGCCGGTGGATGTGGCTGTGCACGAACCAACCACCAAACCAACCGAAGCCAGCGAACGCCGCTCCCCCTCCACCTGGCTGCTGCCGCTAATCAGTGGCATCGCCGTTGCCGGGGTGATCTGCAGCGCCTGGCTGGTGAGCAGCCTGCAACGCTCCCGCCTGGAGCTGGAACGGAAGCAAAACACCGCCCTGATCGAGCAGCTGCGCGAGCAAGTGGCGGCCCAAGAAAGCCGCGCCGAAGAGACGGCAACACCCGAGGAAGCCGCCCTCGCGATCCAAAGCCTCGAACCGCTGACCGTGCCGATCCAACAACCGTTGACGGTTGAACCCACCCCCCAACTCACCTGTGTGGTGAAAGGCCCCGGTGGCAGCAGTTCCGCCATATTTCAACTGGGGCAGGGGTCGGTGTCCGCCGGCATCAATGAAGCGATCGGCAGCTGCGGCTGGGTGCTCAGCGAGGTCACCGACAGCGGTGCCGTGATCAGTCGCAACGGTCAACGCCAAACCCTTTCGGTGGGAGGACTGTTCTGAACCCCGCCCCCCGTCTTCACCCATCCCCGCACCAGCTCTGGCAAGCCCCCACCAATGCGGTGCTCTCAGCGGAGGGGCCGCGTCAACTGCCTGGCCCCTGGCGGCTGATGCTGCTGGGCGATGGCAGCCCCACCCGCCACCTGCGCCTGCTCACCGGTTCGCCCGTTGCCGTGGATCTGATCGCCATGGAGGCCGACCAGACCGACCACCCCGGGGCACCGGACGAGGTGAGGGAATTGATGGCACCACTGCTGCGCCGCCAGGTGTGGCTCACCTGCGGCGGCATCCCGCTGGCCTGGGCCGAGAGCTGGTGGAATCAGGCCGAAGCGGATTGGCACCTGCGGGACCGCAACCAGCCGATCTGGAAAAGCCTCACCGAAGGGCGTTCCGAGCTGTTCCGTGAGGTGGATGGCTTGGCGCTGGTGGAGGCTGACTGGCTCGACCAGACCTTTGGCCATCGAGGCCCCTACTGGAGCCGCCATTACCGCTTCTTCCGCCAGGGCAAGGCCCTCACCGTGATTCGCGAAGTGTTCAGCCCGCAACTCGAAACCTGGCTCGGGCCCACGCTGCGCCAGGAGTTTGAACAAAATTCATGAACAAACCTGCGGGTTTGTTGGGATTTGCTCTTGACAACTTGCCGTTAGTTGTACTCGCAGGAAGATGTGGCCAATTCGGTTGACCGTGTCATGGCTGCCACCACCTCCTGGCTCAGCCTCACCGACCTCGGTCGGATCTACGGCATTTCGGCGATTCACTGCGGCAAGACCCTCGAACATCAAGGCTGGCGTGACAGGCGGGGCCGCCCCACCCAAAGCGCCCTCGACGCCAACGCCGCCATGCAGACCGGCCCCCATGGCCAGGGACGCACCGTGCTCTGGAACCGCACGGTCTGCAGTCAGCTGCTGGAAAAGAAGGGCTATGAGCCAATGAGCCGCAGCCTGCAAGTGGAGCAGTGGACCCAACTGCTGGAAGCGCTGCAGGTGGGATCCCCATCGATCACCGCCACAGCGGACCAGATGGCCGAAGAGATGCCCGGAGAGCTGCTCGAGGATGTGAACCACCAGCTCGCTGCACGGGGTTGCCACTACCGGGTCAGCCCACGCTCATTGCACGCGAGGCATTAGTCGATCCGGCGGCGGCTGGAGCGTGGCAAGGCCCGGCGGGAGCCGGTGGGATTGGGCGCGGCTTCGGGTTCCGGACGAGCTGCCGGCTGGGCAGAGCGCGACCAGCGCTGCACCCGGAAGCTGTCGTCCTCCGGCCACTCGCCCTGTTCTGCTGCGTTGAACTCCTTAGCCACAGGTGGCGTTGATAGTGGCGCTGGAGTCTGCGCTGCTGCTCCACGGCGGCTGCGGCGGGAGATCGCATCAAGGGGGCGACGGGCGGAACGCATCGAACGTGCAGGCTCTGGCCGACCACGGCCAGCCTCTTGCCAGGGCTCCTGCCAGTCGTCGTCCTCCTCCAACAGCCACTCGACCTTTTCGCCGACCCAGCGGCCCACCGAATCGAGATCCAAACCGGAGCGCCGCCCTCCAGGCCGTTGTCCTGGTCGCCGACCGGACACCCCATCGACGAGCTGACGGCCGGTTTCCAAGAACTGGTCAAGACGGCGATCCCGCTGATCACGGAACCGGTCCAACCGATCGAAACGCTCCTCCATCTCCTGACGTTACCGACGGCGGCGGCGCAACCACTGTTCCCGCCGCAATCCCAGCAACACAATCACCACACCACCGCACTCCAGGGTGAGCCAGAACACCTCCATCTAGCCCTCCGCCTCCACATAACTGAGCACGCAGCTGGCATCCCAGCGTCCATGGAAATGCTCGACGCAACAGGCCCGGCACGCGGCATTGCGTGTGCGCCTTCGGCATGGGGTGCGACGGCCGCAACGGGGACAGACCGCCAGCCAACGGGGCGGCCGGGGCGGCACGGGATAGCTGTGGCGAATGCTCACCTGAAACCGGCTCTGGGCCGCATTGATGGCGGCCATCCGGGCCCGGAACAGCGGCCCGTGGCTTTCGCGGCGACGCTGCACCAGATCAACCCAGGCGTGGATCATCTCGTGGCAGAGCGTGCTTTCCGTGGCGATCTGCGGTAAGGGCTCAAGCACCGGCCGCGACAGCACGATCTCGCTGCCGCGGCCCTCGCCCACACCGGGGCCACGGCGGTAGAACCCCGCCGTGCGGCTCATCCGGCCATCGCTCCAGCGCACCGCCGTCAGCGGCTGACCCCCATCCACCAAAGCACCGCCGAAATGCTCCCGGTTGAGGCGGTGAAACAGCGGCAGCAGGGGCTGCAAAGGCACAGAACGGGGGGGGAGGAGATCCGAATCAGCGCCATCCTGCCGTGGTCAGTCAGACTCGGCCCTGCTTTGACAGCTGGTGATGGAACTGGGACTGGTGCGGGAGATCGGCAGCAAAGCTCTGCTGGCCGGGGGTCTCACCCTGCTGGGGTACTGGATCTACAACGCCGTGAAGCTGGTGCTCGACGCCCGCGGCATCAATCCCCTGATCAAGCAGTTCTTCACCCAGGTGGCTGCCGGCCGCATTGATGCCGCCTACCTGCTCACCACCAAGGCCTACCGCCAGCACGTGAGCCGCCAGCAGTTCATCCGCTTCCTGGCGGGCCTGAAGCTGAACAAGTTCCGCAATCTCAAGTCCGGCCGCCCCCGCGTGCAGGAAGGCAACTTGATCCTCACCGTGAAGCTGAAGTCCGAAGGCGACGAAGAGCTCCCCCTCGACTTCACCTTCACCAAGGTGGACGACAACTGGCGCATTGCCCGCATCAACCAGGTCAATGGCTGATCCGCACGAGCGGGCCGCGGAACTGCGGCAGCTGCTCAACCGTGCCGGCCACGCCTATTACGTTCTCGATGCGCCAGTGATGGAGGACGCGGTCTACGACCGCCTCTACCGCGAGCTGCTCGAACTAGAACAGAACGATCCGGGCCTGCAGCGGTCCGACAGCCCCACCCAGCGGGTGGGCGGAGCTCCCGCGGAGGGGTTCACCAGCGTTGAGCACCGCGTGGGCATGCTCAGCCTCGACAACGCCTTCAACCGCGACGACTTGCAGGCCTGGCACGAGCGGCTGCTCAAGGTGCTGGACCGTCCCAGCGACACCCGCCTGCCCCTGGTGGGGGAACTGAAAATTGACGGCAACGCCCTGGCCCTGAGCTACCGCAATGGGGTGCTGGAGCGGGCCGCCACCCGGGGCGATGGCAGCCGCGGTGAAGAGATCACCGCCAACGTGCGCACGATCAGTTCCATTCCGCTGCGGCTGCAGATCGAGAACCCACCGGAATGGGTGGAAGTGCGAGGGGAGGCCTTCATCCCTGATGCCACCTTCGCGGCGATCAATGCCGAACGGGAGCAACGGGGTGAAGCGCTGTTCGCCAATCCCCGCAACGCCTGCGCCGGAACCCTGCGCCAACTGGATCCGAAGGTGGTGGCCGCCCGCCGGCTCGACTTCTTCGCTTACACCCTGCACCTGCCGGGTGACGCCCAACCCCCCGGCCAATGGGCGGCTCTGGAGTGGCTAAAGACGGCCGGTTTCCGCGTGAACCCGAACCGGGAACGCTGCGAAGACCTGGCCGCCATCCAGCGCTTCTGCGACCACTGGGAGCAGGGACGTCATGACCTCCCCTATGCCACCGACGGCGTGGTGGTGAAGCTGGACGACCTGCAGCTGCAGGACGAAGCCGGCTTCACCCAGAAGGCCCCGCGCTGGGCCATCGCCCTCAAATACCCAGCCGAAGAAGCCCCCACCCGTCTGCTCCGCGTTGGTGCTCAGGTGGGCCGCACCGGTGCCATCACCCCCGTGGCTGAATTCGAAGCAGTCGCGCTGGCCGGCACCAGCGTCAGCCGCGCCACCCTCCACAACGCCGATCGAATCGCAGAACTGGATCTGCACCTGGGCGACACCATCGTGGTGCGCAAAGCCGGGGAGATCATTCCCGAAGTGGTGCGGGTGCTGCCGGAGCTCAGGCCCAGTGACGCCACCCCGGTGCAACTGCCGCAGCACTGCCCCGAATGTGGCTCCAACCTGGTGCGGGAGGGAGATGAAGCCGCCACCCGCTGCGTGAACAGCAGCTGCCCGGCGATCCTGCGGGGTGGCCTGCGGCACTGGGTGAGCAAGGGTGCCCTGGATGTGGATGGGCTCGGCAGCAAGTTGATCGAACAGCTGGTGGACCGCGGCCTGGTGGGCTCGCTGGCCGATCTCTACCGCTTGGATGCGGCCCTGCTCGCGAGCCTGGATCGGATGGGCGACAAGTCGGCCACCAACCTGGTGGAGGCCCTGGAGGCCTCCAAACAGCAGCCCTGGCATCGCCAGCTCTATGGCCTGGGCATCCGCCACATCGGCGAGGTCAACGCCAAAGCCCTCGCGGCCGCTTTCTTCAGCATCGACAGCCTGGCAGCAGCAGCGCTGGAGTCCCCGGAGCAGATCGCCGAACTGCATGGCATCGGCCCGGAAATCAGCGCCAGCCTGGGCCAATGGCTGCGCACCCCCGCCAACCAGCAGCTGCTGCAGGACTTGCGCAGCGTTGGGCTCTCCCTGGAGGCGAGTGCCTCCGAACAGGAGGCCGCCAGCCAAGCCGGAGCTGACGCCGACGGCGTGCTGCGGGGCAAAACCCTGGTACTCACGGGCACACTCCCCAACCTCAGCCGCAGCGAAGCCAAAGCGCTGATCGAAGTGGCCGGTGGCAAGGTGAGCGGCAGCGTCAGCAAGAAAACCGACTACCTGGTGGCGGGCGAAGCCGCCGGCAGCAAACTGACCAAAGCCGAGAGCCTCGGGGTGACGGTGCTCAGCGAAGCCGACCTCACCGCCCTGCTGCAGCCATGAGCCCATCCACACCTGCCCTGCACCGCTGGATCAAGACCGACTGCGGACGGGCCAAGTTGGCTGAGCTGCAGCAGCGCACCGGCCCAGCCAAGCGCGCACGCCTGGCCTGGTTCATCCTGATCGCTGCCCTGCGGGACTGGCGTCTGCCCAATCCCGATCAGAGCGACGTCTCCACATCCTGAAGCGCCCGCCGGGCCGCTCGGCTCACCAGCCAGACCACGGCCAGCGTGGCGAGCACCCCCACCAGCCGCAGCGCCCAGGTGCCGGCATCCGCCTCACCCCCCAGCACCTCACCGAAACGGGCCACATCGCCGGCCAGTGCCCCCAAACCGCAGAACAGCACCGTGCCAGGGAGGATGCCGATCAAACCGATGCTGTAATCCCGCAGGCTCACCTCACTGAGGCCGTAAGCCAGGTTGAGCAGCGAGAAGGGGAAGGCGGGCGAGAGGCGCGTCAGCAACACCAACTTCAGGCCCTCCTTGCTCACGGCCCGCTCCACCGCCTGCAACTTGGGGAGCTGCTCCAACCGGCGCCGGGCCCAGTCGCGCAGCACCGACCGCCCCAGCAGAAACACCACCACCGCCCCGAGACAGGCCCCAACAAACACCAGGCCACTGCCAAGCCAGGTGCCGTAGAGCACCCCGGCCAGCATCGACGCCCAAACCCCCGGCAGCAGCAGCGTCACCCAGAGGGCATAGAGCGGCATGAACAGCAGAGCCCCAGCTGGGGAGCGCAGCAGCTCCAACACATCCGGCAGCCAGTGCTGAACCAAGGAGATCAAGCGAAATCACCCACACATGGCGTGGAGCATTGCACTAACTCGATGCTGAGGTGTAGAAGCGCAGGGCAAAGAGCCAGAAGGCCCGCGCCGCCGCAAAGAACAGCACCGCAAGAGCCAAGCCCGCCAGCAGCATCGGTGCGGCGGCCTCACCCAACAACACCTGGGCCGGAACCGTGGTGAGAAAAGCCACCGGCAGCACCAGGGTGAACAGCAGGCGCAGGGCAGGCGGGTAGGCGTTGAGGGGATAACGTCCGGAGGCCAGCAGGGCCCGCAACACCTCAGTGGCATTCCAGGTTTTGACGAACCAGATGCTGGTGGCGGCGATCAGAAACCACAGCGAATAGAGGATCAAGCCACCGGCCAACAGCATCACCAGCACGGTGAACAGCGCAAACAGACTGAGCTCCACACCGGCCTGATGGCTGCCCCAGGCCAGCAGCCCAAGCCCCAGGCCGATCTCCGGCAGCCCCGCCGGCGAAAGCGTGCGCAGCGACAACCAGAACTGGCTGTCGATCGGTTTGAGCAGCACGAAATCCAGGGTGCCCTCGCGCACATGGGTAACGATCGCCCCGAGGTTCGGGCGCAACCAGGTGGTGGCCATGCCATCGAACACCGTGTAAAGCCCCTGCACCATCAGGGCCTGGGCCCAGCTCCAGCCCCCCAACGTCTGATCGGGGCCATAGAACAGCGAGAGCAGGAACAGGCTGCCGCTGAGGCTCATCGCCACCGCCAGCAACTCGATCAGCACGTTGGCCTGATACTCCAGCTGCACGGCCACGGCCATGCCCCAGAAGCGACGCAGGGTTCGCCAGTAGCGCCCCATCAGGTCCCCATGGCGCTGTATCGCCGCACGCCAGCCCGCCAGAGCAGCAGCACCAGCGGCAACAGCAGAGCGATCCAGACCAGTTGCGCCCCGAAGCCCGCCACCAGATCCACCGGTTGGCCCGCCAGCACCCGGGCTGGGAAATCGATCAAATACGGGAAGGGCGTCCACTGGGCCAGGGCCCGCACCGCCGGCGAAAAGGCCGTGAGCGGTGCCAGCAGACCGGACAGGAACAAGAAGGGAATGAACTGCAGACGCTCCAGGGCACTGGCCTTCTCACTCCAGAAGCAGAGGGCCGCAATCAGGCTCTGAAACAGAAAGGCGATGGCGAAGGCCATCCAGGTGGCCAGCCAGGCCAGCAGGAAGCCCCCCAACGACGGCAACCAGAAAACCTGGGGCCGCACCACAAAAAACACCGCCGCAATCAGGGCCGCAAAGGGCAGACGGGTGAGCTGCTCGCCGAGGTGGGCCGCCACATAACGCCAGAGCGGATGCAGCGGCTGCAGCAGGTAAGGAGACAGCCGGCCCAGCAGGGCGTCTTCCTCGAAGGCATAGACCACCCACACCACCGAGAACTGGCGCACCAGAAAGGCGCTGAGGAAATAGCGATCCAGGGCCACACCATCCAGCCCCAGCCCCGAGCGCGCGTCGCTGCCGCTCCAGACGCTGAGCATGATGAACGGCAGCACCCCGGACAAGGCCCAGAGCGCGATCTCGGCGCGGTACTCGAGCATGTGGGCGTACTGGGAGCCCAGCAACACCCGGATGATCCGCCGGTTCAGCCCGAAGATCCGCATCAGACACGCCCCTGCCGGAACAACCCACCGATCAGCTCTTCGATCGGTGGATCGGTCACATCCAGATCACGCACGGGGAAGCGATCCAGCAGTTGCGCTACCACGGCGGTGAGCTGATCGCGGGGAACCAGCAGCCGCACATCACAGCCCTCCAGCTGCTCCAAACGCCCCAACCCCGCCAAGTCATCGGCTGAAACGGGCGACTCCAACTCGAGCCGCACCTCCCGCTCCGGTGCCAATTGATCAGCCAGCGCTTCCAGGGGACCGTCGTGGAACAAGCGCCCCTGGTGGATCAACAGCACCCGGGGGCAGAGGGCCGTGATATCAGCCATGTAGTGGCTGGTGAGCAGCACCGTTGCCCCCGTGCGGCGGTTGTACTCGGCCAGGAATTGCCGCACCCGGGCCTGGGCATTCACATCCAGCCCCAGGGTCGGTTCATCGAGGAACAACACCTCCGGCTCGTGCAGCAGCGCCGCCAACAGTTCGGCCTTCATCCGCTGGCCCAGGGAAAGCTTGCGCACCGGCCGGGTGAGTTCCTCCCCCATCTCCAGCAGATCGGCCAGCTCCTTGATCCGCCGCCGGGCCACAGCATCAGGGATGCCGTAGACCGCTGCATTCACCCGCAGCGAATCCATCGGCGGCAGGTCCCAGAGCAGCTGCTGCTTCTGCCCCATCACCAGGGTGATCCGGCACAGAAACTCCGCCTGACGGCGCTGGGGCCGGTGCCCCGCCACCTGCACCTCGCCTGCGCTGGGGTGGATCAAGCCGCAGAGCATCTTCAAGGTGGTGGTTTTGCCGGCGCCGTTGGCACCGAGAAAGCCCACCATCTCCCCAGGTTCAATCCGGAAGGAAACGTCCTGCACCGCGGTGACGTCCCGGGTGCGGCGGCGAATGAAATGGCGCAGGGTGCCGGCCAAGCCGGGCTGCTTCTCGGCAACCCGGTAGATCTTGCTCAGCCCCTCAACCTGAATCACCGACTCAGCTCAGATCCGCCAGGCGCTTGCGCGCCAGATCGGCCTGGGCCTGCTTCTCATCGAGGTTGGCTTGGCATTCCGCCACTACCTCCGGCGGGGCTTTGTCGGCGAAGTTGGGGTTGCCCAACCGGCCCGCCAGGCCCTTGATCTCCTTCTCCGCCTTGGCGATGTCTTTCTCGAGGCGCCCTTTCAGTGCATCGAGATCGACAAGGCCTTCGATCGGCAGCAGCACCTGCAGCTCACCGCTCACCCCCGCCAGGGCCTTGGCCACCGGAGCCGCATCAGCCTCCGCCGGCGCCATCACCGCCACCGACTCGGCTCGCGTTAAAGCCATGATGTCGGCCGTGCCCTTGCTGAGCACAGCCGCCAGCTCACCGCGGCCGGTGACGAAGCGCACCGGTACCGGTTGCGAGGGCTTGAGGCCCGCCACCGCACGCAGGTTGCGCACCACACGGATGGCACCGATCAGCTCAGCGAACGAGGCTTCCAACGCATCATCCAAAGCACTTTCATCCAGCTCCGGCCAGGGCTGCAGGGCCAGGAAGGTGGTCTCCGGCTCGCCGGTGACGCTGTGCCAGAGCTCCTCGGTGAGGTGGGGCATCAGCGGATGCAGCATCAAGTGCATCTGACTGATCACCTTGGCCAGCACCTGCTTAGCCACCCGCTGATCGGCGAGGGCCTCGGCTGAGGGGTTCTCACCGGGGTTGAGCCGGCGCTTGCTCAGCTCCAGATACCAGTCGCAGACGTCGTTCCAAGCGAACTCGTAAAGCCCCTTGGCGGCTTCACCCAGGCCATAGCTGCTGTAGCGCTCGGCCGTCTCCCGGTTCACCCGGGCCAGGCGGGAGAGGATCCAGCGGTCCGCCAGCTGCAGGGCAGCGGGATCGGGGTCACCGAGTTGGGCCGGCGTTTCGCCGCCCAGGTTCATCAGGGCGAAGCGGGTGGCGTTCCAGAGCTTGTTGGCGAAGTTGCGCGACGCCTCCACCGTGGCGGAGGTGTCCTTCTTGCGGTCGTAGTCCAGACGAATGTCCTGACCGGCACCGGCCACTTCCCGCACCAGGGCGAAGCGCAGGGCATCGGTGCCGTAACGGTCGATCAGCAGCAGCGGATCGATGCCGTTGCCGGCGCTCTTGCTCATCTTGCGGTTCTGCTCGTCCCGCACCAGGCCGTGGATGTAGACGTCATGGAAGGGCATCTCGCCAGTAAAGGCGCCGGCCATCATCGTCATCCGGGCCACCCAGAAAAAGATGATGTCGAAGCCCGTCACCAGGGTGCTGGTGGGGTACCAGCACTGCAGGTCGGCGCTGTCAGCATCGGGCCAGCCCAGGGTGGAGAAGGGCCAGAGGCCGCTGGAGAACCAGGTGTCGAGCACATCTTCGTCCTGCTCGATCTCCGCCGCGGCGCCATACTCCGCCTTGGCCTTCTCCAGGGCTTCGGTTTCGTTGCGGGCCACCACGTAGGGCGTGGTGTCGGTGTACTTACCACCGGTCTCGCTGATCACGAACCAGGCGGGGATGCGATGGCCCCACCAGAGCTGGCGGCTGATGCACCAGTCGCGGATGTCCGTGAGCCAGTCGCGGTAAACCTTCTCCCAGCGCTCGGGGATGAAGCGGGGATCCTGCTTCTCGAGGGCCTCACGGCAGCGGGCCGCCAGGGGCTCGGTTTTGACAAACCACTGGGTGGAGAGCAGCGGCTCCACCGGCACCTTGCCGCGGTCGGAATAGGGAACGCTGTGGCGGTAGTCCTCCACCTTCACCAGCAGCCCCAGCTCCTCCAGGCCGGCCACCACAGCCTTGCGGGCCTCGAAGCGATCCAGCCCCTCGAACTGGCCGGCCTCCTTGTTCATCGTGCCGTTCTTGCGCATCACTGTGATCTGGGGCAGACCGTGGTGCTGGCCGATGGCGAAATCATTGGGGTCGTGGGCCGGCGTCACCTTGACGCAGCCAGTGCCGAAGTCCTTCTCCACGTGGTCATCGGCCACGATCGGAATCTCCCGCCCCACGAACGGCAGGGTGAGGGTCTGGCCCACCAGGTGGGCATAGCGCTCATCGGTGGGATTCACCGCCACCGCTGTATCGCCCAGCATCGTTTCGGGCCGGGTGGTGGCCACCTCCAGGTGGCCGTCGCCGCTGCTGAGCGGATAGCGGAAATGCCAGAGGTGGCCGTCCACCTCCTTCATCTCCACCTCCAGATCACTCACCGCCGAACCGGAGGCGGGACACCAGTTCACCAGGTATTCGCCGCGGTAGATCAGCCCCTGCTCGTGCAACCGCACGAAGGCCTCCTTCACCGCCTCACTCAGGCCCTCATCGAGGGTGAAGCGCTGGCGCTTCCAATCCACGGAATAGCCCAGGCGCCGCAGCTGACCCACGATCCGGCCACCGCTCTCTGCCTTCCACTGCCAGGCCCGCTCGAGGAACGCCTCACGGCCGAGGTCGTGGCGGGTCTTGCCCTCCTCTTTGAGCTGCTTCTCAAGGATCGTCTGCACCGCGATCGAGGCGTGATCGGTGCCGGGCAAGCAAAGAACGTTCTTTCCCGCCAGGCGCTGATAGCGCACGATCGTGTCAATCAGGGCCGTGTTGAAGGCGTGGCCCATGTGCAGGCTGCCGGTGACGTTCGGCGGAGGGATCACCACAGAGAACGGTTCACCGGGGGCCTTCGGGTCGGGATGGAACGCTCCCTGGTCCTCCCAGGCCTGCTGCCAGCGGGCCTCCGTGCCAGCCGGGTCGTAGGTCTTGGCCAGTTCGGGCACAGGAGGCGGGGAGTTCAGTCCAGCCATGGTCGCAAAAGGTGCTGCAGTACCCACCACCACAGGCGTTCACGGTGGATTTCGCCGACTCCTCGATCAACTACAAACTGCTGTTCTGGGTGCGCAATCCCCTGGAAGCTTTTGCAGTCGGCAGCGACCTCCGCCAGGCGATCTGGACGGCGTTCGACAAGAACGGCATCGGCATTCCCTTCCCCCAGCGCCAGGTGTATCCGATGGAATGGCCCCCCTCCAAGGAACAAACCCACCGGATCGGCAGCCCCACCAATCAGCTCCAGGCCGAAGCAGACAGCGATCCTGCCAACGACTCAGCTGGCGAGACGCCGTAGGTAGTCCTCCTGGCGTCCGGCGTTGATCCAACCGGTGGCGATCAACTTGCTGGCGCTCTCATTCACCCGTCCGCGGTGAATGTGGGACGGACCAGCCGGAAAGATCACCAACTTGCCCCGCTCCGCCGGTTCGTGGTGGTCCTGCCAATGGAACTCGGTGCCAGCCTCATCCACGTCGTTGCAATAAAGGATCCAGGCCAGCACCCGGTGCACCGGTTCGGTGGCCTCATCGCTGATGGTCCAATCGCAGTGCCATCGCTTGAACCCTTCCCCCGGGGCGTAGTGCTGGAGGTTGAAGATCGGATTCACAAACAGGCTCTGCTGCGGGCAGCACTGCCGGAACAACGGCCGCTCCTGCAGATAGCGCTCCAAGCCGGCCGTCACCCCCCGCAGGATCAGTTGCGAGAGGGCAAAGGATTCGGGTTCCGAGCGATCAATCGCCACCAGGCTGATGTCGGTGCTCTGTTTCGCCGGTTCCCCCTCACCCTCGGGCCCGAAGGCCACGCCAGGCCGCTGTAAGTCCACCCGGCGCTCGAAGAACTCACGCACCGCATCGGCCACCGAGGCGTAACCGGGATTGCTGTAGCGCCCGATCAGATTCATGCCGCGGCCTCCAAGCGAGGTATCGCCACCACAGCATCGAGCTGCTGCCAGCGCGACCGGTCAGCCACCACGTGGTCTTGCAACTGCACCTGTTCGATCACCGTGGCAGCGCGCTCAAGATCCAGGGGAACACCCGGGCCCATCGGCAACACCAGCACCTGCTGCTCAGCCGGATCGGCCATCACCTGAAGATCGAGGGCCTCCAGCTCCCGCTCAAAGAACACCCGCCGCATCCGGGTGGTGAGGCTTGGCCCAAGCGCCTCGACGAACCGGGCCATGCCGGCTTCATCCCCGGAGCTGCCGCAATTCAGCGACAACCAGATCAGCAGCTTCACCCAACTTTCCGCCGTCCACATGGGTTGGAAGCTCTCCCGGTGCTGCCGCACCAGCTCAGCGATTGAAAAATCAAACAGCGTGGCCTGCAGGCCAGTGGCATCAGCGGAATCCATGCTGTTCATCCTCTCCTGCGAAAGGTCAGACTGGGTCGACTGGCTATTCGCACCATGGCCCTGGACCTGAACGATCCCGAACTCGAGTTCTCCGATCTGGTCTACGCCTACCAGAGCTGGGTTATGGCGGTGATCAATGACGAAAAGCTGGACAGCGACGACAAGCTGCTCACCGACGACATCGCCGAGGACGCCCTCAACTCAATGCGCTTCCTGCCGGGCGAGGTAACCAACGCCATCGAAACCAGCCTGGCCCGCGTCTACGACGTGGACGCCGACGAACTGGCCGAGCTGCTCTTCCCTGAGGACTGAGCCCAGGCTCAGGTGAAGCGATGGGTTGGTCCGCGGCTGACATCCCGAACCAGCAGGGCCGTATAGCTCTGATCACTGGAGCCAACAGCGGCCTGGGCCTGGAAACCGCGCGCGCCTTGAAACGCTGCGGGGCCACCGTGGTGTTGGCGTGCCGCAGCCCCCGCAAAGCCGAGAGGGCCAAGCAGGAGTTGCTGCAGGAGCGCGATGGGGGAGCGGTGGATCTGGTGGGCCTGGATCTGGCGGACCTGACCAGCGTGCAAAAGGCAGCGGCCACCGTCGGGGAGCGCTACGGCTGCCTTGATCTACTGATCAACAATGCTGGCGTGATGGCACCGCCGCGCCGCACCACCGCCCAGGGGCATGAATTGCAGTTCGGCGTGAATCACCTGGGGCACATGGCCCTGACCCAGGCCCTGATGCCGCTCCTGCAGAACCGTCCCGATCCCCGCGTGGTGACGGTGACCTCCGGAGCGCAGTACTTCGGCAAGATCCGCTGGGACGACCCCAGCTGGAGCAAGGGCTATGACCGCTATGGCGCCTATGGCCAAAGCAAACTCGCCAACGTGATGTTCGCCCTTGAGCTGGATGCACGCCTGCGCGAGCAGGGCAGCCCCATCCGCTCTCTGGCCGCCCATCCCGGCATCGCGCGCACAGAACTGCAACCCACCGCGATCGCCAGCGTCGGCAACCGCTTCGAGGCTCTGGCCTACCGGCTGATCGATCCCTTGTTCCAAGGCGCCGGGATGGGTGCCCTACCCCAGTTGCATGCCGCCACCGCGGCGACGGCACAGGGTGGCGAGCACTACGGCCCTGAACAGTTCGGTGGATTGCGGGGTGCACCGGCGCTCTGCCGTGTGGCGCCCGCGGCGAATCAACCCGCCGAACGGCAGCGGCTCTGGAGCTTGAGCGAGCAGCTGATCGGTGGCTGAATCCCACGCTGTGATGTTGAGTGGCCGCTGGTTGGTCGCCCTTTGAAACCATGGCCACTCGCCGCCCTGCCACCCAGATCAATGCCCGCCAGAAGGTCTTGCTGGCGAACCTGCAGGCCTGTGGTGATGAGATGAGCGGTCAGCAGCTGCACCGCAGCCTGGAGCCCGAACAGGCCATGGGCCTGGCCACGGTGTACCGGAATCTGCGCCAGCTGCAGCAACGGGGCCTGGTGCGCTGCCGCCACCTGCCCAATGGCGAGGCGCTCTATGCGCCGCTGGAACGGGATCGCCACCACCTCACCTGCGTCGATTGCGGCAAGACCCAGGCGCTCGACCACTGCCCGATTCACGACCTGGAGGTGCCCGAAGACGGTCGCAAAGGCTTCGATCTCCTGTTTCACACGCTTGAATTCTTTGGTCTCTGCAGCGACTGCCGCGAGCGGCAGCAAAGACCGTCATGACCCTGGCCGCCACGTACTACGGAGCCAATGGCTGGTTGCTCGAATTCGATGATCTCCGCGTTCTGGTGGATCCCTGGTTGCGCGGCAGCCTGAGCTTCCCCCCCGGGGAGTGGCTGCTCAAAGGGGAACTGCCCTGCGAGCGCAAGGTGCCCGAGAAGCTGAACCTGCTGTTGCTCACCCAGGGGCTTGCAGACCACGCCCATCCGGACACCTTGGCGCTTCTCCCCAAGGACCTGCCCGTCATTGGATCGGCGGCGGCTGCACGGGTGGTGGAACGCCTGGGATTCACCAGCGTGAAAGCCCTCTCCCCCGGAGAGAGCACCAACCACCAGGGCCTGCGGGTGCGCGCCAGCGCCGGTGCACCGGTGCCGATGGTGGAAAACGGTTATCTGCTCGAACATCCGGCCGGGTCGCTCTATCTCGAACCCCACGGTTTTCTCGATCCAGCCCTGGAGCCACAGCCACTGGATGCCGTGATCACGCCGATGGTGGATCTGGGGCTGCCGGCGCTTGGAGCGTTCGTTAAAGGCTGCTCCGTGGTGCCGCAACTGGTGGAACGCTTCCAACCCACCACGGTGCTCGCCAGCACCTCCGGCGGCGACGTGCGCTTTGGCGGCGCCTTGAGTCGGGCCCTGCAAATGAAAGGATCCGTAGCCAACACTGGAGCCCAGCTGCCGGCCAGCAGCTCCTGGACCGATCCAACACCGGGGGAACGACTGCTGCTGAAAAACTGATTTTTCAGATTAAGCTTTGTAACAACAGCTTGAGTTCGATGAAATCCACACAAGCCAGCGATTCCTGGTTCCAAGGCGTCGCTGCCCGCGACATCCACATGGAGCAGCTCAAAAAGGCCGAACGCTTCAACGGCCGTGCCGCCATGGTCGGCATCGTGATCGGAATCATCACCGAGGGGCTCACCGGTGCCGGCATCGTTCACCAGATCGGGCTGGGCCCCCTGGTGGATGGCTATGCCGCCTGCCGCACCCAATTCCTGCCCTTCTGCTTCTGATTCGGAAGGGGGACCACCCCCCCGATGACGAGAATGGTGCGATTCACGTTCGAAACGAATGGCTGCTGACAAGGAACTGCTGAAGGAAGTGGCCCTGGAGCTGTGGAACACCACCAAAAAGCTTCGTCCCGGCCTGCCCAAAGCGCCTCGCGCCCAGCTGGTCTTAAAAGCCCTGCTCACCATCGGTGACATGAGTGATCAGCTGGAAGCCGCCATGGTGCTTGGAGTGATTGAGGCGCAGGAACCCGACGATGAGCCCGGGCAGGGAGAAGCCGCCGGCGAAGACAAGACGGTGTCTGAAACCGATGCCAAGACCGAGCGGGAGACCCCAAGGGTTGTGCGCAAGCGCTCCAGCAGCCGCTGATCAAGACTTCCAAAGACAACAAGCCACCCATCCCGCTCCCTGCCTGGGGATGGGTCAAGCTTTTGGAAGCGCTTCGGCGAGATGGCTTAACGCTGCAGAGCAACCACAGCCACAGCAGCAGCAAGGGCAACGATTCCAGCCATCCAGATGCTGCCTTGGCGTTCCAATAACCACGCAGCGTTGCGAGAGATCGACAACCTGCCAGTTGCCAACAGCGCAGTGAACCCCACGAGCAGAACCACGGGAACCACAAGCGCAAAGACCAACTGCATCACAAAGTGCCTTTGAGGCCTACCTTCCAATGATGATGTGGTGGCGAAGCGAGCTACGTCTCTACGTCCGCACCACAGCCTGAATCTTGACTCTGTTGATCGTCACGGCCGGTTTCATTGGTCTGCTTTGGCTCACGCAAAGCCTGATCAGACGTGGCATGGATGACGGCAGCAACAGCTGAAGCGTCTTCATTCCGCTGATGTGACGAACCTCGTCAGCGATGCCTGGGCTCCCCTGGGGCCTGCTCGGCTTCCGCCTTCAGGAAACGGCGATGCTGAGATGAGGCATAGCCGCTGAGGTCAATTCTGCTGGCATTGCTGCCAGCCTTTCGCCACTCCCTCGGGGGAGTGCTGGATCTTCTGTTCATGGAATCGAGTTATCGGTTCTCGCGCAGTGGGCCTTCAATCAGGCTCTTTGGCGTCGCCCCACCTTTGCACACCCAACCGTCCGACGCACCCAGCGGATGAGTAATTGCAGCTACGGCGAGCCATTCGAATCGGACCGATACTCCGCCCAATGGCAAACGGCTTGTGACTCCTGAAGAGCAGTACGTGCAATGCATGGACGCTGCCTACGCCGCTGCTGACAAGGAGACCTGCCTGAAAATGATGCGAAGGGCAGAAGGCGTCCTGCGCGGTGAATTCAGCGCCCAGCCAACAGGCGATGGCCCTGGAGAGCGAGCGTTGGCGAACTGAAGCAAAAACCAACGAAACCCAGTGCAGCACTGCGTTTTGAGATGGGCGATACTGGGATCGAACTAGTGACAATCTCCTTGCAAAGGAGAACATCACACGGTATGGCCAAAACGATCAGAGATCGAAATCACTGGTCAGAAGCCTGATCTGAAGCGGTATTACAAGGATTGAGCCACAAGCGTGCTCAGCCCTGTCGTTGCGTGTCACGACCAGTTGGAGCACTCTTTGGAGCACACCCACGGATTTGGAGCACGCCACCGAAATGAGCCGCAGCTCAGCACCCTGGGAAGCAGCAATGCGGGCGACCAATAAGGCCACGCATGGCAGGAACTGGACGGTCAGGCAGCTCAAGGGGCGGACCCAGCTCACGATGAAGCTGAAGGACGGCAGCAAGCCCTCTGTCCTCACGGAGATTCCCTGGCAGCCCGACAAAGCCACCGAGATCCTCAACGCGGTTCAGGAGATCAGATCCTTTGTCGAGGCGGGCGAGAGCATCCAGGAGGCCAACCAGAAGCGCCTCAAGGCCCTGGGCAAGGAAAGCGGCAAGGCTCCGGCGCTCAGAAAGTTCGACTGGTCGGCTGCAGCCGATGCCTTCCTCGAAAGCATGGAGGGACGACGGGGCGGGACCCTCGCCGACCTCAAGATCCGCGTGCGGCGGTTCAAGCTCACCATCAAGAGCAAGCCAGCTCCAACGGACGGCCCGTCCCTGATGCGGGCTTTCGCGAAACTATTTTTCAACGAGGTTTACCCTAACGATCACAAAAGAGCTGGCCAGCTGAAGATGCCCCCGGGCGGGGACGGGCGGCGCAGAAACTTGCAAGACGTGGCCCGCATCCTGGATTACGGCGTCGAGGAGATGGGTGCTCCCGAAAGATGGAGGCCGCTCTCGACAAAGAAAAGGAAGGCCCTCGTCGGGGCGCCAGTTACTACAACTGAGAACTCCAAGGAAACCATCCCGCTGCTGCCAGAAGATTTCGAGGCTTTGTTAGATAATCTCGAGGCCGACAGTCAACATGAGCTGTGGCTTGCTGTTGGCTTGGTTGGATTTTATGGCTTGCGTGAAAGTGAACTTGCCGTAATGAGGTTTGATGACAACGGAAACCTTTATATAGGCGGACAAGTTAAGCGCGGACTCAAAGAGATTGAGACAAGCGATCAGAAGGGCGAGAGGCTAGTCAAGCCCTTAGAACTCAAAGGCAGAGCTGGTTTAGGGAAGAAGATGGCAACGCTCTGGAACAACGGCCACGGCCTCTACAAACTGCCCGAGGCCGTCCTAACTCAGATCGATCAGGTTGAAGATGTGAATGGATTTAAGGCTGTTGGAGCAGCCTTTGCTCAGAAAGTGAGGCGCTATAGATACTGGAAGATTCTGACTAAAAAGGTCCCAGGGCTGAAGGTAAATGCGCTGCGTCACGGTTGGGCATGGCGAGCCCATAAATACTCCGATAGACCGCTACATTACTCTCAAGCAGCGAAGTTAATGGGACACACGACTCGCGTGCATCTGAAGTATTACTCGGCCTGGGTAAACGATCAGGAACTAGAACAAGCAACCGAAAGGTTCAATCAAGCGGTCGAGTCTGTTGCGCTCTGACGGGACGTGTGCCAACGTCTTCGTGTGAAGTCGGGAACGCAGCATCGCGTCTGCGCCGAGGGATCGAACCGAACACGTCATCCAAGTTGGATGCAAGGTCCTGATCGGCCCATCCCCACTCGCGTCGAGCTGCTGACTCCTAAGGGAGTCGATCGTCAGTACGCCGAGCGGCAAGTCCGCAACTTCACCAAGAAGCGCGTCCGTATGGACGACCACGACTTCCGCATCGGCACCCTCGAGCAGGGCAACCCCGATCAGAAGCGACGGTACAAGCTGCGGAACTTCTATGCAGCACTCCAGCGCGAACTTCTGCACCACGAGAACTGGGATGGCACCCCGCGCACATAACGGTGCGTCTGCCCCATGCCTTGGCTCAAGACCCGCCCAACGGCGGAGGCTGCTGGATGCAGCGACAGAACCCTCAAGCGGAACATGGATTTCCGCGGCGGATGCCTAAATCTCGGCGAGCACTATCGCCACGGTCCCTCCGCCAACTCCAGTTACCTCTGGAACGTTGAGCTGGTGATCGAAGCCTTGGCCCACCGTGGATTGGTGGCCGCCAAGGGCCGGGAACTGCTCCTCGAACTCAAAGCGTCGGAGCAAAAAATTGACCGACGCCACAATCTGCAGCGCCGGTCGAGATCCGTGCAATGACCCTACTTTAGGCGAGTTCCTCCCATTCCAGGAGATGGTTTCACCCCCACAAAGTCAGATCGCCAAAGAATTTCGCGGAGCAGCTGATCAGGCACATGCTCCAACCTGTACTCCAAACCCCCAAGACAGTGGCTGGCGCAGGCTGTGAACTGACCTGACTTCGTATTCGCTCGGGAGGCTCCCAAGAGCTGTCAAAACCGCATAAGGCTGAGAGATAAAGCTTGTGGAGCTGGTTGATTCATTTGGCACAACAGAAACAAAAGAGCGCCTCTAGCATTATTACGTTTTTTAAACGACGCTATGGACAGCAAGTTCGGCTTCTCTTCTTTCGCTGAAACCTGGAATGGCCGCCTGGCAATGATGGGTTTCATCATTGGTCTTGGCACTGAGCTACTCACCGGTCAAGGGATCCTTTCTCAGATCGGGATGGGGTGATGCCCAAAGAGGAAATTGATGTTTGGGTACCCGAAACGCGTCTTGGGTACTTCAAGCTCTTTTACTTCGGAATGCTTGTGGCAGCGATTTGCGTGGGTGGGAACACAGCACTTGGCTCCCTCTGGACAACCATGGCTATTGGGCAATGATCCGGTTCCAACCATAGGTTGTTCTCTGGATGCCATCACTCCAATGACAGCGCTAGGGGTTGGAGAGCAACCATTGAGGGCCATGGCAACACGCGCTCCCACACTTCATGAGACCACTCAACACAGCATTGGATTGATGCTTATTTGGTCTTTCATCGCAATCACTGTTTTGGTCACAGCTTTCCCCTTCTTCGCGGTCTTCCACTAAGGGAGGCATGGGCTCATTGAACCATTGATGTACAAGCGCATGTCGTTCTCACCATGAGGACACGGAAATCCCCCCCCCTGAGAGGGGGTCTTTTTTTGAGGTTTTTCAATGAAGTGGATACTGCTTCTGGTACTCGCTGTGATTGGCGAAGGGACCCTGATGGAGACGAAGGCGACGTCGCTGATTTGGCTTGAACAAATAGGACAAGAGTTATTGATCAATTGAACTCTCTTTTTAGCCATGTAGATCGATACGCATAGAGCAATTGATACGACAGTGGACTAGCCAAGTATCAGGATAAGCAAGAAGCTCGAAACCATGTCTAACACTGAAACACCATCTTTCAATCGTCGCATTGGGGGAGCGTTGATCACTCAGCTTTCTTCAAAGCTTCGTCTCAATCTGATTTTTCTTCTCACATGGGGCTGGGGCGTGTATTGGATCATCAACACTAGGCAATCAGATCCCAGTATTTTCATCGCAGGCCTGCCAGCAATGCTTACTATTGCTGGCGTTTGGCTGGTGCTTTTAAACAGAGGTCTTAACGTAAAGTGAATAGTTCAAAGCAAGCCTCATTTGAGCTACCTCGACACTTTCGCTTCTATGGATTTTTATTCTTCATGGCAGGCAGTTTCTTTCACACCATAGATTTCCTAGGTGTCGAAAATACCGTCATCTGGGGAATGGAGCTGACCTTTTTTGGTTCCCTTGCACTGTCATTATTATTGTGGACCCGCTATGCAGTTCACAGAAGAATCTGGAAATTTCTGGTCTAGCAAAATTACATGCTAGACCAAATCACGCATTTCAAGTGTCTTATTTTTTGTTGATCAATCATGACTGAAATCCAAAAGGGTTCAAAGGTTCGTGTAAAGCGAAAGGAATCTTATTGGTATAATGAAATAGGAATTGTAGCTTCTCGAGAGAAAGAGCCCACGAAATCAAGGTATCCAATTACCGTCAGGTTCGAGAAAGGCAATTACTATGGGCTGCAAGGAACGGATGGCGGAAACAATACCAATAATTTTCATGCAAGTGAATTAGATTTGATCACCGAATAAAGAGGAAATAATCACAGAAATATTGCAACATTTTTCCATTCTTGTCAAAATTAGAGGGAGGAAGGCTCCCTAGGAAAACCTCTAATTTAATTGGCAGGCGTTCGAAGCGCCTCTGGCAATAGAAATGCCGTTGAACTTGGAAAGCTCGATAGCCTGAAAATTATTGAACCACCTCTCGATAACCTCACGCTCCTCTTTGGTGCATTTTTCAAGAATTGCCTGCAATTCGATTTCCATCACAATTTGTATTTCGTTAAATTATGGCGACGCTACCCAAAGAAGATGGTGAATTTACTGACAAAGATCTGTGAAATATGTATCACGAGCACTTTTGATAAGTAAAAACACTCATTAGGGAAATGTAGTCCCTAAAACGGAACAGTTGATACACCACCCAATACTGAACTAATTCTCTGGTGCAACCTCATAGCTGCAATCAGCAATAGCTATCGGAAGGTAATTTCAATGAAAGCTCCAAGAGGCGGGGGATTTTTAGCCTTTCTGCCACGTGCACTTTCTTCTCTGCTTCTTCCCGAACTTTTTTAAATGGGAACACCTGGACGTATCCGATCACCTGGCCTCAGTAGCAATAGATGCTCAGGCCGTGGATCACCAGAGCTAAGACAAGGGTGCTCCTTGAACATGAAGGCGGGGAGCACGCGAGGTCATCCACGCAGGGCTGCGGTGGTGGCTTCGCTTGTCTCAATCCATGCCCATGTGCTCACGAGTCATCTGCTCCAGCACGAACAGGAACTCCGATTCCTCAGGTGTGTCATCAAACCTCGTAGCGCAATTAACGCAGAAGGTGATCCACGTCGCTGCCTCTACACCCCTGGCCTCGATCACCAGTTGATAAGCACGGTCGAAGTCAGCCCCATCTTTGAGGAACCAGCCGATGGCTTGGTAGAGGGCATCCATGCCAATCACTTGTGGGTCAACAAAGACCGCACGGATCTGGTCACTCCATGCCATCTCTTATCACCTAGCCGAGCTCAGGCCAACGGTCCAGGCATTTACCGAAGTCAATGTCCCAGCGTTCATCCTCGATGTTCTGATCACCAGCCAGAAAGTCGTTGCAGGCTTCGAAGTCTGAGTAGTTGTCATAGATGCCGCCATCATTCAGCTGAGCCGTAATGCCCGTTGGATCAAGTCCCAAAGCCAAGACGATGAGCAGAGCGGTGAAGTTCAAAGAAGCCACCAACCCAACAACAGGCCGATGACGAGGCCCTTCACCCAGACCAAAGCAGCCATCTGGTATTCAGTCCAGCCAAGCTTGGCCTTGAGCCAGAAGAATGCCTTCTTGTCTGCGAAAAAGAGAGCCTTGAGAGGTCGGACGATCCACTTCTTGATCTCCAAATTCAGGCTGGTATGGCACAACAGGTTCTAGGGGCAACGCTTCTACCTACCCATATCTCTCATCACGTCGCCTAGTGATCTATTTGACCTTTGCTCGACCTTATTCAGATGATCGGCGTACCAACCAGCTTTGAAGACACCGGCGAATTTTTTGCCGAATGAGTTGGCACCATTTTCCGAGCAACGGCCGCTTATAGCACAAAAGAAACCCAATGATAGAGCCGCCATTGCTCAACGGACTCATCATCCTGCCAATCCAGTGCTCAAATAGAGGGCAGCCCCCAGCACCCAGGCACTGAGGCGTACGACAAGCAAGACGTAGAGAGACGGTATAGACAACAGATACTCAGGCTCCTAATCCGTAGGTGAATGTCTTCACTGCATAGGAGCGTTGTTTTTAGTCGGCACCTGTATCGTCATCATGCTGGTCTCCCAAGAAGCAAAAACCCCGGCTATGCCGGGGTTCTCACTGACCTTGGACGGTTCATTATTTATAGAACGCAGCGAGGCGTTGATGCGGAATTTTGGACAGAAGTTACATGTCAATAGATCAAAGGGGCCATCTCCTCTTTCGCTGATTCAACGAAAGAGGAGAATGCATTGGCCCGTCGATCCCGTCCAAGGACGACCTAGTAATCATGCCCCAAAAGGGCTCTTATTGATAGTGATAAACATTCTCAATTAATGCAAATCCGTCACTAAGCGTAAATACTCAATAATGTTCAAGTGCTTGGCCTAAGAGATTAGCTCTACTTCCCACTGCAGAGTAGCGATCAAGTGAACCAGAAGAGCCACAAGGCGAGTCGAAATCAGTTGCTCAGCATTCCGATAGTCCTTAAAAGACATCACAACAATGCCGCTGCTCATTTGAAACTACTCTTAGCAACATCTAAAGCACGAACATCCGACTTACATTCCATACTTTGTTCGGAAGTTTCAGTCGCATGGGCCTTCCATCCAATGGTTTCTCCAATAACCATTGGGCGCTGAGTGTCAGCGTTACCATCCCTCGCCGACACAGCAAGCAACGGCCTGGCTCCTCTTATGAAGGGGAGGAGTCAGATCAGCGTTGTATTAACAGTTGCAAGCAACGAGGGCACTACATTCATGAGACTCATTAAGTCGCTGCAAACGCTTCATATTGTCAGCACTTAATCCATAGGCAGAGCAAAGATGAGGTTGGAGCGTCCACAACCTCCAGCCAATGGTTTAACTACAGCCATTGGGCGCTGAGTTCCGCTGACTTCTCCGCCAATGAGCATCGACGGGGGAGTCAGTTCAGCGTTAATCAACTTCCCAGGAGTTTTTATAGGTGTTGAATTCAAAGACACTTCAACGTCTTGTGATATTGAATTACAAGAATGCAGATAATGAAGAGCTAGTTGGCCTAGCTCTGGAATTAGTAGAGGAATCGAACGGCGGGATTCAAGTAAGAGTACTTAAGGATTCAAATGTAGTTAGCTGTGTATCGGTGGTACCCTTAAACATATGCAAAGTAGATTATTTGCAGGGGTGTGACTGCTGCGAATAATTAGCAGCAATTACAACTAGAGCAACAATGGTCATCACCGGCCTGACCATCAGCACATCGCTGAGAGCAGTAAACCTTGCCTTCTTTCTCGATGGCTGCTTCTGGATCAACTATGCAGCCACAGGGTTCACATGCTCATGGGTGGTTTGTAGTTTGCATGGCGTTGACAAAGTATACCAACCTTTATAGATCAAAAGATCAATGGACGCATCCCTCAAACATATTTATAGCAACCTGTATCTTCAATCAAGGAAGAATTAAAGTATTCACATAGCTCAAATCTCTACGCCGTCATCACGGCACTCAAAGTCTAGCCAATGAATACAATCAACAGGACAAGTATCAATCGCCTCCTGGATTCGATCTATTGAATCGCCATCTTGTCGCACAGCACGGCAGCGACCTGTTTCTGGGACCATAACAAAAGTATTAGACGCCACATGTGCACAGTAACGACAACCAATGCAATCAGACTCATCAACCCAAACTGCTTTTTCACGCAATGCTCCTCCCAAAGATGGCTCTAGCCCAGTGCGTAGACCATTAGAATTAACTGATTTAGCCGAGAAAGCTGCTTCAACTGATTTTTCCGAAATGTACATAATTCTATTTAAATCAATATCACACTCAAATCGTAAACATCTGGCGGAAGACTAAAAGAACCAAAGAAACACTTCCGACGCCTAAAACAAACAAGAAAACACACCAGAGTTTAAAAAGACGACCCTCAGGCTTTTCATAGATCAGACGGGACACAGTCATTGGCCGACTGATTTTATTGAAGGCATCTACAGAGATCATTAATCCATCACGAATCAGTCGATCACGCCAACTCTCTCCATAGCGAGGAAGTCGCTGATAGATAGGCATCTCTCCTTGAGAGCGTCCTGGCAAAATACGATTTACCTGATCAGGGATTCCATCAATTCCAAATCTCTCAAAATACTCAGGAGATTCCAGGATGTCATCAACAAAAGCTGCAAATCCCTGTTCGGCAATAACAATGGACCAAGATTTAACTTCATCTTGTCCATAAACAGGGCGACCAAGGACACGGCCTATGACCTGCTCAACTACTCGATCGTTCCCATTGCATTCGACATAGCCCCTATAAAAACGATCGGAGAGTAGTAGTCCTCTTATAAAATCTCTTACGGTGATGGAACCTGACCTGAGCTGTGATTCTAAAAAACGGTCACGATCACAACTCATTGCATGAAAATATATCTGCCGATAACACCTTTCAATTATTTCTGACGACAAATCAGGCGCTAGATCTAAACAGGGCTGAAGCGAAGCTGATATTGAGTCAACTCGCGAGTTCTGACTTGATGGCTTGAATGGCAAGCGAGCCCTGGCAAAAAGGGAGGCCAATTAATCTGAGGTAATATTGCATTATTAAAGACATCAAAAAGTTACTGGCAAAAACAATGAATACCTCTAACGAAGATAATCGAGACATACAGCGATCACAAAAGACATATTATAAAAACCATTTGATACTACGTTAGGTAATTTTTAAAAGTTCGATGTGGCAACGCTCCTCAATGATGGGGTTGATCATCACGAAAAAGAACCATGGCGTTGAGCGAATTCGAAATTGCGATAGGTGGACTTACTTCAATCCCAGTTGTGGGTGGTCTGATCTTTCTAGGATATAAGTCTTTAGGCGAAGGCTCCTTAGATACAAGCAAACTTAAACCCAAAAAAAAGACAACGGTCACCAAAGAAACACCCGTACCTGACAAGAAAGACCCTGAAGCAAAAAGCCAGAAGATAGAGAAAAACAGTAATACGACAAGCACTAACAAAGAAAAAGCTTCTGCGGGAGAACAGCCAAAGCCAGCCAAGGAGAAAACTTCAATATCTAGCAAAAAGCAGCCTGAAGACAAGTCAAAAGCGATGCCACCAAATCAAACAACTAAGCCAGAAAAGTAGGGGAGCTCAACAAAACCGAACAGGAAAACATGTAGATGATATGTCTGTCAAGACAAGTCTTCTCTGCATAATAAGAGCAGAAATTCAGGCTACCAGCAAAAGCATAAAAATATACGATCAGCATGCAAAAAGATAAGCATTTAAGCGAAGCTTTAACGACCGAATGTGATCGATATTCACCCAGCAAAAGCAGCATCGCAAACATGGATTGCTATCAAATTATTTCATAACAAAACCGAAACCAACGAAGATATGGTTTTAAACTAGTGGAAATTCTCAATGTTCTTGTTGGAGTTACCGCGATCTTCTGGATTGCCGCTGGGATCAAAACACACAGTGATTGGATTCAATCGATCTTTGTTAATGAGAGCAAAAAAATCCGACAACAGACAGAAATAATTAGTGAGTTTGGCTACGGCGCACTCAACACACGCAACACGCTTGAGGTCAAGAAAGGACTGGTCTTTGCCTATTGGGACACGCCTCATGGAAAACAAAAACACGAGGGACCTCATGAACAAATACAAAGTCCAATCATTTTTCAGCTGGTATCGCTAAACCTGATTACTTGCACATCAATTGCATTGTTAATAGTTCTGAGCAGAGGCCTTTTCTCAATACTAGGCCTGATTTAATCACAACTAGGCCTTATCTTAAGATCTAGGTATAGTGATAGCTCTAAAGCACAATGACTACAAGTCAAAGGGAATAATGATTCCTTACTTTGTCTAGGGCATTAGCGCCGGACAATCCGCAACATATCTGGCGTACATTTGGGTGCAGCTATTACCTCATCTGTACTGCACTTAGCTCGTGACTAGAGTGACAATTCTTATGGAAGTTCTATTACAGCACTTCCATCCAATGGAGTGATGACCATTGGGCGCTGTTCAGGGACTGACTCCTCTTCTGAACGGGGGGAGTCAGTTAAGCGTTGCTGGCACCTGAACATTAAAAAGTGAAATTTACCTGTGCGGTCCGCTCATGCAGTATTCATCATGAAGTCCAAGCCAGATCCTTATATATGGTTCCTTTAGTGCTGCCAATCGTTGGCCTAGTACTGGTGTTATGTCACATCATCTACGGGACTACTCCTCAGAGCCAAAACAAAGGCACGCAGTAATAGGCATCTTTGGGGAAATTGATAAGACTCATTTGATCGCTGCCTCTACATCATCGGATTAGTACTCAACCCGCGGCAGAGGTGATGATGTTTGTGGAAGTTCTGCCGTTAGGGCTTTCCATCCAATGGCCTATCCACAGTCATTGGGGCGCTGGAGAGTAACTGGCTTCTCTTCTTCGGTGGGAAGCCAGTTCAGCGTTGTCTGATTATTGACCACACCGCATCGAAACATGGGCAACGATCATTTGGCTAGTGGCATTGCCTCATCACGACGTAACAGCATCCGTCCACAAGCCATGCTTGTTGCAGAGCCACGAAACCTCAATCTAATGTTGTGAGAAACATTGGGCATTGAAAACACCAATGGCTCTTCTTCCCTCCAGGTTAAAGAGCAAGAAAGACGTTTTAACCAAACCAGGATCATTGATGAGTCTTTTCGTTACTCGTCAATGACTGGCGTTGATACCTTCAAAATCACACCATCACTGATGTCTCGTAAAACAACCCGTCTGTCAAAACTAGACGCATCAGTATTAGAAGCGCAAATGCGCTGCGGAACTGAATGGCCGATTGGTCTAGTTGATGCAATTGCAGAAGCCCATAGGACAACTGTCCAATGTGTTGAAGAGCGGCAACGTATTTTAAGATCAATAGAGCAAAATGACGAGAAATTAAACAATCATTTCTGACTAATTTATTCCTTATGTCATTATCAAGATTCGAAACTTCTATAGCTGGTATCTCGGCTATTCCGCTAACAAGCAGCATGCGACTATCTCGCTTCAAAGGATTTATTGAAAAAAGCGGGCGCCACCAAACTCATAACAACAAGTACCAGCCAAAGCAATGCACTCAACACCTATAAAAAAGCAACGAAAATCCAACAGTCGCTAAAGCCAAAACAATCACTTTAACCACCAATCTCATGTCAAAGATTCTTATTCCATTGATTACTGCATTACTTATGAGTTCATGCGGGACAAATGAAAAATTAGGTGACTCCTCAAATCGAAGTCAGGTTGTATCCTCACCAGCGCAAAAAAATACAAAACCAGTCGTTGGTCTGACTTCAGAACTGAGTATTGAGAAATCAACTCTGCTTGATTCCCTTAAGGATGGAGGCTATGTCATTTATATACGTCATGCAACGACCAAAAGAGATTATGCAGACCAAGCTGATCCTCTAATGAGCCTTGATGATTGCAGTTCTCAGAGAAAGCTGAGCAATCAGGGGATCAAAGAATCTCACGGAATCGGCATTGCATTTGCCTCCAAAGAAATTCCAGTTGGTAACATTATTGTTAGTGAGTATTGCCGATCATGGAAGACAGCAAACCTTGCATTCGGCAGATGGAGCAAAAAAGATTCCCGATTGAACTTTTTGCCTTATGAAGATTATACCGAAGATCATATTGAACTGATGAAAAAAAATGTCATGCCTTTATTAACACGCCCACCTCTGCCAGGGACCAACACAGTCATTATCGGACATGATGATCCTTTTGAAGCCGCAACAGGAATTTATCCAGAACCGCAAGGAGTCGCATATATCCTCCAACCCGATGAGGGAACAAGCTTTAAGATAATCGCCAGTGTGTTGCCTTCTGAGTGGGCAAAACTTAAAACAGAATAGACGCTCTGTCTGTTGATAATTTGACGCAAAAGAAGTTTAAGATTAATCACTTTCTTAATACGTTGCCAATATTCTAGGCATTGCTGAGCGGGATAAATACCGTATCGATCTTGGACAAGCTTCAACAAAGATCAGAGCAACTATCTCTCACCAGCAATTTTGTACAATAGATTTTTTCCTATAGAAATTCAGAAAATAATCCTTATGCGCATGAAAAATGGATGCAAAAGCTCGCAAAACATACGGGGGTGATTTGAAGGTAATTTTTGATAGGACAATGCAATTAACCTGTTGCACCAGATACATTTTTTACCAGTACAAATAATATCATTTTACAGCTCAAAGCATTCAAAGCGTCGGATCAAATGATTCAAAACAAAAACTCAAAAGATTCAGGCTAAATACGTTAACCAAATGACTCTTTGACCAGTTAAATATGACTTGCAGCTGCAAAGGTATGTAAAAGCAGATCAATACTTAAGGCGGCAATCATTATGTTTCTTATGCCGCATCTTTCTTGAAATGCAGTCTTACGGAAGTTCGTCAGTCAGTTATGACTGGTGGGCTGGAAATGCAGGAGTCGCGAAGCGCAGCGGTTCTTTCATTGCAGCCCACGCTGCCCATGCAGGTTTAATCATGTTTTGGGCAGGTGCATTCACCTTGTTTGAGTTGGCCCGTTATGACGGAACACTGCCAATGGGGGAACAAGGGCTGATTTTAATTCCACATCTCGCCGGCCTTGGCTTCGGCGTAGGAGAAGGTGCTGAAATCATTGACCAGCAACCCCTCATCGCGATCGCAGCGTTCCATCTGGTTTCATCAGCTGTACTTGGAGCAGCTGGAATCTGGCATACGCTTCGAGCACCCAAAGATCTATCAGAAGCTGAGGGACGCGCCCAAAAGTTTCATTTTGAATGGAGTGATGGCAAACAGCTCACTTTCATCCTGGGTCATCATCTGATATTCCTCGGGCTAGGAGTCATCGCCTTCGTTGAATGGGCAAAACGGCATGGTATTTACGACACCGCAATCGGAGCTGTTCGACGGGTTGAACCAAACATTGACCTCGGCATGGTATGGGGTTATCAAGCTAATTTTCTCTCCATCAGTAGTCTTGAAGACGTGATGGGTGGCCATGCCGTTTTGGCCTTCATTCTCACAATTGGTGGTGTTTGGCATATCATCTCCAGCCCTTTCGGACCATTCAAGAAGGTCTTGATCTACAACGGCGAGTCAATCTTGTCCTACTCGCTTGCAGGTGTAGCTCTGATGGGTTTTGTGACCAGTATTTGGTGTGCTCAAAACACGACTATTTATCCCGTTGAGCTCTACGGCGACCCATTGAAATTGAGTTTCGCTTTCTCACCCTACTTCAGCGACGCAACTACTCTTGAGGGTGGTGCCCACTCAGCCCGGGCTTGGCTGGCCAATACGCACTTTTACCTGGCGTTCTTCTTCCTGCAAGGACATTTTTGGCATGCCTTGCGAGGCATGGGCTTTAACTTCAAGCGAGTTTCTGAGGCGCTTGACAACATGGGAACTACAAAAGTAAGTGCCTAATTGATCCACCATGTTTGAAGTGCCCCTCATCTCATTGGGATGGGGGGTTTATTCTTTGTTCGGCCGTTCAGGAAAATGGCCTCCAGAGAAGCCTATACAGAAAAAAACTGTAAGGGGCAGCAGCACCACTCCATTCAATGGGATATTGACCATTGACCATTGACCATTGAGCACTGAGCACTGAGCACTGATTCAGATTCTGATTCCTCTTCTCAACCAGAGAAGTCAGTTCAGCGTGTTCAGTTGCCGAAACCTTTCAGTGAGTCATTTAGTCGCCGCTATCGCCGCATCTGAAAGAGGGCAATCGGTGACAGGTGTGATTCTATCTTCGGAGACCCAAAAGACCTCCATCCAATGGTTTCTCCAATGACCATTGGGCGCTGACCAGAAGCTGGCTCCTAACTTCCTCGGTGGGGGTCAGTTCAGCGTTTTCAATTACCACAACATTTCAGCGACTCATTTGGTCACTGCCATCACCTCATCTGAAAAAGCACAGCCCACGTCAGGGGCGATGCTGTCTTCGGAAGCTTTAGTCGGATGAGTCTTCCATCCAATGGTTTTTTCGTTTTAACCATTGGGCGCTGATAACACCACTGACTCCCTCTCTGACGATGCGGGGAGTCAGATCAGCGTTATTTGACCACTGAGGCAAAGAGCTTAAAGACACCTAGTCATCCTTCGTTTTCCAAGAGTATTTTGCCTACAAAACCCAGGAGACTATGAAGCGCTCATTGAAGATTATATTTAGCCTCTCTGTCTACACACTTGTGTGCGGCGGAGTTCTTGTTATAGCCATTCGCGAATCAAGTAAACAACCAATTGGCCTAATAGTGGTCAGCATGGCATTAACTCCAGCCCTTGTTGCTATTTTTGGCGGCTTACCTATTAATTTTTTAGAGAAAAAATTTAAAATAAAGCATGTTAATAGTTCAACTTCGAAAGAGGAAATCGAAAAAGCAGATTAGGCTTCGTGATGGCATACATTGCACACGAGGACTTTTATGTAGTTGCCTCTTGCATAATTAACTTGACCCAAGACTGAAGTCGCTCGTCGGTCTTTTCGGATTCATTGTCTTCATCCAAAGGAAGGCCGCAAAACATGCCGTCAACAACGCTTTTGGAATCATCAAAGATATACTGCTCCACTGATACATGGCCGATCATCCGACCTCCTGCAGATTCGAAAGATCTATAAAGCTCTTCCATTGCATCACAAAAATACTTGCTGAAGGCCGCAGAATCGCCTAGACCTACAATCGCAATAGGCTTGCCTTTTAGGAATAAATGAGGAATATTATCAATATGCTCGTCCCATGTTGTACCTGATCTCTTGGTTTCAGAACCAGTATTCCACGTTGGGGTACAACAAATGAGTGCCTCAGACTCTTCCAGCTCTTTTGTAAAATCTATTCTATCAAGATCTTTTAATTCCGATCCAGGCAATAGCACTTTCAGCCTTTCCGCGATGTCTTCTGTATGACCAGTTGCGGACGCATAAACAATGGTAAAGCGCATAAAACTTAGAGAAGTACTTAATAGTAAATATCAGCTTTAAGACCATAGCTCTTATTTGACATATCCAAGTTACCCAAAGCACCTATGCAGATTATTTATGCTTCTAAAGCACACAGTCTCCACCAATAATTAGGAAAAATTACCAGAAACCTAATCGTTAGGACCCAGGTTTTCAATCGACTTGACAAAATAGATTGTAGTCAAGTTATTCACTGCAAAAATAGTGAACGATTTTGCTTTGCAAAGAGGAGGCCGCCCCTCCCAGATGGAAGAGACGGCCTAGCTCGCTCGCTTGTGCATGGTTCAACCCATCACTACTGAAACGAAAAAGGGTCGAAGCTTCTGGCTGTAGGGCCCCTGGGGCCATTTGCTCTAAAGGATGGGTCGTTTTCTCCTAGGGCACCTCAGGCGGTGCAAGCGGAGCGTCGAATGGCGTGACGTATCTGATGTGTACCTAACCAAACGACCAACCCAGGTCATTCATGAGACTGTTGGAGCAGGGGCCAGAAAGTCAGTTGACTTCTTGGATCTGCTCGGTTGGACCGTCGTCTCTCATGAACGCCTCCGATCTCGATGACCATATTTTTGTGCCCTCATGGCACAAAGTCATCGGCATTAAGGCGCATTGCCCCTTTGATGGCATCTACGCGAATGTTGGGATGGCTTGCCACAACGGGTTGATGCAAGCTTTGGGCACTGACAAGAAGTACTGACTCCTGTGTTTCAGGGGAGGAGTCGGTTCAGAGTCTTCGCTTGCCACAACATTGGTGTGCCTCATTTAGTTACTGCCAGTGCCTCATCTGAACTGCACTTAGCCCCCAGCAAGAGCGATGGTGTCTACGGAAGTTCAGTCGCATGGATCTTCCATCCAATGGAGGGGCAATTTCCATTGGACGCTGTGTGTGTCTACGCTTATCCAGTCCGGCGTTGACATAGCAAGTGACGGCCTGACTCCTCTCCTCAACTAGGGGAGTCAGTTCAGCGTTTTCAGTCGTCGATACATTTCAGCGAATCATTTGGAATACGCTTTCGGCCCATTGGAACGGCACACGTTGCCTGCCGAAGCGATAGTTTGACTGGAGCGCAGCACAGCCTCCATCCAATGGAGTGATGACCATTGGGCGCTGATAACACCACTGACTCTCCTCCTTTTCCTCAGGGGGGGAGTCAGATCAGCGTTAACTGACTGGTAGTGAGCAACGTCTCCTAAACCTCAATCAAGTTGTGTCGAGCATCTGCTGCAGCTCAATCCACGGTGATCTAGGAATCCGTCTCATTTGATCGCTGCCATCGCCTCATCTGAAAGAGCGCGGCCCAGGGCAGAACTGATCGTGTCTTTGGAAGTTCCGTTGCTGGGCACTTCCATCCAATGGTTTGCACTTAGCCATTGGGCGCTGGAGCGACCTGGCTCCCTCTCTGGCGAGCGGGGAGTCAGTTCAGCGTTTTGACATTTCGGCGACTCATTTGACAACTCCCATCGCCTCATCTGTATCGAGGTGTGCACCCGAAGGGATGATTATGTCTTCGGAGTCCCCAAGACCTCCATCCCATGGTTTTTGTAGGGACCATTGGGCGCTGTCCAGAAAAGCTGACTTCCTTTCTTGGCGGACGGGGAGTCAGTTCAGCGTTAACTGAAGGGTGACTTGACCTCAGGAAAAACGACTGAGTTGCTGGAAGTAGTCACCGCGATAGTCGTCACGGCAGGGCTCGTTGGCGGAAACCTTCTGCTGTTCTCACCATTGCGGATAGACAACAGGATTAAAGCTCCAGCACCTCCAGCTCAACCTGAGAACGCGGCTGGTCCAGTATTTAGGTGAACAGCTATGGACGTTGACGCGGCTCATTTGATCACTGCCATCTCCTCTTAAGAACAAGCAATAGCCATAGACGGTGCGACTGTGACTTTGGAGGCCCACCTCCATCCAATGGCCCCTGCATGACCATTGGGCGCTGATAACACCACTGACTCCCTCTCTGACGATGCGGGGAGTCAGATCAGCGTTATTTCATAGGAAGCTGCAACTCGTCTAACTGCCAAAAGCAGTAGAGACCTACTTGAAAAGGTGTATGTCAATTGATCATGCAAGTGGCGCATCAACGCCCAAACCAGATCCGGTCTTTCTCCACGTCAAAGCGGGAATGGCGGTGATCATCAAGAACACTGACAAGACCTGGCGCGTAGCTGACGTCATTAACGTTATTGGCAGCGCCAAAAACCCGAAGGTTCCAAAGTTTTTCCAGGTGATATATGTGGATAATCACGTCACAAACTGGGTCAATGCTGACCTCGTGACTCACATAGTTCCAAGGGTCTGAAGTGTCGGCATACACAGCGTATGAGCAAACTCCTACACCTCGGAACGTTGACGCGAATCATTTGGACTCCGACATTGCCTCATCTGAAGAGAGACCACTCAACGAAAAAGTGATTATGTCTTTGGAGTCCCCAAGACCTCCATCCAATGACAAGCCGTGGTCATTGGGCGCTGACAAGAAAGCTGGCTTCTCTTCTGACCGGGAGAAGTCAGTTCAGCGTTATATAACTGGAGGCGGGCAGCACCTCAAGGCCTAAGACCTAAGAATCATTCCATAGCCAGATTTCACAACTCCGAGCAGCGCAGACACCCAAAGCGGCATGAAATCGTAGTGATAATAATTAGTTATTCTCTATTGTCTTCTAACAACTATCTCTAGACAGTATTTAGAAACTCAGTCGACGTAGTCTACTCAAAGGATCAATCACCACTAACCCAAAACCCTTATGTCATAGATTTATCGATAAAAATCTTCCCTCTTAAGCGGTGTTTTCCGCTCATTATTCTTAACATAGAAGAACGCCGCTGCGGCAACGCACAAGAGCGGCAACGCAGTAAAGAGGAGAAGGGCAATAGCGGTGTAGTCTTGATGCATAGCAAGAGAAATTTGCTACATATTAATTTCTAAAATAAAGATCACTATGTCGAACTCTACCCTGCCTTGAACCAAAAGATATTGCACGCTGTCTGCCAATAGACAAGTGCATCTTAATCATATGCGAAAAGCCAATCACGTACTTCATTGGGCATCAACAAACTTCCTGAAAATCACCAAAAACAAAAGACGAGGTATGCGCATTAGTAGCTTTGCAAGCGAGAAAGTATATATTTGGCAATATCTAGACTTATAGAACTAACTTTCCTTGGCTTTAAATCCTTCTCGAAAAGACTCCAAATCCTGCCTTGCTCTCAAATAGACGATGAGACGCTCACAACTTTGAGATTCCATCCAGTTCGCTTCAGAGGCAACAACCTTTGCATAAAGTGCACGCTCGGTTTTGGTTTCAAAGCGCACTACACCTTCTTCTAAGGGTGCATGGACGAAATAATCCCAATTAGGCTCAACCACCTTCAACAAAGCACTAAAAGTAATCTAAATATTGATGAAATCGAGTTAATCCAAAATTAACCAAAGAATGTGAGGCAATTGGTTAACTGGAGTAAAATATGGGCATAAGCAAGAAAGCGCACTGCATCAAGAAATTTCTCTGAATCTTCGGCTTAGTCGACCCTAAGACTTCATAAGCGAGAATAATTTGTGCTGCATGCCACATCAATTGAAAATATTTATCACACCCAACATGAATACCTTCGGTCAAGATTCCTAAGTCGTCCTTGGACGGGATCGACGGGCCAATGCACTCTCCTCTTTCGCTGGGCTAGCGAAAGAGGAGATGGCCCCTTGGCTACTTCGAAAAGTATCTTTTGAATCGATTTACACATACTTGTCTTGATTGGATCTATAAGGAATTACCCGTCCAAGGTCAGTGAAAGCCCCGACTAAGTCGGGGCTTTTGCGTGCTGAGTCATCGATCAAATGAGGAGCTTGTTCAGCATTTGCGCCTGTTGATGCCGTAACCGCGTTGGGAGTTGTATCCGGTGCCGGTCATGTGATCAAGCTGGCGGATGGCACTCACCACGGCGCCAGGGTTCTTCTGCTGCATCGCCTGCCCAGCCGCGGCCATCAGCGTTTGGATTGACCATGACAGCAGCTCCTGCCGGTCGATTCCGCTCTCATCGATGTCGTCCTTGATCTGCGTCCATGCTTTCTTCAGAAGCCTGTAGCCCTGCGCTCTGGAGACCCCCCACGCTTGTCTCGCAAAACTGAGACAAGCGGTATTGGGCTGCCCCTCCAGGATCATTCCCTGGAGGTGTTCGACTCTCTCCAGTGTCTCTGTTGCGGTAGCTCGCGGCATAACCGATCAACTCGTGAAAGCCGCTGGTAAAGCGAACTTTTGGGCCGACTCAACGATAGGACTATTTGGAGCACGTTTTAGAGCACACCTAGATGAAAATCAAGAAAAGTGGCCTCCCTGCTCAGAGCAGAAAGCCAATGCTGGTGGTTGCTTTGGAGGAATGGGCGATACTGGGATCGAACCAGTGACAATCTCCTTGTAAGGGAGGTGCTCTACCGCTGAGCTAATCGCCCCACCGGGCAGATTCTGCCCTAACGCGTCAGCTTGGGGACGCACAGCAGCTCCGAAGGCTTGGCAACGGGTCACCGCCACGACCAGAGCATCTGGGTTCTGAGCCTCCCGCTCGGGATCGCTGTGGGCTTGGTGCTGGGCATCAAGGCAGCACTGATCGCATCAGCAAGCTGTTGGGCCGGTGGCTTGTGGCTGTCCCCTGACCTGGACACCCGCTCCAATGCGCTGCGGCGGTGGGGAGCCCTCGGCTTTCTCTGGTGGCCCTACCGCCTGCTGGTTCCCCATCGCTCGCTCTGGTCCCATGGTCCGCTGCTGGGAACAACCGCGCGCCTGGCGGTGCTGCTCACCTGGTGCCTGATCGTGACCATGGCGGTTCCAGCACTCTCACCAGCGGTGCTGCTGACAACGCTCCAGCAACTGATGCGTCAGCACCCACGGGAGTTCATCGCCCTGCTTGTGGGCTTGGAGGGCAGTGCCTGGATCCACCTGATCCTCGATGGCGACCCCTGGCCCCATGAATGGTCGAAGAAACGACAGCGATGAGAAGGTGGGCGTTGCCCCAGTTGTTGCCCCGGCATGGCCAACGCTCCTTCTGACGCCATCCAGCGACTGATCGATGTTGTGGCCCAACTCAGGGATCCAGCAACGGGCTGTCCCTGGGATCTGGAGCAGACCCATGCCTCGCTGGTGCCCTACGTGCTGGAAGAGGCCCACGAAGTGGCCGATGCGATCCGCCAGGGCAGCGATGCCCATATGAAGGAGGAGCTTGGGGATCTGCTGCTGCAGGTGGTGCTGCATGCCCAGATCGCTCGGGAGCAGCAGCGCTTTGATCTGGATGCGATTGCCGATGGCATCAGCGACAAACTGATCCGCCGTCACCCCCATGTGTTCGGCGATGCCGTCGCCAGCACCAGTGACGAGGTGCGACGCAGTTGGGAGGCCATCAAGCTCCAGGAGCAGGCCGAGTCCCTGGCGGGCTCCTCCAGCCCCCTCAGCGACCGGCTCAGAGCCAAGGTGCGGGGCCTGCCGGCCCTGGCTGGGGCCATGACCATTTCCAAGAAAGCGGCCAAAGCCGGCTTCGAGTGGGATGACATGGCCGGCGTCTGGGAGAAGGTCCATGAGGAGCTGGACGAACTCAAGGAGGCGGTGGCCAACGGCGACAAAAGTCATGCCCAGGAGGAACTGGGCGATCTGCTGTTCACCCTGGTGAATGTGGCCCGTTGGTGCAGCATCGAACCCGAGGAGGGTCTCGCCGGCACGAATCAACGCTTCCTCGACCGCTTCTCCCGCGTTGAAGCTGCCCTGGAAGGGGATCTGCAGGGCCGCAGCATCAACGAATTGGAAGCCCTCTGGAAACAGGCCAAAGCGGCGATCCGAGCAGAACACTCGCCCACCTCTGGATCCGATTAGTCGTCCAGGGAGGGACGACTGCGCCGTTGACGCTTGAGGTCACCACGCTTTTTCTTCGTGTCCAAGCGCCGCTTCACAGCACCACGACCCGGCCGGGTGGCCTTTCGGGCACGCGGTGCTGGCTGCAAGCCCTCCCGCAGCAGCTCCCCCATGCGATGCAGAGCCTTCTGTCGGTTCTGCCATTGGGAGCGTTCTTCTGCGACCACAACCCGTAGGCAGCCCTCCACCAAACGGGTCTGGAAGTGCTCCAGCAATCGGGCCCGGCGAAATGGACCCAGACAAGAACAGTTCGCTAGATCCAGAAGCAATTCCACACGGGAATCGGTGGTGTTGACCCCCTGCCCGCCGGGGCCGGATGAGCGGCTGAACCGCCAGCGCAGCTCCCTGGACGGAATGGTCAACCGCTCGTTCACCACCAGATCTTGCACCAGCCATCTCCTGGCTCAAGAACAACAGGATGCTCCCACCAGGTTGATGCTTCGAAGAGGGAGCACCTGCACCAACCCTGACCCCTACCGATAAAACAAAAGCCTTGATCTGACGAAAAAGGCTTTAGAGCTGCCCTCTTCCACAGCAGCTCCCCAACCAAGCACATTCGACCTCCACATCTTGCGTTCGTCAATCCCAAGAGCACCACATCTGGTGTTTGGGAACAGCCCCACCGGGTCCTTAGCTGGAGAGATGCCCACCGCGCCCCATGAGCAGCTGGATTGACGAAGAACACCGCGGCGTCCGCTATGGATTGAAGGGAGAGGTGCTGGTCGAGGAGACCAGTCCGTTCCAGCGGATCAGCGTGATTCGCAGTGAACGCTACGGGCGGGGGCTGCTCCTGGATGGCTGTTGGATGACGGCGGAGCAGCAGGAACGCCACTACCACGAGGCCTTGGTGCACCCAGCTCTGTGCAGCGCCCGCTCGAACGAGCGAATTCTGGTGATCGGAGGCGGGGACGGCGGCACCGCTCGGGAATGCCTGCGCCACCCAGGCGTCCAGCGGCTGGACATGGTGGAGATTGACGGGCGTGTGGTGGAACTCAGCCGGGAACACCTTCCCGACATTGGCGGATCCGCCTGGAGCGATCCGCGATTCCAGCTCACGGTGGGGGATGGCATCGCCTGGGCCGCCGAGGCTGAGGCTCAGAGCTACGACGTTGTCTTGGTAGATGGCTCTGACCCCGCCGGACCCGCAGAAGGACTGTTCAACCGAGCTTTCTTTGAAAACTGCCGACGGCTGCTCAAGCCGGGGGGCGTGTTTGGCACACAAAGTGAATCTCCTGAAGCCTTCCGGGATGTCCACATCGCCATGGTTCGGCTGTTGCGCGAGGTGTTTGACCACGCCGACCCGCTCTATGGCTGGGTGCCGATGTACCCAAGCGGCTGGTGGAGCTGGACCTTCGCCGCGATGGAAACACCCCGCTACCGCAGTCCCGATCCCGAGCGCATCAAAACCGTTGCCGCAGGCTGCAAAATCTGGTCACCGCGCTGGCAGCGAGGTGCCATGGACGCCATCCCCGCCTTCGTCGAACGGGAGCTGCAGTCATGACTGCACCCCAGTTCAGTGAGCTGTTTGACAGCGACGGAACCATTTTTATGGGCTCCCGGCGCGACCCTGCCGGCTGCCGCGTTGGCCTCTTCGGGGTCCCGTACGACGGCACCACGTCCTTTCGCCCAGGCACTCGCTTCGGGCCCGCCGCCATACGAGAGGTGAGCACTGGCCTGGAAACCTATTGCCCGCAACTCAACCTGGATCTGGAGGATCTCGACTTTGCCGATCTCGGTGCCGTTGAGATTCCCTTTGGCAACCCTGAGCCCGTTCTGAGCAAGGTGAAGCAGGCCACCGAAGCCGTGCTCGCCCTGGGCCTCAAGCCCCTGATGCTGGGCGGGGAGCATTCGATCAGCTCCGGCGCCGTGGCTGCCGTGGCGCAACGCCACCCCGATCTGGTGCTCCTGCAGCTGGATGCCCATGCCGATCTCAGGGACAGCTGGCTGGGGGCCCGTCACAGCCATGCCTGCGCCATGCGCCGCTGCTTGGACATCCTTCCCAGTCAGACGCTGTTTCAACTCGCGATCCGCAGTGGAACACGGGAGGAATTCAACGAACTGCACGAGAGCGGTCGGCTCATGCCCAGCATCGATGCCCTTGAACAGGTGCTCGCTCCCTTGAAGAGAAAACCCATTTATCTCACCGTCGACCTGGACTGGTTTGATCCCGCCGTTCTGCCGGGAACCGGCACACCGGAACCCGGTGGTTACCAGTGGTCTGATTTCGCCAACCTGGTGGAGGTTCTGCGGGAGCATCAGCTGGTCGCAGCCGATGTGGTGGAACTGGCACCACAACTCGACACCAGCGGCATCAGCTCCGTGCTGGCCGCCAAGGTGACCCGCAGCCTGCTGCTGCTCCTGGGTGGCGATCAATAGAAGTGACGGGCATCAGCCCGCTGCTGCCGCAAACGGCTGTGCTGCTTGCTGAGCAATTGCAGCACCAGCGTTGGGTGCCGATGGATGAGCGCCAGAAAATTGGAGCGGCTCAGGCGGAACAACGAAACAGGCGTCACCGCTGTGGCATCACGGCTGTGACACTCGGCGCCATCCACCAGATCCTCATAGAAAAACAATTCACCGGAACCAAAGCGAATGCGGTTCAACGGACCACTGCTCAGTTCCATCCATCCCCGTTCAATCACATGGATGAACTGCACAGGCTCACCGGCACTGAAAACAGTTGCGCCGGTGGGAAGGGTCAGGCGATCCACCTCAGGCTGTTCCTGGATCAGTCCCAGAGGAGTCAGCGGAGCTGAGGCAGACAAGGCAACAACCGGGATTGGCTGCAGTATCCCGTGCTAATCCGGTGGAGGCCATCAGCAATGGCGGAGACGTGGATGGATCAAGGCTCACGTCAAGCTGCGATCCAGCTCCAGCTGACGCTCTCCAACACCGCTGCTCTGCAGAGCCGGAAGCTTGGGGGAACGGGGGGTCCAGTGGTGACAGACCATCAGATCTGCAATCTCGGCATGCACCTCCAACCGGCGCAGACGGCACCACCCCTTCGCACCTGCCGGCAGGGTGCAGTACTGACAACTGCGACAGCAGGAGCTGGCGGCCAAACAAGCGCTCCGGAAACGCGCTCAAGCTAGTGACGGTCTGCGAAACGGACCATGGACAGGGGCAAATTTCCGGGTTCCCTTCCGGATCGTGAAGCCCTCCATAAGAATGCGCTTCTCATCGGCCGCCCCCATGTCCCTGCAGCGCACTCCCCTGTTCGAGTCCTGCCGCAGCGCCGGAGGCCGCATGGTGCCGTTTGCAGGCTGGGAGATGCCGGTTCAGTTCAGCGGCCTGATCCAGGAGCACAAGGCCGTTCGCGAACGGGTCGGCATGTTTGATATATCCCACATGGGAGTGCTGCGCCTCGAAGGTGCCAATCCCAAGGATGCGCTGCAACGGCTGATCCCCAGCGACCTGCACCGCATCGGTCCCGGCGAAGCCTGCTACTCGGTTCTGCTGAACGAGCGCGGCGGCATTCGCGACGACCTCATCGTTTACGACTGCGGTGCCATTGATGCCGAACGGGGTGCGCTGGTGCTGGTGATCAATGCCGCCTGCGCCGACAGCGACACCGCCTGGATCCGTGAACAGATGGAGCCCGCTGGCCTGACGGTGACCGACATCAAAAAAGACGGAGTCCTGCTCGCTCTGCAGGGTCCTGAGGCCATGGGTTTGCTGCAGGAGCTGAGCGGCGAAGACCTCAGCGGCTTGCCCCGCTTCGGCCACCGGATGCTCAAACTCGAGGGCCTGAGCCAACCGGTGTTCAGTGCTCGCACGGGCTACACCGGCGAAGACGGTGCCGAGCTGCTGCTCAACGCCGACGACGGACAGAAGCTCTGGCAGCTTTTGCTCGATCGCGGTGTCACTCCCTGCGGCCTGGGGGCACGGGACACCTTGCGGCTGGAGGCCGCCATGCACCTTTACGGCCAGGACATGAACGACAAAACCAATCCCTTCGAGGCCGGGTTGGGTTGGCTCGTGCACCTGGAAATTCCCGTGGATTTTGTGGGCCGACAGGCGCTGGAGCAGGCGGCGGAATCCGGCCCGGCCAAACGCCTGGTGGGGCTCAAGCTGCAGAGTCGTGCCATCGCCCGCCACGACTACCCCGTGATGCACAACGGAGAAACGGTGGGCATCGTCACCAGCGGCACCTGGTCACCCACCTTGGAAGAAGCGATCGCCCTGGCCTACGTGCCGCCGTCCCTCGCCAAGCTCGGCACCGAACTGAGCGTTGAGATCCGCGGCAAGGCCCAGCCGGCAACGGTCGTTCGCAAGCCCTTCTACAAACGCGCCTGAAACTCACCGCTGCTGTGGGAAACTCGCACTTCTCCAGTTGAGACATCCCATGCGCAGCAACGGTTGCGGCGACCTGCGCGAACAGAACATTGATCAGCAGGTGCAACTGTGCGGCTGGGTGGATCGACGCCGTGATCACGGCGGGGTGATTTTCATCGACCTGCGGGACCGCAGCGGCACGGTGCAGATCACGGTGGACCCCGATCTGGGCGCCGACGCCTTCGCCGTCGCCGAGCATCTGCGCAGCGAAACCGTGCTGCAGGTTGAAGGGAAAGTCCGGGCCCGACCCGGCGACTCCCTGAACGACAAGCTGGCGACGGGAGCCGTGGAAGTGCTCGCCAGCGGCATCACCGTGCTGAACAGCGTGAAAGGCAACCTGCCCTTCCCCGTGTCGGTGCACGACGAGGAGAACACCCGCGAAGAACTGCGGCTGCGCCACCGCTATCTGGATCTGCGCCGCAAGCGCATGAACGACAACCTGCGGCTGCGGGCCCAGACCATCCAGGCCGCCCGTCGCTTCCTGGAGGACGCAGGCTTCATCGAGGTGGAGACCCCGGTGCTGACCCGCTCCACGCCGGAAGGCGCCCGCGATTACGTGCTGCCCAGCCGGGTCTGCGGCGGCGAATGGTTCGCCCTGCCCCAGTCCCCCCAGTTGTTCAAGCAGCTGCTGATGGTGGGCGGCATCGAGCGGTACTACCAGGTGGCCCGCTGTTTCCGCGACGAAGACCTGCGGGCCGATCGCCAGCCGGAATTCACCCAGCTGGACATCGAGATGAGCTTCATGGATCAGGAGCAGATCCTGGAGCTGAACGAATCACTGATCTGCGCCATCTGGAAGGCCGTGAAGGGCATCGAACTGCCGCGGCCCTTCCCACGCATGACCTGGCATGACGCCATGGAGCGCTATGGCACCGACCGACCCGACACCCGCTACGGCATGGAGCTCACCAAAGTGAGCGACATCGTGAAGGACATGGGCTTCAAGGTGTTCAGTGGCGCCGTGAAGTCCGGCGGCGCTGTGAAGTGCATCGCGGTGCCCGGCGGCAACGATGCGGTGAGCAACGTCCGGATCAAGCCGGGTGGTGATGTGTTCAGCGAAGCACAGAAAGCTGGTGCCGGTGGCCTGGCCTTCATCCGGGTGCGCGACGGCGGTGAGATCGACACGATCGGCGCCATCAAGGACAACCTCAGCGATGAGCAGAAGCAGGAGCTGCTCAGCCGCACCGGCGCGGAACCCGGCACCCTGCTGCTGTTCGGTGCCGGCGACACCGCCACGGTGAACAAGGCCCTCGACAGGGTGCGCCAGTACCTGGCCAAGGAGCTGGGCATGGTGAAGGCCGACCGGGACAACGACCAGTGGAACTTCCTCTGGGTGGTGGACTTCCCGATGTTCGAGTTCAACAGCGACGAGAACCGTTACGAGGCCCTGCACCACCCCTTCTGCGCGCCCAATGCGGAGGATCTCGGCAGCGATGCATCGAAGTGGGCCGAAACCCTGCCCGGAGCCAGGGCCCAGGCTTACGACCTTGTGCTCAATGGCCTTGAGCTCGGCGGCGGCTCCCTGCGCATCCATGACTCCGCCCTGCAGCGCCAGGTGTTGCAGACGGTTGGATTGCCTCTCGAGGAGGCCCAGGAGCAGTTCGGCTTCCTGATGGACGCTCTCGATATGGGCGCACCGCCCCACGGCGGCCTGGCCTTCGGTGTGGACCGGATGGTGATGCTGCTGGCCGGCGAGGAGTCGATCCGCGACACCATTGCCTTCCCCAAGACCCAGCAGGCCCGCTGCCTGATGACCAGTGCCCCAGGAGGCGTGGCCGATAAACAGCTGGAGGAACTGCACGTGACCAGCACCTGGGTTGAACCTGACGAAGAAGACTGACCGCAGCCACTGGGCTGAGCAGATCCCGAAGGGAATCAGCGCATTTGTCGCACCGCGGCCAACGGCGAGGAACCCTGAAGTTGGACTTCACAAGGCCAGCTTTTGCCCAGCAAGCCCCGACGGACCGGGGGGACCCGTGAGCGCCGCAGCAGCGGCACAACGGATCTGCTGCGGCTTTATCTCCAGGACATCGGCCGGGTCGACCTGCTCACCAATGAGGAGGAGGTCACCCTGGCCCGCCTGGTGCAGCGCCGCGAAGCACTGCTGCTCCAGCAACGGGAGCTGGCTGAGAGCGATGCCGCCATCGGTGAACTGCACCGTCTCGAAGAACTGCAACGCCGGGAAGCCAACCAGCACAGCCACTGGCCAACCAAGCAGGAATGGGCCCGAGCGGCAGGACTGCCCTTGCCCGAGTTGCAGCAGCGGATTGACCTGGGCTATCAGGCCTGGGCTGAGCAGGCCCAGCTGGAGGCTAAGGATCTGAAGCTGGCCCTCCGCAACGGGCGGCGAGCCAAAGACCACATGATTCAGGCCAACCTGCGCCTGGTGGTGGCGGTGGCCAAGAAGTACCAGCAGCGGGGCATGGAAATCCTGGACCTGGTCCAGGAGGGAACGCTCGGGCTGGAGCGGGCCGTGGAAAAGTTCGATCCCACCCGCGGTTTCCGGTTCAGCACCTACGCCTACTGGTGGATCCGCCAGGGCATCACCCGGGCCATCGCCACCCAGAGCCGGACGATCCGTTTGCCCGTTCACGTCACCGAAAAACTGAACCGGATCAAACGGGTCCAGCAGGAGATTGCAAGCAACGAAGGACGCATTGCCTCGATCGCGGATCTGGCGCGCGAATTGGGCATCAGTGAAGACACCGTGCGCCAGACCCTGGCCCGGGTGCCCCGCTCAGTGTCTCTGGACACCCGTGTCGGCCGCGAACAGGACACCCAGCTCGGAGATCTGATCGAGGACGGCCATGCCACCCCGGAGCAGACCCTCACCCACGACGAACTCCACAACGATCTGGAGGATCTCCTGGATGAACTCACCAGTCGGGAGGCCGCTGTCCTGCGCCGGCGCTTCGGCTTGGAGGACGACACGCCCCAGACCCTGGCCCAGATCGGGGAAGAGCTGAAACTCTCAAGGGAGCGCGTTCGTCAGATCGAAACCCGCGCCCTGCTCAAACTGCGGCAACCCCAACGACGCAGCAAAGTCCGGGACTACATCCAGGGCCTGGATTCCTAAAACACCGGTTCCCCCTGGAGCCCATGACCGACGCCAGCTAATTTGAAGAGTCGCCCGGCAGGTCATGGCCAAATTCGTCTTCATCACCGGTGGTGTGGTGTCCAGCATTGGCAAGGGAATCGTGGCGGCGAGCCTCGGCCGGTTGCTGAAGTCGCGGGGCTACAACGTTTCGATTCTCAAGCTGGATCCCTACCTGAATGTGGATCCCGGGACGATGAGCCCGTTCCAGCATGGTGAGGTCTTCGTCACCGAAGACGGCGCCGAAACCGATCTCGACCTGGGCCATTACGAGCGCTTCACCGACACGGCGATGTCACGCCTGAACAGCGTGACCACCGGCTCGATCTACCAATCGGTGATCAACAAGGAGCGCCGCGGCGACTACAACGGCGGCACCGTTCAGGTGATTCCCCACATCACCGGCGAGATCCGCGAGCGCATCCACCGGGTTGCCTCCAACAGCAATGCCGATGTAGTGATCACGGAAATCGGCGGCACCGTGGGTGATATCGAATCACTGCCCTTCCTCGAAGCCATCCGTGAGTTTCGGGAGGACGTGGGTCGCAACGACCTGGCCTACATCCACGTCACCCTGCTGCCCTTCATCGGCACCTCCGGCGAACTCAAAACCAAGCCCACACAACACTCGGTCAAGGAACTGCGTTCGATCGGCATCCAGCCGGATGTGCTCGTCTGCCGCAGTGATCGCGACATCAGCGACGATCTCAAGCGGAAAATCGGCGGCTTCTGCGGGGTGCCCACCCGCGCCGTAATTCCCTCCCTGGATGCCGACAGCATCTATGCCGTGCCGCTGATCCTTGAGCAGGAGGGTCTGTGCCGTGAAGTGCTGGACGTGCTGAACCTCACGGACCATGACAGCGACATGGCGGCATGGGAACAACTGGTCAACAAGCTGCGCAATCCCGGCCCATCGGTGAAGGTTGCCCTGGTGGGCAAGTACGTGCAGCTGAACGACGCCTATCTCTCCGTCGTCGAAGCGCTGCAGCATGCCTGCATTGCCCAGGATGCCTCCCTCGACCTGCACTGGGTCTGCGCCGAACAGATAGAAGCGGACGGCACCGATGCACTCCTGCGCGGAATGGACGCCGTCGTCGTGCCTGGTGGCTTCGGCAACCGTGGAGTCGATGGAAAGATTGCAGCGATTCGCTGGGCCCGGGAACAACGGGTGCCATTCCTTGGGCTCTGTCTTGGGATGCAAACCGCAGTGATCGAGTGGGCTCGCAACCAAGCCGGCCTCACCGAGGCCACCAGTGCTGAATTAAACGAAAACACGCCCCATCCCGTGATTCACCTGCTGCCGGAACAGCAGGACGTGGTCGACCTGGGCGGCACGATGCGCCTTGGGGTCTACCCCTGCAGGATTGCGCCGGGAACCCTCGCCCAGAGGCTCTACGGAGACGAGGTGGTCTATGAACGCCACCGCCACCGCTACGAATTCAACAACTCCTATCGCAATCTTTTCCTGGAATCCGGATATGTGGTGAGCGGCACGTCCCCGGATGGACGCCTGGTGGAGTTGATCGAACTGAAAGGGCATCCGTTCTTCACCGCCTGCCAGTACCACCCCGAATTCCTCTCCCGGCCTGGACAACCCCATCCGTTGTTCCGGGGATTGATCGAAGCGGCCCAACAACGCCTTCCGGATTCACCGGCTCAGGCCCTGCGTCAACAGGGGGACATTGCGATCCCATGAACCGCGTCGATGGCTGACTCCCAGCGTCTCCCGGTGGTGGAAACATTCCATTCCCTGCAGGGAGAGGGCCACCATGCCGGACGCAGTGCATTTTTCATTCGGCTCGCGGGCTGCACCGTGGGCTGTCCCTGGTGCGACACCAAGCACTCATGGCCGGCCCAAGGGCACCCTGAGCAGCCCGTCGATGCCTTGGCTGATGCCGCCCAGATGGCTGCTGAAGCCGGGGCCAGCTTCGTTGTGATCACCGGTGGAGAACCGTTGCATCACGATCTACAGCCCCTCACCCAGAGCCTCGATGCGCGATGCGGTCTCCCCCTGCATCTGGAAACCAGCGGGGTGGATCCACTCAGCGGACGCTTCGATTGGATCACCCTCTCGCCAAAACGCCACCGCCCCCCACGGCAAGAGCTTTTGCAGGCCTGCCATGAGCTGAAAGTTGTGGTGCATGGCCCGGAAGACATCAGCTTCGCTGCAGCCATGGCATCCAAGTGCGAGGACGACACAGAGCGGCTGCTGCAGCCGGGCTGGGAGAGCAGCATCGGAGAAGCCCTGGCTGTGGAGCATGTGCGTCAACACGCCCAATGGCGCCTCAGCCTGCAAAGCCACAAATGGCTTGGAATCCGCTGAAGGAGGCCGTTGAGGGCAGGGTCTGCTCCACTACGTTGAGGTTGAACAGAATTTGATCACCTGAGCCCATGACCTCAGTGGCCGTTCTGGGCACAGGCCTCCTCGGAACGGCGATCGCAACGCGATTGCTTGAGCAGGGTCTCAACGTCCACGTCTGGAATCGCGACCCCTCCCGCATCGTCTCCCTCGTGGAGAAGGGTGCAACAGCGATCGACGATCTGGGGCAAGCCGCGAAAAACAACAGCATCTTGATCACCGTCTTGCGTGACGGGGCAGCAACGGCATCCGTGATCGGCACGATTGGGGATCTGCAGAGCTCAACGGTGATCCCGATGGGGACCATGGGAGTTGAGGAAAGCCGCAAGCTCGCCACACAGGTTGCGAACCAGGGAGGGCAGTATCTGGAAGCCCCGGTGCTCGGCAGCAAACCACAAGCGCTGAACGGATCCCTACTGGTGATGGCCGGCGGCGAAGAGCATGTCTTCGAAGAACACCGGGCACTCCTTTCTCATCTCTGCCAAGAGCCCCAGCTCGTGGGCCCCGTTGGCAGCGGCGCTGCCACCAAGCTGGCCCTCAATCAGTTGATCGCCAGCCTCACCCACAGCTTCTCCCTCTCCCTGCAACTGATTCAGCGGGCCGGCGTTCCTGTGGAAACGTTCATGGCCATCCTGCGGCCGTCAGCGCTCTACACCCCCACCTTCGACAAGAAGCTGCAACGGATGCTGGATCACAGCTACGCCGATCCCAACTTCAGCACCGCCCTACTGCGCAAAGACCTACGCCTGTTCCTGGAGGAGGCGACAACGGCTGGGCTCCAGGATCAGGGGTTGAGCGGATTGCTGTCCCTGCTTGAACAAGCCAAGGGCACCGAGCTGGATGAGCAGGACTACTGCGCCCTGCACGAACTCACGGTTCTGAGATGAGTCAACGCACTGCCATCGCGCTTCTGTCGGGAGGTTTGGATTCCGCCACCGCTGCGGCCCTCGCCCTTGAGCAAGGCGACCGCGTCATCGGCCTGTCCTTTGACTACGGCCAGCGCCATCGCCGCGAATTGGACGCCGCCGCTGCAGTTGCTGAACAGCTTGGCTTGGCAGAGCATCACTGCATCAGCGTGAATCTGGCCAGCTGGGGGGGCTCAGCCCTCACCGACGCCAGCATTTCGATCCCCACCGAGGGCGTGGAGGAAGGCCGCATCCCACCCACCTATGTGCCCGGGCGCAACACCGTGTTCATCTCCGTGGGCCTCAGCCTGGCGGAGGCTCGCGGAGCCGAAAGGTTGGTGCTGGGGGTGAATGCTGTCGATTACTCGGGGTATCCCGACTGCCGGCCCGACTACCTCAACGCTTTTCAGACCCTGGCCGACCTGGCCAGCAAAGCCGGTCGGGAGGGCCATGGCGCCCAACTCTGGGCACCGCTTGTGCAGTGGAGCAAGGTACGCATCGTTGAGGAAGCCCTTCGCCTGAGTGTTCCGATCGAAACAACCTGGAGTTGCTACAGCGGCGGCACGCACCCCTGCGGCGTCTGCGACAGCTGCCGCATTCGTGATGCAGCACTCCGCGAGGCAGGCCGGCCTGACCTCTGCAGTTCAACAGCGGCATGATCCGCCCCCAACGGCTTGAACTGCCCTGGCAGGAGCCCAAAGCGCTCGCGCACCAACTGGCCCATGCCTACGGCGAAGAAGGCCTGGTCTGGCTGGATGGCGACGGCAGCAACCTGGGCCGATGGGCCACCCTTGCGGTGGCACCCCAGGAGATCATCTGCTGCCGTGGCCTCCCTGGAGAGTCAGGAGCCGGCAATCCCTTCGAGGCACTGCGGGGGCTTGCCCCAGGGCATTGGTGCGGCTGGCTGAGCTATGAAGCCGCCGCCTGGGTGGAACCGGGAAACCCCTGGGCCAGCGATGGCATGGCCACGCTTTGGATCGCCCGCCACGATCCGGTGCTTCGCTTTGATCTCCAAAAGCGCAGGCTGTGGATCGAAGCCAGCAGCACGGCTGCTTTGGAACGCCTCACCCAACAGCTGACCTCCAGCCCTGAGCAGCCCAAAGACGAGCCCCAATCCATCCCCCTGACGGCCTGGAGTCACCACACCACACCCAAGCAGTACGCCGCAGGAGTGCAGCGCATCCGTGATCTGATCGCTGCAGGTGATCTCTTCCAAGCCAATCTCACGGCCTGTTGCAGCACAGCTTGGCCCCAGGGAGGCAGTGCCCTCGAGCTGTTTCTCACCCTGAGGCAGGCCTGTCCTGCCCCCTTTGCAGGGCTGATCATCAGCGACCAGAACGAGGCGTTGCTGTCATCGTCCCCGGAGCGTTTTCTGCAGGTGAGTGCTGATGGAGCCGTACAAACCCGGCCGATCAAAGGCACCAGGCCGCGCCATGGCGACCCCGAACAGGATGCAAATCTCGCCGCGGAACTCGTGTGCAGCGACAAGGACCGGGCCGAGAACGTGATGATCGTCGACCTGCTGCGTAACGACCTCGGTCGTGCCTGCCAGCCCGGTTCGATTCAGGTTCCCCAACTGGTGGGGCTCGAAAGTTATGCCTCCGTGCATCACCTCACCTCAGTCGTGGAGGGACAACTTCAGGCCGGATTGAGCTGGGTCGATCTCCTGGAAGCCAGTTGGCCTGGGGGGTCGATAAGCGGGGCGCCGAAACTGCGGGCCTGCCAACGTCTGCATGAGCTTGAGCCCACCAGCCGAGGGCCTTACTGCGGATCACTGCTGCGGGTCGACTGGGACGGCAGCTTCGACAGCAACATCTTGATTCGATCCTTACTGCGCCAAGGCGACACCCTGCGAGCCCATGCCGGCTGCGGAATCGTCGCCGACTCGGATCCCCTTGGCGAAGCAGAGGAGTTGATGTGGAAACTGCAGCCCTTGCTGGAGGCGCTGGCATGAGCACCGCTATCGCCTGGATCGAGGGTCAGTGGGGAACAGCAGCAAGCCTGCAGCTTCCCCTCAACGACCGCGCCCTGCTCCTGGCCGATGGCCTCTTTGAAACCGTGCTGATCCGCAACGGTGCACCGCAACTCCTGCAGGAGCATCTGCAGCGATGGAGCGACAGTGCTGCTCTACTGGGCATGGACCCGCCACCGCAGCGAAACGCGCTGGAGCCTCTGCTTGAAGATGCGATTCAACGCAGCCAACTGAGCGAAGCCGATGGAGCCCTGCGCCTCAACTGGAGCCGGGGCAGCTCACCTCAGCGCGGAATCGGACTGCCGGCCCCAGGTCACCACCGCTTTTGGCTCACGCTCCAGGCCTGCACACCAACATTTTCAGCCGTCACCACCATCACCAGTCGCCATGAGCGCCGCAACGCCTCCAGCCGCCTGAGCCTTTGCAAGACCTTTGCCTACGGGCAATCGATCCAGGCCCGCAGGGAAGCCCAGGAGCAAGGGGCCGACGACGCTCTGATCTTGAACACGGCTGGAGTCCTGTGCTGCGGAACGGCGGCCAATCTGCTGGTGCTGCGTCGCGGACAGTGGCTGACACCGCCGCTCAGCAGCGGCTGCCTCCCAGGGGTGATGCGGGGCCGTGCACTGGCCCAGGGCATCGCGGTGGAGACCGAGCTGGCGGCCACCTTCGATGCCGACGATCAGGCCGTTCTGATCAACAGCCTCAGCTGTCGACCGATCGCATCCCACAACGGTCAGCCCATGGCGGCAACCACTGCTGCAGTGGAGCTCTGGCAATCCTTGCTGGATTGAGTCAGGGGCCAGCGATGGCCTAGATCCGAAGAATCCGGCGCACAGCCTCATCCCAACCGTTGGCATGGGGGGCTGCCGCCAGCTGGAAACGCCCAGCCTCGATCCCGGAACGCAACGCGGGATGGGGGCCATCGGGCCCGGGCACAACGACAGCGATGTCAGCCACCTCGAGCAACGGCAGATCGTTGGGGGAATCCCCCAAGGCCAAGACCTGCACCTGCTCAGCACCCAGATGTAGCTTGAGGGTGGCCAAAGCCTTGCCTTTACTGATGTCTGGGCCCAGCAGGTGACCCATGCGGTTGCCCTGCACCACCGTCAGGCCCATCCGCTGAACCAGAACCTCAAGCCGGCGACGCCCCTCCGCCGAGGGCGGCACAAAAGGCACGCTGCAGCAGCGCCGCTGCGCCTGGCGCAAGGCTTCACCGCCAAGCCCCAACAACCGCTGCCCTTCCGCCTCACTGAGTTCATCCAACGGACGCAGGGGCTCACCCAACTCGGCCTGAAGACGCTGCAACTGAGGTTTCAGCGCCGTCCAATCCGGACCCAACGGCAGCTCCCAGAGCTCCCCTTCCGGAGTTTCCCCATGCACGGCGCCACCGTTTTCAACGATGTAGGGGTCATGCAGCCCCGCCTCGGCACGAAAGCCGCGCACTTCCTCGGCCGTTTTGCTGGTGCAGGGAATCACCGGAATCCGGTGCTGTTGCAGCTGACGGATCAGATCCTTAGCCGGCGACCAGTCGTAGCTGTGATCCAGCAAGGTGCCATCGAGATCAGTCACCACCCACCACGCCGGCTCGACACTCGCGGTCATGGCTGAACCAACCAACGCACCGCATAAGGCTCTAGCGAATGCGACTGATGTGGTTCGAACACATGACCGCTCAGGCAATCGGCCCAGGGCTGGTTCAGATCACCACCTAGGCCACTGAGGCGAAAGCTGAGACGCGCTGCCGTGATGTTGTGAACAGCCACCAGCGTTTCCCCCCCACGGGAGCGCCGCAGGATGACGCAATCACTCCGGCCCTCGCTCAGCACCGTCATCGGGGCATCCGGGTGCAAGGCCGGATGAACAGCCCGTTCGGCCAGAGCCCGCCGCAGCGCCGGCAACAGCGCAGAGACATCTGAATCGGGATCCGCCAGGCGGCGCTCCAGGGCCTGGGCCGTGAACTGGGGCCGATTCAGATCCCGGCGATGGCCCGTGCGACGAAAGCGGGTCAGATCATTGGGAGCCGCCAACAACGCCGGCAGATAGAAAGCGGGGACTCCTGGCAAGGCCAGGATCAACAGTTGGGTAAGCAGGAAGCGCTCCCGTTGGAGATAGGTGGGATCAATCCCGCCATCCGCCATGGCACTCCACCAGCTGATGTTGATTTCGTAGGGAACTTCGTCGCCGGAACTCAGCATCCTGTGGCTGACCAGTCCACCCCGTTGCTCACAGCCGATCAACAGCTGCAGCAAGCGCTTCTGGGGCATCAGGCCCTCCAACGGCCGTAAACCGATGCCGTCATGACAGGCGGTGAAATTGAGCAGGCCTGTCTGCGGCGGCAAGGCGGGCCAACGACTCAGCCAGGCATTAAGCAGATCGGCCCGACCACTGACGCTGGCCTCCAGCAGCAAGGGCGGCAGGGGAAAGTTGTAAGCGAGATGCGCTTCATCACCGCTTCTCAGATACGAGAGATTTTCCTGCTCCGGAACGTTGGTCTCGGTGACCACAACGCCATCGGGTCCCACCTGATCGAGCAGCAGACGCAGCACCCGCACCAGTTGATGGGCCTGCGGCAGATGGATGCATGAGGTATGGGGTTCCTTCCAGACAAAACCCACGGCATCCAGACGGATCCACCGCACCCCATGCCGGGCCATGCGTTGCATCAGCCGGGCAAAGCCAAGTAGCACCTCCGCACTGCGCCAGTTGAGATCCACCTGATCGGGGCCAAAGGTGGTCCAGACCTGACGCGCACCAACGGGGCCCCTCAATTGCGTGAACAGATTGGAACTGCGCGGACGAACCACATCCGCCCAGCAGGGATCCGGGGCTGCCTCGAGCACGCAGGAGCGGCCGGGCTGCTCATCGCGCATGAACTGCTGCACCCAAGGGTGAGAGGCCGACACGTGATTGAGAACGAGATCCGCCATCAGCCGTCGGCCCTGGGCCAGGGCGGCGAGATCACGCCAATCACCGAAACGCTGCTCAAGCGTCGTGTGGCTGGCCACGGCAAAACCGCCATCACTGGTGGATTGCAGAAACGGCAGCACATGAATCACCGCTGCGAAGGGCTGCAGATGGCGATCCACAAACGTCTTCAAGGCCTGAAGCCCAGGAAAACCCTGCTCACCAATGGTGTCCGCGTAGGTGATCAAGACCACATCGCCACCGTCCCAGCGATCGATGTGTTCTGCCATATCGCCATCTCCTGACGATTGGCTCAAGATCTGCAGCAATTGCGACGACAACTCCTTGCCATCCCCGGAAGAATCGTTGGGGTACAGATCGCCAAGCAGGGTCCGCAGCGTCTCGTCGCGCGGGGGCTGCATCACCTTCCTCCTCCAGACCTTTCAGGTATGGGGCAGGACTCTGACCTCTGTTGTTGCATCGAACACCACATGGATTTTCAGCAGGGCCTGATCAGCACCGTCCATGACTACAGCTTGGGCAATCTCGATGCTGTTGCCTTCAACCAGGAGCTGAGTCAGCGACCCACAACCCTGCTGATCCCCTGCCTGATGGAAGAATTCAGCCGCCCGGCCCTCGGCCTGATTCGAGACACACTTTCGGGCCTGAAGGGACTCAACGAACTGGTGGTGGCATTGGCGGCCACGAGCGCCGAAGACGTCAAAGCGGCGGAAAAATTTTTTGAAGGGATGCCCTTCCCCGTGCGGGTGCACTGGACCAACGGCCCCGCCGTGCGGGAGTTGCTCGAATCCGTCGGTGAACTGGGGCTCGACGTGACCGGACCACCGGGCAAGGGCTGGGCCGTATGGCAGGGATTAGGGGTGGCGTGCCAGAACGCTGAGGTGGTTGGGCTGTTCGATGCCGACATCAGAACCTTTGGATCGGCTTATCCAGAGCGCATGCTCCGCCCCCTGCTGGATCGGTCCCACGGCATTGCCTACGTGAAGGCGTTCTACAGCCGCCTTTCCCTCGAAACCCAAGCGCTTCAGGGCCGAGCCACCCGTCTGTTTGTTGGCCCACTGCTGGCCAGCCTGGAGCAGATTTTCGGACCTCTGCCCTACCTGTCGTACCTGCAATCCTTCCGCTATCCCCTGGCTGGTGAATTCGCATTCACCACCGATTTGGCGATGAATCTGCGCATCCCATCGGACTGGGGGCTGGAGGTGGGCCTGCTGTCTGAGGTGTATCGCCATGTGGCCTCCAGCCGAATCGCTCAAGTGGATCTGGGGTTGTTCGACCACAAACACAAGGAGCTGGGCCAACAACACAGCGAAGGCCTGCAGCGCATGGCGGGCGAAATTTTCGGCACGGTGTTGCGCGGCCTGATGGAACACGAAGGTTGCGTGATGTCGATGGATCAACTGCCGACCCTTGAAGTGCTGTACCGACGGGTTGGTGAGGATCGCGTAAGGCAGTTCGGCCTTGATTCAGCCATCAATCGGTTGCCTTACGACCGCCATGGCGAAGAACTGGCGGTTCAAAACTTCGCGGGCCTGCTGCGACCCGGCCTGGCCAAACTGATGCAGGCGCCGATTGCCCATCAGCTGCCCAGCTGGTCGCGACTGCGCAGTTGCAATTCAGCCCTTCAAGCTGATCTGGCCGCAGCAGGACAAGCAGATCGCACATCCCTGAAACGACCGAATCACAACCCGCAACGCATCACCTCTGAGCTCGCTGCTTGAAGCCAACGCATTGAGCCTCAGCCCAGCTGCTCCCGCTCTCGCGTGATCCAAACTGTTGCAGCGCGCTGGGAATGCCACGCCTGAAGCAATTGCTTGGCCAACACCTGCAACTGCTTTGGATCGATTGTTGATTCGATCGCGCGATTCATCCGCTCAACATCGAATTGCTGAGAAACACTCAAACCGATCGCTTTATCCATTCTGCAATTCCCATGATCGACAAAGCAATCATGCAAAAAGCGGCGAAAAAGAATTGTTTCAGCTGAAACGAAAGAGCCACTCTGTGCAATCTTCAAAAGGCTAGTGGGCGCTTACTTCTCAAAGCCCAGAGCAAAATCGTGACGGTCGATACACAATCGACCAACTCTGTATCAACTCATCTGTATCAAATCTAAAGGGGTGCTGATTCGGTGACCAATCAAACACTCCTCTTGTCTTAAGACCACGAGATTGGCATCATTCTAGGTGCTCAAGATGATTGAATGTGTTTATCAAAACGACACCAGCCGAATGGTGATCGTGAAATGCATTGGTGCTGACCACTTCTACCGAGAGAAGGTGGTGATGCCCACAGAGGTCTTTTGGTTCGAAGCCCCCGAGGATGCGCGCCTGGAAATCTGGAAAATGTCGATGACAGGGCAGATGCTGCACGTGCGTGCCGACGTGAGCGATTACGCCATGAATGAAGAGCCTGCAACAGAATCAATCTGGGCCAGCTGACCTGACCCAGAAGAAGCCATCACGAGCGAAGCTCTACACGCTCAGGAACTGATCAACAACCGTCTGGCTGAGTTCACTGGTTGAGCCACTGGCAACAATGCCGCCCCGCTGCATCGCGTAATAGCGATCAGCCTGGCGAACGAAGTGGAGATGTTGCTCCACCAGCAACACCCCGATCCCGGTGTCGGCAATGATCCGCCGAACAGCAGCTTCAATGTCTTGAACAATGTTGGGCTGAATGCCCTCCGTGGGCTCATCCAACAGCAGCAACTTTGGCTTGCCAAGCAACGCACGGGCGATAGCCAATTGTTGTTGCTGACCCCCACTCAAATCACCGCCCTTACGCGGTAGAAACTCCTGAAGGATCGGAAACAGCTCATACACAAATGGATCAATGTGGCGATGCCGGGCCAATCCACCCGGCAACGCCTCCATCCCCAAAAGCAAGTTTTCTTCCACCGTGAGCTGGGGGATGATCTCGCGACCTTGCGGCACATAACCAATCCCGGCCCGAGCCCGCTGATGCGGTGCCTGACGATCCAATTGAGCACCGTCGAACGCCATGGTTCCGGAGCGGGGGCGCAACAGACCGATCAGCGATTTCAACAGGGTGGTTTTACCCACACCATTGCGGCCGATCAGACAAACCATCTCCCCCGATTTCACGCTGAGATCAACATCCCGAAGAATGTGACTTTCGCCGTAAAAGGTGTTGAGGCCTTGGATCTCCAGCAGATTCGTCATTGGTTCTCCTCCTCAGTGGTGCCGAGATAAACCTCAATCACCCGGGGATCGGCCTGCACCTGATTCATCGTGCCCTCACAGAGGACATGGCCCTGGTGCAGCACCGTCACCGGACTTTCAAGCCGTCGAATGAATTCCATGTCGTGCTCAATCACCAGCACGGTGTGATCCCCGGCCAACGACTTGAGCAGATCCGCCGTCAGATCGGTCTCCTCATCCGTGAGCCCAGCCACCGGCTCGTCCACCAGCAACAGGTCGGGATCCTGACCCACAAGCATGGCGATCTCAAGCCACTGCTTCTGGCCGTGGGACAACGACCCAGCTGCCCAATCGGCACGGTTCTGCAGATTGACGATGCTCATCAAGTGATGAACACGATCGCGCTGCTCCCCATTCAGGCCCCCCACCAGCAATGACCAAGGCTGCTTCGGCTGGCTGACCGCTAAAGCCAAGTTCTCCTGAACGCTGAGCTTCTCGAAAACACGAGGGCTCTGAAACTTGCGGCCGATGCCAAAGCGCGCGATGCGGTGCTCGCGCGTTCCCACTAAGGAGCGTCCTTTGAAGACCACATCCCCTTCCGTGGGAGCGGTCTTGCCGGTGATCACATCCAGGAACGTGGTCTTGCCGGCTCCATTCGGGCCGATCACGGCGCGCAGCTCCCCAGGCTGAAGGCTGAGGTTGAGATCGCGCAGCGCCAAAAAGCCATCAAAACTGACGGTGATTTGGCGCAACTCCAATAAAGCCGTGCTCATGACTGAACCTCTTCCTGACCTTCAAGATCGAGACGTGGATAGGTCTCACTCCGACGGGCAATGCCGAATCGGTTGAGCCAGTTGCGAGGGCCATCGCCTCGGAACCAGCCAATGACGCCCTCCGGCAAGGCCGTCACCACGAGGATGAACAGGCCCCCTTGGATGAACAGCCAACTTTGGGGGAGAGCTTCGCTCACCAAACTCTTGGCGTAGTTGATAGCCACAGCGCCAAGGATCGCTCCCACGAGCGTGCCTCGACCGCCCACAGCAACCCAGATCACCATCTCAATCGAGAAGGGAACGGTCATGTACTGCGGCGAAACGATGCCCGACTGAACGGTGTAAAGCGCACCACCGATGCCTGCCAAACCACCAGCGATGGCGAAGACGATCGTCTTGAACAGGGTTGGGTTGTAACCGGCAAAGCGCAGCCGGGGTTCGTCATCGCGAATAGCGATCAACACGTCTCCAAACCGGCCCCGCACCACCCAGCGCAGAAACAGCCAGGCCAGGATCACCACCACAGAGGTCAACCAGAAGAATCCCCGCTGCATCTCCGGGGAACCCACCATCTGGCCGAACAGCTCGGTCACATCGGTTTTAAGACCGTTGGTGCCGTTGATCAGCTTCTGCTGGCCGTTAAAGAAATTGAAGAAAACAAGCAGGGCCGCCTGGGTGAGGATCGAGAAATAGACCCCCTTGATCCGGTTACGGAACACCAGGTTGCCGAGCACGGCAGCCAGCACGGCTGGAACCAGCCAGATCGCCACCAAGGTGAACAGCGGGGAATGGAACGGCTCCCAGAAGGCAGGCAACCGATCCACGCCATACAGGCTGAAGAACTCGGGAATGCCATTGGGCAGATCACCCGAGCTGTTGAGCTGCAGGTACATCGCCATGGCGTAACCGCCGAGGGCAAAAAAGATGCCCTGGCCAAGGCTGAGCAACCCGGTGAAGCCCCAGATCAAATCGATACCCAGGGCAACGATCGCCAATGAAAGGAAGCGACCCAACAGATTCAGCCGAAACACCGGCAAAACAGCGGGCGCGGCAACGATGGCCGCAACGATCACCACCCAAAGGATGATCAAAGGCCAACGGCGTTGTTGAAAGGCTTGGAACATCAGATCAGGCCTCCACCATGCGTCCTTTTTGCGGGAACAGACCCGCGGGACGGAATTGAAGGAACACCACGATCAGAGCGAACACCATCACCTGGGCCATGCTCGTGGTGGCGAAGAAATTCACCGCGCCGGCCAGGGGAGCTGGCATGTCAGGCCAGATCGTCAGCAGACGTCCAGCACCGATCAAGTCGGTGAGCAGGCCAATGGCAAAGGACGCGAGCACGGTGCCCAAGAGGTTTCCGACGCCACCGAGCACCACCACCATGAAGCAGCCCACGATGTAGGAGCCGCCCACGTTGGGGCCCACCGAACCCAGCAGGGAAACAGCAACCCCCGCCACACCGGCCAAACCGGAGCCGATGCCAAAGGTGAGCACATCAACGGTGTCGGTGGGGATGCCAAGGCAATCACTCATCGAACGGTTCTGAGTCACAGCACGAATACGCATTCCCCACACGCTTTTGTTGAGGAACCACGTCACCCCAACCACCGCAACGATGGTGATCACGATGATCACCAGGCGCGGCACGGGAAAGGTGATTTCCATGAATTCGATCCCGCCGCGCATCCATTTGGGTGCCGTCACATCCACATTGCGGGAGGTGGCCCTGGCGATGCGGCTGATTTGTGAGGCCAGGCCACCGGCCAGCAGCACACCGCCCAGAGCTGAAACAGCCCAACTCCCCGCACGCACCAAACGAGCTCGAGGTCCAGAGAGGAGAGAGGAGGGAAGCAGCAGCGGCAGGCCAAAGCCCAGCACCAGCGCAAGGATCAGGCCGGCGGCGTGGGCCAGGGCAACACTCCGCACGAACTGCTGAAGAATCAAGCTGACGCCCCAGGTCGCGAGCAGGGTCTCCAGCGGGTTGCCGTAGAGCCGGCGAATCACGGTACGTTCCAGCAGGATGCCGACCACACCGCTGACGATGAAAGCCAGGGGAAGCGCCACCAGCACGTAGGCGTTGTAAACCGGCTGCAGCGCAGGCAGCTTGAAGATCAGCTGCACCACGTAGGTGGTGTAGGCCCCAAGCATGATCAGCTCACCATGGGCGAGGTTGATCACGCCCATGAGGCCGAAGACAATGGCCAGTCCGAGGGCGGCCATCAGCAGCACCGAGCCGATGGCAACACCGTTGAACAGGCTTTCGAGAAGCAGTTGCACGGACGTGTGAAACGAAGCGTTCAATGAAACGACGAAAGGAGGAGCCCGTCACCGGGCTCCTCCCTGAAGAGCAATCAGGCTGTGGTCAGAAGATCAGAGCTTGTACTTCTCACCCTTGGCGGCGTCGGTCCAGTCGCAAGCGAAGCCCTTGGAGCTGGGCTCGAACTGGTTCCAGGCCTGAGGAGCCACGGGGCCATCGGTGGATTCGAGGATCTCGAACTGGCCGTCAGCAGTGATCTGGCCGATGCGCACGGTCTGGGAAAGATGGTGATTGGGCATCACCTTCACAGGTCCCTGAGGAGCGTCAAACTCGATGCCGACCAGGGCCTCACGCACCTTGTCGTCGTCGAAGCTGTTGGCTTTCTCGACAGCCTTCTTCCAGAGGTAGACCATGTTGTAGGCCGACTCCTGAGGGTCAGCGACCTGGCGGTCGGCGCCGTACTTGGCCTTGAAGTCAGCAGCGAACTTCTTGGATGCCGGGGTGTCGATCGACATCATGTAGTTCCAAGCGCCGTAGTGGCCCTCAAGGAACTCAGAACCGATGGTGCTGATCTCCTCTTCCGCGATGGAGTAGCTCATCACGTAGTAGCCGTTATCGGGGGTGATGCCGGCGTCCTGAATCTGCTTGAAGAAGGCGACGTTCTGGTCACCATTCAGGGTGTTGATGATCACACCACCGTCAGGCAGGGCCTTCTTGATCTTGGCGATGATCGGAGCAACCTCGGTGTTGCCCAGGGGCAGGTAGTCCTCACCGACCACTTCTCCACCCAGGGACTTGAGCTGTTCCTTGGTGATGGTGTTGGAGGTGCGGGGGAAGACGTAGTCCGAACCCACGAGGAAGAAGGGCTTGCCAGCGGCAGGCGACTTCTCATACATGAACTTGGTGGCAGGCTCCGACTGCTGGTTCGGAGTGGCACCGGTGTAGAAGATGTTGTTGGAACACTCCTGACCCTCGTACTGAATCGGGTAGTAGAGGAAAGCGTTCTTCGACTCGTACACAGGCAGCATCGCCTTGCGGCTGGCGGAGGTCCAGCCACCGAAGACCACGGGCACCTGGTCCTGGTCGATCAGCTTCTTGGACTTCTCAGCGAAGGTGGGCCAATCGGAGGCACCGTCCTCGACGATGTACTCGATCTTGTACTTCTTGCCATCAACTTCAACGCCACCAGCGGCGTTGATCTCATCGATCGCCATTTTCTCGGTGTCCACTAGGGTGGACTCGGAGATGGCCATGGTGCCGGTCAGCGAGTGCAGGATGCCGACGGTGACGCTGTCGTCGTAGTCAACGTTGGCAGCCTTGTCACCGCCACCGCATGCGGTCACGGCAAGGCCCAGCGATGCCGCGGCCATGCCGGCGAACAGACGCTTAGAGAGAGAAGAGCTCATGGTGTTCCAAAACAGGAATGTGCCTGACGGCAGCTGATGGAAGGTACGGATCAGCGCGTCCTGGCTTTGGTATCAAGAAGAACTAAATAGCGAGCCCAGCAGCAGCGGATCAACGATTCGGTAGCTGTTGCAACAGGAACCCCACCACCTGCTCCAGGCCTTCGCCGCTGTGGAGATTGGTGAAACACCAAGGCCGGTCTCCCCGCATCCGCCGGGTGTCCTGTTCCATCACTGAAAGATCGGCACCAACCTGGGGAGCCAGATCAATCTTGTTGATCACCAGTAGGTCAGAGCGGGTGATGCCAGGCCCTCCTTTACGGGGGATCTTGTCGCCTGCCGCCACATCAATCACGTAGATGCAGAGATCCACCAGTTCCGGACTGAAGCTCGCCGCCAGGTTGTCGCCGCCGCTCTCAACCAGAACAAGATCGAGATTCGGAAACTGCGTCTCCAGCTCCGCCACGGCAGCTCGGTTGATCGAGCAGTCTTCACGGATCGCTGTGTGAGGGCAACCACCGGTCTCCACGCCACGGATCCGCTCTGGATCCAGGGCACCCGCACGGGTGAGGAACTGGGCATCCTCCTGGGTGTAGATGTCGTTGGTGACCACCGCGAGCTGGAGCTCATCGCGCAAGCGGCGACAGAGGGCCTCCACCAGTGCGGTCTTGCCGGATCCCACAGGGCCCGCCACCCCCAGGCGCAGTTTGCTGCTCATCAGCTTCGAAACAGGCGTGAATACAGCTCAGCATGGGCAAGCTGCGCCATGCCCGCACCCACACCGCTGCTCCAGAGCTGCTGGGGATCGGCCGCCTGGAGCTGCTGCGCTTGGGAGGCAATCAGCGGCAGCAGCCGCTGTTGCAGCACCTGCGCTCGGGAGGGACCCAACGGCAGCAGCCGCACCGAGGCACTGAGCTGATTGGCAACCCAGCCGTAGAGGTACCCCTCCACCATGTCTCCCCCTGAAACCGACAAGCGCACAGCAGCCCAGGCCCAGGCCGCTGGCCAGCTCAGGGCCACAGGTTCAGGCAGGTCGTGCCCCATATCCGACATCAACTGCAGCAGCGACATCCCCATCTGACGCTGCTGCGCTCGCAACTCCGCGGCCTCGCGGGTGGCCAACAGCCAACCATCAAGATCGATCAGGCGCCCCTTGGCCGCCGCATCGGCCTGGGTGGACCACCCCACCAAAGCCTCCGCCAGAGGCCTTAATGCCGCGGCTTCCAGCCGCACCGCGCCCCGTTGAAGTTCAGCCTCCAACCAAACCTGGATGGCCTGCTCATCGGCGATGGAGCCCGCCTGAATCAACACCTCCAGCCCCTCTGAATAGCTGAAGGCACCCACGGGCAGGGCAGGGCTGACCAGTTGCAGCAACGCAAGGGACGTCATCCGTGCTGATGGCCTCCATAGGCACCGCCTTCGGGGGCAAACGGCTGCAGACAGCGGCTGACCGTCAATCCACGGCCTTCCAGCATCGTGGCGAGAACGGAATCCTCCGGCAGCAACAGCTCCTGCTCATGCAGCTCCAGGGCGACATGGCGATTGCCCAGGTGATAAGCCGCCTGCAACAGCTCCAGGGGATGCGATCCCTGCACCCGCAGCAACGCCTCCGGCGCTGCCGTCACCTCCACAACGGTCGAACCGGACTGATCCCCCAACAAGTCACCGGGCTGGAGAGAACCCTCACGGGGCAACTGCAGAAGCACCGGACGACCGCAGGAGGTGGTGCGACGGCCCCGCAGCACCGTGCGCTCTTCGGCCGTTAACGGCAACTGAAGAGTGGCCGTGGCACTGCTGTTCTGAAGGCGCTGCTCCAACACGACCACCGCATCCGTCACCAGCAGCTCCTCTCCAGTTCCACAACAAAAGCGTGCCGATCAATCAGCAGCGCTTTGGTGTGCATTGCTACAGAGTTGAAGCCGGTGGCGGCGGAGCGTGAGGCCATGCAACGTCTCGACCCCTGGCACGGCCGCTGCGACCTGCAGTTTCATGCCACCAACGGCAGCACCAAACACCAGGGGGGCTGCACGGCTCCGTTCAAACTGCTCCGCAGTGAACGCGGTGAAGACGGACGCTGCGAGCTGCCGGTGCTGCACACCGCCGGAGGCCTGGTGGGAGGCGATCAACTCAGCCTGGACTTCAAGCTTGAGGCCAACAGCCGCGGCCTGATCACCAGCGTGGCGGCGCAGAAGGTTTACGGGTCGATCGGCCGCAGCCGCCTGCAACCCGAGGGCTGCTTTGCCCATCAACAGGTGCGCTGCTCACTGGCCAGCGGCAGTGACTTCGAATGGCTGCCGCAGGAACTGGTGCTGTACGCCGATGCCCTGTTCGAGCAGCAGCTGACGGTGACCCTGCCCGAGGACGCCTCCTTTCTCAGTGCAGAGATCGTGCGCTTAGGCCGAACCGCCGCCGGCGAAACCCTGCAGCAGGGACGGTGGCGCTCGAGCCTCACCATTCAGCGCCTCGCAGGCAACAGCTCAACCTGGGAGCTGGCGGATCGAGTGGAGCTCGGCGGCGCCAGCCTGGACAGCCCGCATGGGTTGGGAGGCGCGCCGGTATTCGGAACACTGGTTTGGGCCGCACCGATGGCCATGGGTGCCGAAACAACAACATCACTGCTAGAGGGAGCGCGGGCCGACAGCGAAGGCCTGACGGGCACAATGCGCTGCGGCGCCCTGAATCAGGGCCTGATCGCCCGCTATTCCGGCGAGTCGAGCCGTGATGCCCGCTTCTGGTTCAGCCGGATCTGGGAGCGAACGCGAACGATCCGGGGGCTGACACGGCCTCGCATCCCCAGGGTATGGCCCCTGCAGGAACAGCCTCTGCGCCGACAAACGTCCACTGTGAACGCTTTCGAGGCTGCAGCGGAGACACACTGAAGAAGACCGAGCTTCGCCATGCATCTCAGTCCCCAGGAAAAGGACAAGCTCCTGATCGTGACCGCGGCACTGCTTGCTGAGCGGCGCTTGAACCGTGGCCTGAAGCTCAACCACCCCGAAGCGGTGGCCTGGCTCAGTTTTCTGGTGCTGGAAGGTGCCCGTGACGGCAAGAGCGTGGCGGAGCTGATGCAGGAAGGCACCACCTGGCTGCGTCAGGACCAGGTGATGGAAGGCGTGCCCGAGCTAGTCCATGAGGTGCAGATCGAGGCCGTCTTTCCCGATGGCACCAAGCTCGTCACCCTGCACGACCCGATTCGCTGAGGCAGAACCCATGGCACCTCTCATCCCAGGCGAACTGCTCCCCGAACCGGGTGAACTGGAGCTGAATGCAGGCCGACCCGTCACCACACTGAGCGTCTCCAACAGCGGCGACCGGCCGGTGCAGGTGGGCTCCCATTTCCATTTCGCCGAAGCCAATGCCGCCCTGCAGTTCGACCGGGCCGCAGCCCGCGGTCAACGGCTCGACATCCCCGCCGGCACCGCCATCCGCTTCGAACCCGGCGACAGCCGCGACGTGAACCTGATTCCCTTCGCCGGTGCGCGACGCGTCATCGGCTTCAACGGCCAGATCAACGGACCCCTCGACGCCTGACCCATGCCCTACCGCATCTCCCGCCAGGCCTACGCCGAGACCTACGGACCCACCACCGGCGACAGGGTTCGCCTGGCCGACACCGATCTGATTCTGGAAGTCGAAAAGGATTACACCGTCTACGGCGATGAGGTGAAGTTCGGCGGCGGCAAGGTGATCCGCGACGGCATGGGCCAATCCCAGACCCCTCGAGCCGAGGGCGCCGTCGACACGGTGATCACCAATGCCCTGATCCTCGACTGGTGGGGCATCGTCAAAGCCGATGTCGGCCTCAAGGACGGCCGCATCGTTGGCATCGGCAAAGCCGGCAACCCCGACACCCAGGAAGGGGTGACGATCGTGGTGGGCCCAGGCACCGAAGCCATCGCTGGGGAGGGCCACATCCTCACGGCCGGTGGCATCGACACCCACATCCACTTCATCTGCCCCCAGCAGATCGAAACGGCCCTGGCCAGCGGCGTTACCACCCTGATGGGCGGCGGCACCGGACCGGCAACAGGCACCAATGCCACCACCTGCACCCCCGGCGCCTTCCACATCGGACGGATGCTCCAAGCCGCCGAAGGTTTGCCGGTGAACCTGGGCTTCTTCGGCAAAGGCAACGCCAGCACCCCGGAAGCGCTGGAAGAACAGGTGCGCGCCGGTGCCTGCGGCCTGAAGCTGCACGAAGACTGGGGCACCACGCCCGCCACCATCGATGCCTGCCTGTCGGTGGCCGATCGGATGGATGTGCAGGTGTGCATCCACACCGACACCTTGAACGAAGCCGGCTTCGTGGAAGACACGATCGCCGCCATCAAGGGACGCACCATCCACACCTTCCACACCGAAGGCGCCGGCGGCGGCCATGCCCCGGACATCATCAAGATCTGCGGCGAGGCCAACGTGCTGCCCAGCAGCACCAACCCCACCCGGCCCTACACCCGCAACACGCTCGAGGAGCACCTCGACATGCTGATGGTGTGCCACCACCTCGATCCGAAGATCCCCGAGGATGTGGCCTTCGCCGAATCGAGGATCCGGCGCGAAACGATCGCCGCCGAAGACATCCTTCACGACCTCGGCGCCTTCTCAATCATCGCCAGCGACTCGCAGGCCATGGGCCGCGTGGGCGAGGTGATCACCCGCACCTTCCAAACCGCCCACAAGATGAAGGTGCAGCGCGGTGCCCTGCCGGAAGATTCCGCTCGCAACGACAACCACCGCCTCAAGCGTTACATCGCCAAGGTGACGATCAACCCGGCGTTGGCTCACGGCATCAGCACCGAGGTGGGGTCGATCGAAACCGGCAAGCTCGCCGATCTGGTGCTTTGGAAGCCTGGCTTCTTCGGCATTCGCCCGGAACTGGTGGTGAAGGGGGGTTCGATCGTCTGGGCCCAGATGGGCGATGCCAACGCCTCGATTCCCACCCCAGGCCCGGTGCACGGCCGGCCGATGTTCGGCGCCTTCGGCAAAGCTCTCGCGCCCAGTTGTCTCACCTTCGTGAGCGAAGCGGCGATGGATGCCGACATCCAACGCCAGCTGGGGCTGGAGCGCACCTGCATGGCGGTGAAGGACACCCGCAGCGTGGGCAAGAGCGCCCTCAAGCTGAATTCAGCGCTGCCCAAGGTGAGCGTGGACCCACAGACCTATGAGGTATTCGCCGACGGTGAGCTGCTCACCTGTGAGCCGGCCGAGGTGCTGCCCCTCGCCCAGCGCTACCTGCTGCTTTGAGCCCCACGCTGCTGGTGGTCCAACACGTGGACCACGAAGACGCCGCACTGGTGGAAGAGCTGGCGCGGCAGCGGGGCCTGACACTCGAGATCCTGAGGCCCGACCGGGGCGACCCACTGCCGGACCCCAGGGCGTGTGCCAACAGCATCGCCCTTGTGCTCGGTGGCCCAATGAGCGTGAACGATCACGACCAACCAGGCATGGACTGGTTGAGGGAGGAACTGGACTGGTTGAGGGCCTGGCACCAGCAACGCCGACCGGTGCTGGGCATCTGCCTCGGGGCGCAGCTCTTGGCTGTGGCTGCAGGGGGCAGCGTTCAACCGCTGCAGGTAGGAGCACCACCGCAGCAACTGAAGGAACTGGGGCTCGGCGCGATCCACTGGGTCGCGGATCCCAGTGATGAGGCCCTGCTCAAAGGGCAACCACGCAGCACTCTGGTGCTGCATTGGCATGGTGATCGCATCCACCTCCCGGCTGATGCAACCCTGCTGGGTTCTTCACTGCACTGCGCCGAACAGGTGTTTCGGATCGGAGCCCACGCCATTGGCCTGCAATGCCACCTCGAGATCGACGGCGATGCGCTGGAACGCTGGATCGCCAACGACCACGACTACGTGGTGAACGCCCTTGGAGCTGAAGGGCCCGATCGCCTGACCCAGGACTGGCGCAGGCTGGGCACCACGCTCCAGGAACAAGGCCGAAACTTCTTCAATGCTGTGCTCAATCAACTGATTGAGATCAGCCAGACCCACTAATTCCTACGCACAAAAATAAATAAAACCAAAAACTTTTCTGAAGAGGTATCAACCTGAACATCACTTCGGCATTTGCAAGAGCTTCAATATTTCTGTAGCAACAGCTACCGATCGTTCACTTCGCATCGCGCGAAGCGCAGTTCGCCTCAGGCCATGGAACGGGGACCTGAGCTTGCTTCGAGGACCATCCAATGACCACCCTTCTCTATCGCGGGCATCAGTACCAGCAAAACAACGCCACTCAGGGCAAGCCCGGGGTGCAGCTCGTGTACCGCCGCAACGTGTACCAAGCCCGCCAGATCAACAACCACCGCACTCCGGTGCAGCTGATTTACCGGGGCGTGCGCTACACGCGCTAGGCCAACTTCTTAATCCGTAGCAACTCGAACATTCCAGTTCCGAGGATTGAGGCGTAATAGATCCAGCTTCAGCTAAGACGTTGGATCTCATCACCTCTCGCCTCGACCAAGGCCTCGTGCAAGTGAGTCCCTCCAGCGTGCATGGCGTGTTCTGGCTGCAGACCCACTTTCCGTCTCAGGAATGGGATGCCCTGCTGTCTGGACAAGCCGCCTTTGGCATGGATTGCATCGATGACCTGATCACCGACGCACGTCAGGCCGGCCTGAACGTGGAGTGGGAAGCATCCGTCCCTAGCTGAACAAGCCTGAATTGAATTCCTGAAAAAGCCCCGCACACGGCTGTGTTGCAGGGCTTTTTTAATGGCGTCAACGACGCAGTAAGTTCAAGCCACCAAGCGGTTGAGCATCGGCAACTCAGACAGTTCATCCCTCCACTCCTGGGCCCAGAGGGCCTGACTGCGCTCATACACCTCCATCAATTGCTCCACGGCGCGCTCGTGGAAATCAACGCGCAGATCCAACAGCGGGAAAGCCGCTTCTCCGCTCACCTGCACCGCCGCTGACGTGCAGAAGGGAGAACGATGGTCACCACCGGCCGCTTCCCCGGCCAGCAGAGCCATCATCAGGCGGCGGCCGAGTTTCAAGCTGGGGTCGCTGGTGAGAAAGGCCTGCTCCATGGCTGCCAGCACGCCCTCATCCACCAAGCAATTGCCGGCAACAGACAGATCACGCTGATGGCGATGCCCTGCCCAAGGGCCGCAATCCTGCCCCGTCCAACAGGCCGTACGACCGTCCAGATCGATCAGGTGAAACTGACGCCGGTCGCGGTGCTGATCATCCGCAAGAAGGCTGGTGAGAACACTCTCGGCATCCGAACTCTGCTCCAGGCGCTCAAGGCCACAAATCCCCAGATACGGATTGGTGTGGGCCTGGGTGGCGACGGCACCAACCCCGGCGCGGATGTGAGGCACGGTGGATCCAACGGCCAGATGACAGGTGGCAACGGCCACACCAAAGCGACCGTTGCTGGGGTCCCGGGCCAGGATCGAAAAGGTCACGGCAGCTGACGGTCGAGCCGCAGCAACGTTTCCAGCAGCACCGCGGTGCCCGCCCAGCACTGCTCGTCACTGGTGAACTCTGCAGCGGAATGACTCAGGCCGCCCCGGCTGGGCACAAAAATCATGCCCATCGGCCAACGACGGCCAACCTCCTGCGCATCGTGGCTGGCACGGCTGGGGAGATGGCTGTGGGACAAGCCGAGATCGGCCGCGGCCTCAGCGATCGTGGCCATCACCACAGCATCAGCGGGGGTGGGATCAACGCTGAACTGAGGGTCCACCGCAATCGGGCAGCCCGTTTCAGCACCGATGCGCTCCACCTGCTGCATCAACTCCTCCACCAACTGATCGAGCACGGTCGGATCCACATCCCTGAGGTCAACCGTCAGGGCAACGGCGCCAGGAACAACGTTGGCGGCATTGGGCCAAACCTCCAGTCGACCCACCGTCGCCACCGGATCTCCGGGATGACGGGAGGCCATGGAGTCGACGGCAAGAACAAGACGCGAGGCCGTCACGAGGGCGTCCTGTCGCAACCCCATCGGTGTGGTGCCGGCGTGATTGGCCTGGCCCCTCACATTGATGCTGAAGCGACGCTGACCAACAACGCCCTCCACAACACCGATGGCATCGCCGCGTTGCTCAAGAACGCCACCCTGCTCAACGTGCAACTCCAGGAAAGCGGCATAGGCCTCATCGGAGCGGCGAGCCGAGGCCAGGGAAGGCCAATGGCCGCCGATGCGCGCCAGGTTGTCCTGAATCGGCTGACCATTGCTGGTGGCAAAACTCTCAGGGTCATCGGAGGCCGTGCCCGCCAAGCCCTTGCAGCCCACCATGGTCGACTCCTCGTCGGCAAAGGCGATCAACTCGATGCCGTGCCGCAGGCGCAGGCCCTGGTCTTGAAGAGCGCGGCAGGCTTCCAGACCGGCCAACACCCCCAGGGCCCCGTCAAAACGTCCACCGGTGGGAACCGTGTCGAGGTGCGACCCGGTCACCAGGGCAGGGCGGTGGGGATCGAGGCCTTCCAGACGTCCGATCAAGTTGCCAGCGGCATCAACACGCACCTGCATGCCGAGCTGCTTCATCCAGTGGGCCAGCAACTCACGGCCTTGCACATCCTCCGGCGAGAACCCGCGTCGACACACGCTTCCGTCCGGCTTAGCGCCAATGTTGGCCAGCTGCTCAATCGTTCCGATCAGCCGGTCACGGTTCGGACGTGTGACAACTTTGCTTCGCTCAATCCCGGTTGCAGGGGTGGTCGGTGAAGCCGAGATGAGCGCTGGCAATGCAGTGACCTTCAGTTCAAATGAACAAACACCTTCTCCCGAACTGGCTGATCAGCCTGTAGCTAGCGCAACGATTTAATCCTGACCAAAGAATTCAAACGGGCATGAGCACCCGCCAGCCCAGACGGTCCGCCTCCCGGCGGGCCAGGGCTGGCACGTCTTCCGCCACAAACATGCGGTGCAGCATCTGCACACCCAGCAGGTGATTGATCACCGCATCCATCTGCACACGCTCCGCGTCGGTGGTGGCCGGGTCCTCGTGACGGGCAAACAAGGCGCGAACACCGGCTTTGCTCAACAAACCAGCGGCATCGATCGCCTCATCACTGAGGTAGTCGTCGGCGAGCTGCTTCATCTGCTCCCACTTCTCAGGCTCCGTGTGGGCTGGCGGGGCCATGAAAGCAAACTTTTCACGCCGGTACAGCACCTCCGGCAACAGGCCTGCCATGGCTTCCCTCAGCACGTATTTCTCGGTTTTCCCCTTGATCCGCAATTCGGGCGGCACCTGCACCGCCACCGCAGCCAGATGGTGATCCAAGAAGGCGGGTCGTGCCTCCATGGAATTGGCCATGTCGACCCGATCGCCACCCCAGGTGAGGATCTGGCCCTCCAGCATGGTCTTGATCCAGACGTACTGGGCCTTGTCCAGGGCATGGCGCCCGTCCAGTTGATCCGCATCCAGTTGCGCGGCAATCGCCTTGCCCGGGGAGTAATCCTTCAGGGCTGCGGCATGGGACTCCGCCAGAAGCCCAGGCACCAAGGGCGCGCAGGCCAGCCACGGCTGCAGGCAACTGGGGGTGAAGCCGACCACCGCATCAAGATCGGGGTCATCCACCTGGTTTTCAGCCAGCATCGCGCCCTTCACCAGAGCATTGGACTGCTGGAGCAGGCTTTCCCAGCTGGCGCGCTCCTCCTGCGGCAAGTCATCCAGACCATGGAGGAACATGTCGCGGCGAAAGGCGGGGTAACCACCGAACAGCTCATCGGAGCCTTCGCCAGTCATCACAACCTTGTAATCCACGTCGTTGACGTGGCGGCTCATCAAGAACTTCGCCACCGCCAGGGTGTTGTAAATCGTTCGCTCCGCATGCCAGATGGTGCGCTCCATGTGGCCATAGAGCTCCTGGCCCGAGAGCCGCATCAGATCCTGCTCAGCGCCGGTGGCCTCGGCCATCTCACGAGCAATCGGCGACTCGTCGTAACGGGCGTCGTCAAAGCCGATCGTGAACGCCTTCACCGGTGCCTGGCTCACGGCTGAGGCCAAGCCGAGGATCGAGCAGCTGTCGATACCGCCGGAGAGATAACAACCCACGGGCACATCGGCCACCATGCGCAGCTCAACAGCCTCCAGCAACGCCGCACGAACGGCAACGACGTGATCGGCTTCGGTTCGCTTGAGGTCCCGCTCGTCCTTTCGCGGGAAGTCGACATCCCAGTAGGTCGACTCCGACACCTGCAGCCGCCCGTTCACCCGTTGCACCTTCAGCACATGGCCGGGCTTCACCTGATGCACCCCAGCAAAGGCCGTGGTGCCGGGAACCATGGTCTGCATCAATTGGTGGAACAGACCCTCCGAGGTGAAGCGTCGCTCCACCGCCGGATGGGCGAACAGCACCTTCAACTCGGAACCGAACACCAGACCCTCCGGCGTCATCGCCCAGTACTGCGGTTTGATGCCGAAGCGATCCCGCACCAGGTAAAGGCAGTCTTCGGACCGATCAAACAAGGCGAAGGCGAACTCACCGCGCAATAGAGGCAGGGTCGCCTCTAAGCCCTGGCGTTGATACAGCCGCAGCAGGATCTCGGAATCGCTCTTGCTGCTGAAGCGCACCCCCTGGGCGGTGAGGTCAGCCCTGATTCGCTGGAAGTCGTAGAACTCACCGTTATGAGCCATCAGCACCTCACCGTCATCGGTGAGGAAGGGCTGCCGGGCCCGTGACTCATTCAGGTCAATGATCGAAAGGCGGGCATGGCAGAAGCCGACACCGGCTTGATCGAGCACCTCAACGCCGAAACCATCAGGCCCGCGATGGGCCTGAATCGCCGCCATGTTGACCAGCAGCTGGCGATCCACCGTCTGTTGACGGTCGGCATTGAAAACCCCTCCGATTCCACACATCAGCCCGCCTCAGATCACATCCATCACGCGTTCGGCCCGATCCACCATGCAGGTGAGCAGGGCCATGCGCAGGAACACGGCTCCCCTGGCCTGGCTGAAATACCAGTTATGGGGCGTGTCATCCAGGCAGGTGCTGAGTTCCGCTCCCCGCGCCAAGGGATGGAGCACGATCGCTTCCGGTTTGAACGGCATGTCGCGGGTGAGGCGGAATCCTCCGCCGTGCACTTCATAGGAGTCGCCGACCCAGGCAATGGCATTGATGTAAACGACATCCAAGTCGGGCACTTCAGCCTGAAGATCGGTGCTGGAGCGCACCTTCATCCCACAAGCTTCAAGCTCCTCCAACTGTCCTGGGTCGAACAGCGGCTGATCCGGCTCCAACCCGGGGGCGTGAATCACCACCACCTCGTCCACGGTCTGCGGGAATTTGGCCAGGATCCTCAACAGGGAGCGAACCGTTCGCATCCGCGAAGGGATTCCGACGATCCCAATGCGAATCCGATCAGAGGGTGCCACTTCAGCTTCAGCAAGCTTGGGGCGCCACTTGAAGATCGTGTACAGATCGGCCATCGCCTGGGTGGGATGCTCATCGATCCCATTTCCAGCGTTGATGATCGGAATCCGCAGGGTTGACGTCATCGCGTAGACGGCACCGGGATCGCTATCCCGAAGCACCACACAATCGCCGTAGTTGTTGAACATATGGGCGACATCTTCAAGAGATTCGCCCTTGGCGATCCCTGTGGTGGCCCTATCGGTGATGTTGATGGAGGTACCACCGAGTCGGTGCCAGGCACTGTCAAAGGACAGCCGCGTGCGCGTGCTTGGTTCGTAAAACGCGTTGATCAGAATCTTGCCGGTGAGTGGCGTGTTGTGACGGCAATAGCGATCTGGATTGCTCTCAAACTTCGCCGCCAGGCGAAACACCTGCAACAAAACCTCGGGGCGAAACGGTTGGATCGACACCACGTGCTGATCCACCAAATCCTTCAAAGGTTCAACATCTTCAGCAATGGCAGCCAGCAGCTCCTGGGGTTGGTTCTGCCCGTAGACATCGGGCCCCATCGGCTCAAACCGAATCTGAACCGAAGACGCGTCCACAACTGCTGTTTTGGCCTGTGCCATAGCGGGATCGGATCAACACTCTGTTTGCCAAACCGAGTGCTAGAGCCAGGAACTACATCTTTCACCGGTAACAACAACCACACTGCTGCGTCCACGAAGAAGCAGCTTCTTAAGCAAAGATCCGGAAAAAACGTTCATTGCGTTACCCATCCGCGCAGACCTCACCACACACGACCGTTCCGCCACTCCACCCACCAGATCAGCAGCAGCACGAGCACCGACAGCACCAGGGCGAACTGACTGGCCACCAGCAAAAACTGAAAGCCAGAGAGACCAACAAGGCCAGCCATCAAAGGAAGCATTTGGATCATCCCTCCTCCTGCAACAAGGTGAAGTCGAAGCGTTCCGGCCAGAACTGACTGCCCATCAGCATCACAATCGCCGACACGGCCGCCGAAAACACAGCAGCGCAGTAAGGCGCGATCAGCCCATAGGCGAGCAGGCCCACAACGCTGCCGGCAAGCATGGCCGCAATGGCAGCCGTGCGGTTGGCTGTACGCCAGTACAAACCGCAGGCCACAGGCCAGACCGTGGAGGCCACCAGGGCACCGGTGAAGAACAGCACCGACGCAAGCGAATCCAGCCGTGGCCAGGACAGCGCCAGGGTGACGACGGCCAGTCCCACCACCATCAGCCGCGCCGCCTGCTTGAGCTGCAGGTCGCTGGCCTGAGGCCGCAACAGGCGGAAGTACACATCCTCCGCCAACAGATCGGCGGTGGATGCCAACAGGGAATCGAGGGTGGAGGTGAGTGAGGCAAACACCACCACAAACACCAGAGCTGCGCCGCCCGCCCCAAGCAGATCGGCTGCCATCACAGGGAACACCATGTTCACCTGCTCGAGAGGCAACTCACGGGCCAGGGCCACCAGTCCGATGGAGCCCGTCACCATCGGCACGCTCATCCAGGCGATGCCCCCCAAAACAAAAGAGGTCATCACCACCGAGCGCCGACTAGCGAACACACGAGACCACCAGATGTTGTTGTGAAACACCTCGCCCATCGAAAAGAGGGCGGAATTCCAGGCGATCAACAAGCCCGCCGGCAGCAGCAGATCAAGCCGATCGGGATGCCGGGCCAGCAATGAGGCATGCACCTCGGGCATCGGGAATTGACGGAAGGCAAGCACCGCCACCACCGCCAGCAGCACCATGATCAACAGCGACTGAATGAAATCGGTGCCGATCACGGCCCGCATTCCACCGAAGAGGGTGTAGACGGTGGCAACACCAATCACCACCACCATTCCAACGTGGTAATCAAAGCCTGAAAGGGCCTGCAGCAGCAGGCCAGCACCCATCGCCTGGGTCATCAGAAAGCCCAGGGTGTAGATCGCGGTGATCAACATGAACACCCACCAGGCCAGGCGTCCGTAGCGCAATCGGATGAAGTCGCCACTGGTGCGACCGTTGGGCATCAACTGCTTGATCCGGGAGGCCAGGGGGGCGAACAGAATCAGGCCAAGCCCGGCCAGCGCATAGCTGAACATGCCCCAGAGGCCAGTTTTGTAGCCGAATTCAGGAGCGAGCAGGGTGGTGTTGCCGGTGACCCAGGAGGCCATCAACGTGGCCGTGCTCAAGGCCAGCCCGATGTTGCGCCCCGCCAGCATGTAGTCGTCGGCATTGCCTTGACCACGCCGGCCCCAGGCAATCCCCAGCGCCACCCAGAGAACAGAGAACAGCACCACCAACGCCCAGGCGATCCCGGGCTGAAGGAAGGGAACCGAGTCAGCGGACATCCATCGACCCCATGCGGTTCCAATACATGTGTCCGCGCAGAATCATCACCACCGTCGCCGCAGTCACAACGGCACCAAGGGCAAAGATCAGTCGCGCCCAGAGCAATTCATCCAAGGCGAAGAGCGTTTGAACTCCAGAAACAGATAAGCAAAGGAGGCACCCTGCCCTGGCCCTGTGCCCTCGATTCAGGTGCCTACGGATACCCAAACAACAGGCGATCAGCGTCTTCTTACCTGAAATTGCGGAATGTGTAGCAACCACCACCCGAAGTGGAGTGGGGCGACGCATTGGATAAACCTCGATTGTGCGATCAGGATGTTCACCGACTACAAACCGACAGTCGGCTTCGACGAATATTTCTGCGGTGAAACGGCCACACCACGCGCAGATCTGGCCCCACTACTCGCATCACTGGGGCAGATGGGATTGCCCGAGCTCAACCGCAGCCATGCCTCAGCCAGCCAGCTGCTCCGTCGCCTCGGCGCCACCTTCCGCCTCAACGATTCCGGGCTCAAAGGCAGCGAACGAATTCTCCCCTTCGATCCCTTGCCTCGGCTGATCGGCCGCAGCGACTGGATCACCCTGGAGAAGGGACTGCTGCAACGCCTGGAAGCCATCGACTGCTTCCTCGCTGACATCTATGGCCCCCAGCAGATCCTCAACGACGGTGTGATCCCACGGGAAGACGTTGAAAGTTCCTCCGGTTGGCGACCTCAGATGCATGGCATCAGCCTGCCCCTCAACCGCTGGTGCCACATCTCCGGGCTCGACCTGATCCGCGACGGCAAGGGCACATGGCGGGTGCTGGAGGACAACCTGCGCTGTCCTTCAGGGGTGGCCTACTTCCTCGAGAACCGTCGGGTGATGAAACGGTTGTTCTCTGGCCTGTTCGAAGGCCGTGCCGTTCAACCGATCGACGACTATCCCTCCCATCTGCTGCGCACCCTTCAAGACCTGGCGCCCTGGAGTGACACCCCCCGCGTGGCGATCCTGACGCCCGGGGTGTTCAACAGCGCCTATTTCGAACACAGCTACCTGGCTCAAGAAATGGGCATTCACCTGGTGGAGGGGCGCGATCTGGTGTGCGAAGGCGGCCGGGTGTGGATGCGCAGCACCAATGGCCTGGAACCCGTGGATGTGATCTACCGCCGCATCGACGATGATTTTCTTGATCCCACCGTGTTCCGCAAGGACTCGATGCTGGGGGTGCCGGGCCTGATCGACGTGCTGCGGCAAGGACGGGTCGCCATCGCCAACGCCCCTGGCACCGGCATCGCCGACGACAAGCTGATCTACGCCCACGTGCCGGCGATGATCCGCTACTACCTCGATGAGGAGCCGATCATCGAGAACGTTCCCACCTACCTCTGTGCCCGGCCAGACGATCAGCGCTATGTGCTCGAAAACCTCGAGCAACTGGTGGTGAAATCAGTGGCGGAAGCCGGAGGCTACGGAATGCTGATCGGCCCCCAGGCCAGCCGAACGGAGCTGGCGGACTTCGACACGAAGATCCGTGCGAATCCCCGCAACTTCATCGCGCAGCCCACGCTGCAACTCTCCACCGTGCCATCCCTCAGTGACGGTGAGCTTTACCCCTGCCACGTGGATCTGCGCCCCTACGTGCTGCGCGGCACAAGCAGCTGGGTGAGTCCAGGCGGACTGACCCGCGTGGCCCTCAAGCGGGGCTCGCTGGTGGTGAATTCGTCCCAGGGCGGCGGCTGCAAGGACACCTGGATCGTCGACGACCAACGGATGGCGGCACCGCAAGCCCAGGAGGCAATGCCGTGCTGAGTCGCGTTGCCGATTCGCTCTACTGGATCAACCGCTATCTGGAACGGGCCGAAAACATCTCGCGCTTTCTGGAAGTGAGTGAAGCGATGGCATTGGACTGTCCTCCGGGCAGCGCCGAACCGTGGCTGCCGCTGGTGGAGGTGACGGGAGATCGCCACCGCTTCGATACGGCCTACCCCGGTGCCACGCCCAAACAGGTGGTGCGCTTCCTGCTGCTGGACCGCAGCAATCCCAACAGCATCGTGAGTTGCATTGCGATGGCCCGGGAAAACGCACGGCAGATCAGGGATGTGATCACCACGGAGATGTGGGAGCAGATCAATGATCTGCACTGGAGCCTGCAGGACGACGAAGACATCTGGCGGGAACCGGTGCAGGAGCAACTGCGGATCATCCGCCGCGGCTGCCAGCTCGTGTACGGGATCACCGACACCACCCTGAGCCGTGATCTGAGTTGGCTGTTCAGTCAGCTGGGACGTCTGATCGAACGGGCCGACAAAACCTCCCGCATCCTCGACGTCAAATATTTCCTGCTGCTGCCCTCTCCTGAGGAGGTGGGCGGCGTGCTGGATGAACTGCAATGGATCACCCTGCTGCGCACAGCGGGGGCTTATCAGATGTACCGACAGAGCATGCAGCACGCGATCAGCCCTGCCTCCGTGGCCCGCTTTTTGCTGCTGGACCCCATCTTTCCTCGCTCGGTGCGTTACTGCCTGCAGGGCATCAGCGACACCTTGCAACAGATCCAGCAGCAGCCAAACCAAGACACACCGGATGACCTCGACTGTTTGCGCGGACAACTCCTCGCCCGCTGGAGCTATGTGCGGATCGACAACCTGATCGAAGCCGGTCTGCATGAAGCCATTGACCAGCTTCAGCAGGACCTCAACCAACTCCACAACCTGATCCAGACCCGCTACTTCACCAGCGCCGACCTCCGTTCCACCCCCACCGATCCCGCATGCGTGCTTTTATCGTTCACCGCCTGACGTATCGGTATGACGCCCCTGTTGTCCTGGGGGAACATCGCCTGTGTCTGAGGCCTCGGGGGCAGGGGTTTCAGACCCTGTTGGAGCATCAGCTGAGCGTGCTGCCGGAACCGGAGCAACGTCGGGAACTGGTGGCCGCCAGCGGCGATGAAATCCAACGGCTCCGTTTTCTCGGCAGCACCGATGAACTGGTCTTTGAAGCCCGCAGCCTGGTGGAGACCCGGCCAGCACCCCCGCTGGAAAGCTGCTTCAACGGTCTGGAACCACCCCTGCCCTACCCACGCGGCCATCTCAACAGCGACCTTCAGGGGGCCCTGGAGGGCTGGTTGCCCAACGGCCAGCACGAACCCGCGGCCATCGACCTCACCCAGGAAGCCCTGATGGGCAGCAACCAGCAGACCCTGGCTTTTCTGAAGCAACTGATTGAGCTGATTCAGGAGCGGGTGAAATACACCCAACGCCATGTGGGCCCCGCCTGGCCGGCGGGTCGAACCCTGCGGGAGCGGATCGGCTCCTGCCGTGATCTGGCCATGCTGATGGTGGCCTGCTGCCGCGTGGTGGGTCTCCCCGCCCGCTTCGTGAGTGGCTATCAACTGCAGCAGCCTGCTCCGAAGGAGTACGACCTGCATGCCTGGGCGGAGGTCTACCTGCCGGGAGCGGGCTGGCGGGGCTTTGACCCCAGTGCGGGGATGGAAGTGAACGAGCGCTATGTGGTGCTGGCCACCTCCTCCAAGCCGGAACTCACCGCAGCCGTGAGCGGCAGCTTCAGCGGCCCCCCAGGAACAAACAGTGAATTGACCTGGCAAATTCAGATCACCGAAGAAGCCTCCACAACGGAAACCTCCTCACGCAACCTGTTTCAAGCCGCCTGAAGCAACGGTTCCACCCCGTGCAACTGGGGCTTCGGCGCCGAGCTGTGGGTGGCTGCCATCAAGGCCGGGATCTCGGCGCTGTTGTAGACGCGGAATTCACGCACCAGAGAAGCACCCTCCTCACGAACCGCCTGGTTCAGAACGACGGAACCATCGGGATCGGAGATCGAACGGTGGAAGGTGCCAGGAGGGATGCGAAGGATGTCACCACCGCTCTCGAGCCGAACAATGTGGAACGGCTGTTCCCAGGCCAGATTCACCAGGAAGAAGGTTCTGCCGCCACTGGCCGCAAGCAGATTGTCTTCCTGATGAGGATGCAGATAGAACTGCCAGGCTCCACTCTCCGGATCGTTGGGGGGCGACACGGCGGGGCCGCTGTGAATCACCAGGTCGCGCGCGTTCGAGGTGTCCACGGTGACGTCGAAAAAACGAACCGACGGAGTGTCGCGGAAGCGCTCGTAGGCCAGCAGTTCAAACATGTCGATGGATCCTGCGGGATCCTTCAGCTGCCCCGTTGTACCGAGGGCATCACGCAAAAACGGTGACGATCACGACGGTTCAGCCCCCCAGATACGCCATTTCCGCATGGGTTGACGCAACGGCAGCTGGATCACGCTCCTCGCTGTAGCGGTCTTGACGCCGCTGCCAGAGCTGGCGCATGGCCTTCTCAAGCTGACGCTCCGAGGCGAGAGCGGGCTTGAGATCGGTGCCTTCAGCAGAAAACAAGCAGGTGAACGCCTGCCCATCGGCGGTGACACGCAAGCGGTTGCAATCCCCACAGAACGGCTCACTGATGGAGGCGATCACACCGATGGAACCGGTGCCATCGCCATAACGCCAACGCCGGGCCGTCCCACCCCGCGGGCGACCCAAAGGCTCCAGGGGCCAACGGGCATGAATGTGCTCCACCATCTGCGCCGCCGGCAACACCTGATCCAGCGTCCACTGGTTGCGGTTGCCCACATCCATGTATTCGATCAAACGCAGCTCCATCCCCTGCTGCCGGGCCAAACCGGCCAAGGGCAACAGCTGATCGTCATTGATCCCCCGTTGGATCACGGCATTGAGCTTGAGCTCGCGGCATGAGGGATCAAAGCCAGCGGCGCAGGCCGCCGCGATGCCGTCCTGCACCTGGCGCACGAGGCGGTCTCCAGCCACGGCACCACCCTGGAGACCAGCCATGCGCGCCGCTGCCTCCCCTTCTGCCGCATCCAGGCTGATCGTGATGCGATCCAGCCCTGCGGCACGCAACGCCCGCGCCATCGGTTCCGACAACAGCACCCCGTTGCTGGTGAGCGCCACGGCCTGCAAACCAGCGATCGGATCCGAACGATCCCGCCGGGCCTGGGCCACCGCCTCCAACAACGGCAACAAGCGCCGGCTCAACAACGGCTCTCCACCGGTGAGCCGCAGCGTCTGTGCCCCCAGGCGCGCGGCCACACGAATCACGCGCATCTGCTGCTCCAGCGTGAGCAGGCCAGGGGGCTCCTCCAGATCCGGACAGCAGTACGGACAGGCGAGATTGCAACGGGCCGTGAGCGACAACCGCAACACCCCGATGGGCCGGTTGAGGCGGTCTGCGAGCGGCAACGACGTGCTCATCCCTCCAACGCTGCCAGATCTGCAGGGCAATTGGCATTCACCAACGCCTCTTTAGGCAAGCGCACCGCCTGATGGGGAACGCAAGCCAACCAATCCATCCAGCGCAACTCTCCGCGTTGCAGTTGCTGATCAAGGCAGGAGCGGAAGGGAGAACCGGAGGGGATCACCGCCAGCAACGGCTGAAGCCGTTGCCCGTCATGGGCCACTGCTGCTTGATCGGGGGCACGATTCCAGGCTGCGATCAGCTGCCGGACAACGGCGGTGCGCAAACGGGGCATGTCCACCGGCAGCACCAACAAAGCGTCCCCAGGCCGAGACGGCAACAGCCTGGCCAGCGCCTGCAGAGGACCATTCCAGGGAGGGGGCTCCAGCAGCACGGAACATCCCGGCCGGTGGGCCAGCAGCTCTGCGTGGGCGGCATGACGACTCAACACCTGCACCGGATAACCGAGGGGCAACAGCTGGTCGACCAGGGCCTTGAGCCAGACACCACCGGAGGGATGCGGCAGGAGGGCCTTGTCACGCCCCATGCGACGGCTGCTTCCGCCACTGAGCACACAAACTCGCAAGCCTTAGTTCACATCGCCAACAAACAATCTGCACCAGCGGAGTCCAACAACCCACAAAAGTTGCAACCGCTACCAAATCATTGCTGTACAAGAACGTCTAATCCGATCAATCAGCCCCGTTGATGTTTGCTTCGGTACAGAAAAGCAGAAATCGGTAACCAATCTGACCAAACACGGGCCCGACGAATTGATTAACTGCGCGGGTCAAACGGATTCTCTTTTCGACCGTTTTGCCATCCCCGGGCACCCTTCCTTTTGAAGCCCGAGGTTCCATTTCTTCTCCTCAATGCTTGGCGACCTCTGGTCGTTCCAGGGCAGGTACCGAACCCTTCACCTGACCTGGATCGCCTTCTTCCTGACCTTCGTGGTCTGGTTCAACCTGGCCCCTCTGGCCACCACCGTGAAAGCGGACCTGGGACTGACCGTTGGTCAGATCCGCACCGTGGCCATCTGCAACGTGGCCCTCACCATTCCGGCGCGCGTGCTGATCGGCATGCTCCTGGACAAATTCGGACCCCGGATCACCTACTCCTCGATCCTGGTGTTCTCGGCGATTCCCTGCCTGCTGTTTGCATCCGCTCAGGACTTCAACCAGCTGGTGGTGGCCCGTCTGCTGCTCTCCATCGTTGGCGCCGGCTTCGTGATCGGCATCCGCATGGTGGCCGAGTGGTTCCCGCCCAAGGAAATCGGCCTGGCTGAAGGCATCTACGGCGGCTGGGGCAACTTCGGCTCCGCCTTCTCCGCCCTCACCATGGTGGCCCTCGCTGGCTTCCTCTCCTTCTCCGGCGGCTTCGAACTGCCCACCGGCGCTGTTCTGAACTGGCGCGGTGCTATCGCCCTGACCGGCATTGTCTCCGCCGTTTACGGCCTCTTCTACTTCTTCAACGTCACCGACACTCCCCCCGGCAAGACGTATCAGCGCCCGGCGAAATCCGCCGGCCTGGAAGTCACCTCCATGCGCGACTTCTGGGGTCTGCTGGGCATGAACGTGCCTTTCGCAGCCATCCTCTGCGTGCTCTGCTGGCGCCTTTCCAAGGTGGGCTTCCTCACCGCAAGCACCTACCCCCTGGCCCTCGGTGCCGTTGCCGTCTGGTTTGCCTTCCAGACCTGGGGAATCATTCGCACCAACCGCGACCTGATCCTCGGCAACAAGGTTTATCCCAAGGAAGATCGCTACGAGTTCCGCCAGGTGGCGATCCTCGAGCTCACCTACATCGTGAACTTCGGCTCTGAACTGGCCGTGGTTTCGATGCTGCCCACCTTCTTTGAAACCACCTTCGATCTGCCGAAGGCCACCGCCGGAATCCTGGCGTCCTGCTTCGCTTTCGTGAACCTGGTCGCCCGCCCTGCTGGCGGTCTCATCTCCGACCGCGTCGGCAGCCGCAAGAACACCATGGGCTTCCTCACTGCCGGTCTCGGCGTGGGCTACCTGGTGATGAGCATGATCAAGCCCGGCACCTTCACCGGCACCACCGGCATTGCCGTTGCCGTGGTGATCACCATGCTCGCTTCGTTCTTCGTGCAGTCCGGTGAAGGCGCCACCTTCGCGCTGGTGCCCCTGGTCAAGCGTCGCGTCACCGGCCAGGTGGCCGGCCTGGTGGGTGCCTACGGCAACGTTGGTGCTGTGACCTACCTGACCATCTTCAGCCTCCTGCCGATGTGGATGGGCGGCGGCGGCGAACCCACCCCCGAGGTGATCGCGGCTTCCAACAGCGCCTTCTTCCAGATCCTGGGTGTGGCCGGTCTGATCGTGGCCTTCTTCTGCTTCTTCTTCCTGAAGGAGCCCAAGGGGTCCTTCGCAGACCTGCACGAAGGCGAAACCGCCTGATCCATCTCCCTCCGCAGCATCCTGTCGCTGCACAACGACCCGGAGCTTCGGCTCCGGGTTTTGTTCTTTTTTTGGTTCATGCATGACCAACTCACCCCGCAGCGTGCGCAGCCAGTGCCCCTACTGCGGCGTGGGTTGTGGCCTGGAGCTTTTGCCTCCTGCCGTGAAGGGTGAGGCCGTGAAACGGGATGCCGAGGGCAACCCGATGTGGACCGCCCGCGGCGACCGCGAACACCCCTCAAGCCTTGGCCAGGTCTGCATCAAGGGCGCCACCGTCGGCGAAACCCTGGCCCCAGGCCGCCTGCGCCAACCCCTGTTCCGCCAGACCCTTGAGGACGACTTCGCGCCGATCAGCTGGGACGACGCTCTCAACAAAATCACCGGCCAAATCCACGCGAGCGTGGCCCAGCGCGGCAACGCCGATGGCATCGCCATGTACGGCTCCGGTCAATTCCACACCGAGGATTACTACCTCGCCCAGAAGCTGCTCAAAGGCGCCCTGGGCACCAACAATTTCGACGCCAATTCACGGCTGTGCATGAGCTCAGCGGTGGCGGGCTACACCCGCAGCCTGGGCTCCGATGGTCCCCCCTGCAGCTATGAGGACCTCGACCACTGCACAGTGGCGTTTCTAATCGGCACCAACACGGCCGAATGCCACCCGGTGCTGTTCCAGCGGCTGCTGAAGCGAAAACGCAAAAACCCCGGCAGCGTCAAGATCGTGGTGGTGGATCCACGCCGCACCGACACCGCCAAAGCCGCCGATATCCACTTGCCGATTGCACCGGGCAGCGACCTGGCCCTGCTGCACGGCATTGCCCACCTGGTGCTGCGCGAAAACGGCCAGGATCCGGCCTTCATCGACGACCACACCGAGAATTACGACGCCTTTTTTGACGTCGCCGCCCGCTGGACCCCAAGACGGGTGGCCCTGTTCTGCAACATCCCCGAGAAACGCCTGCGGGAGGTGGCGGCTCTGTTCCACCGGCGCGAGAAGGTGCTCAGCCTCTGGTCGATGGGGGTGAACCAACGCCGTGAAGGAACGGCCGTGGTGCAGGGGTTGATCAATCTGCATCTGCTCACCGGCCAGATCGGCAAGCAAGGAGCGGGCCCGTTTTCCCTCACCGGCCAACCCAACGCCATGGGCGGACGCGAAGCCGGAGGCCTGGCCCACCTGCTGCCGGGCTACCGCCTTGTGGCCAACGCCGAACACCGCGCCGAAGTGGAGCAGGCCTGGCAGCTGCCGGCAGGACGAATCAACGCCAAGCCCGGATTGGCGGCCTGGCAGCAGATCGAAGCCATGGAACAGGAGGCGCTGGATCTGTGGTGGGTGGCCGCCACCAACCCCCTGGTGAGCCTCCCAGATCTCGACCGGGTGAAGTCAGCCATGCAGAAGTGCCCGCTGGTGGTGGTGAGCGAGGCCTACGCCGACTCGGAAACGTCCCACTACGCCCATCTGCTATTGCCCGCAGCCCAGTGGAGCGAGAAGGCCGGCGCCATGACCAATTCCGAACGGCGGGTCACCTACTGCCCGGCCTACCGGCGTCGTTTCGGCGAGAGCCGTCCCGACTGGGAGGTGTTTGCCGAGGTGGGCCGGCGACTGGGCTACAGCGAACAGTTCAACTTCGAATCAGCAGCTGAGGTGTATGCCGAATTCACGGCTCTCACCCACGGCAGGCTTTGCGATGTGAGCGGCCTCAGCCATGAACTACTGGAAGGCGAAGGACCGCAGCAATGGCCCTATCCCAGCGGCAGCACCCCCACCACAGAGGCCAAACGCCTCTACGCAGACCATCAATTCGCCACCCCCAACAAACGCGCCCGCTTCAGCACCGATCAACCGCTAGGACTGGCAGAACCCCCCTGCGACACCTATCCGCTGGTGCTGACGGTGGGCCGCTACCTGGGCCAGTGGCACACAATGACCCGCACCGGCAAGGTAGAACGGCTGATGAAACAGCATCCCGAGCCGCTGCTGGAGATTCACCCCGGTGACGCGCAGGAGTTGAAACTGCGCAACGGTGAACTGGCGGCGATCAGCTCACGCCGCGGCCACCTCACCGCCACGGTGAAAGTTACCGATCGCATCCGGCGTGGGTCGGTCTTCCTGCCGATGCACTGGGGATTCACCCAGGAGAAGGCCTGCGAAGCCAACACCCTCATGCACGACGAGGCCTGCCCTGTGTCGAAGCAGCCTGAACTCAAGGCCTGCGCGGTGATCGTGGCTCCCGCCGTCTCGGTGGTGAAGCCCGTTGAACAGCAGAAAGGACGATTGGAGGCCCTGCGCCGGCTGCTCACACCAGCACTTCGCTGAAGGCTGCCTCAAGGTTGTGGTGGTCGTGCCCAGGCCGAACCAACTTGCACAAGGCAAAGCGATCCAGCTCACTGAGCTGGGTCCACTGCTCCAGGGTCAGCGCCACACCCCGCACTGTGGCCGCCTCCTGCACCACAGCGGGCAGCTCCGCCTGCTGTTGCCAGGGGGCACCACTCACCGGTGGCAGATCCTTGGCCATGCCATCGGCCATGGAACGCGTGCAATCGCGCAGGTGTTGGCGAAGCTGCTCAAGAGCATCGGCCCCATCCGGCCAATCCACCAGGGCTTGACGTTGCTCCTGAGAAAGCTCAAGCCAGTGGTTGAGCTTCAACTTCACCCCACACAGATCCAATTTGCGTCGCACACACAGAGGGATGCAGCGCCAGTTGCCGATGAAGTCCTGTTCAAAGGCAAAGCAATGGCTGGCGGAATTACGACGGCTGGACATCAACCAAAGCCTTGATCGGTGTCAATGATGACAACGGAAGCCCACGGAAACAGAGATGTTTAACCCGATACAAATGTTGGTCTGTGCGCTTCGCCCTCTCCCTCGGAATGCTGCTGGGGATGTCCCATGGATGGGTCACGGCTGATGCACTCCAACAGCAGCCCATGCAGGGCTTTGATCCCATAGAAACTGTTAATTACGCTACACAATTCAGCCCGTTCAGTAGTCGTTCACACCAATTTTTTCCATACTGAAGCTCTGTTCAAAGAGTTTCTGCCGTGACCAGCAGCATCTCGTCCGCTTCCGGCCGCAGCCCCATCACCCTGGCCGCCGGTTTCCTGGGTGCCTTCATCGTTGGTTCCCTCGCCGTGCAACTGGTGCGCAGCCAGTCGGCTTCCGTTCAGGCCGGTGCCGCTGGCGTGGAGCCGGTGATCGCCGGGCCTGCCGCTCTCTGGGCTCCCTTGGCCGAGCGCGACATCGCCAGTGCCACCACAGGCGCAACAGCCCAACCCACTGCTGCCATCCAGCCCGCCGTTGAGCCTGTTGTGGGCTCCGAAGCCACCCTCTGGTCTGCCTTCGGCGAGCGCTGATCGCACTGCCCACGTGGCACAGCCCGCCAGCCGGCCCGCATAAGGTGCCGGAATGGGGATTCAGCGCCGTCACTTCCTCCAGCAAACGGGCGGTCTGGCCTTGGCCGCCCTGATCCAAGCGCGCCCCGTTGAGGCAGCAGAGGAGGGTTTCTGCAGCCCGAATGATCCACTCGAGGCCCTGATGGAGGGGAACCGCCGATTTGCAGAGGCCTGGCGCCAGGGCAAACAAGACGACGGAACGACACCCGGAACGGCGGGCGCTAACCCGCGCTGCTTCAACTCCCCCAGGGCGTTGGCCACCAGCCAACATCCCTGGGCCACCGTGCTCACCTGCTCTGATTCACGGGTGTCGCCGAGCTGGGTGTTCGACACCACGCCTGGCGAGCTGTTCGTGATCCGCAACGCCGGCAACACCGCATTCACCGAAGCCATTGCCTCGGTTGAATACAGCGTCAGCGTTCTCAAGACGCCGCTGTTAATGGTGATGGGACACAGTGGCTGCGGAGCCGTGACGGCGGCGATGGACACCAACCCGCTGACCCCCTCCCTGGACCGACTGATCCAACCCATCCGGGAGAACATCAACGGCAGCAGCGATCTCGAGGACGCCGTGAAGCGCAACGCCCTCGCCAGCGCCTCCACGTTGATTCAACGCAGCGCCGTTCTGGCTGAGGCCAAAGCCAGCGGTGCGCTGAAACTGGTGGTGGGTTGTTTCCAACTCAGCAGCGGTGTTGTCAGCTTGATCGAATGACGCAAGATCTGAGTCATCTGAACCAGCGAGGCGAGGTTCACATGGTGGACGTGGGGGACCGGCCGGCCACCCACCGAGAAGCCCATGCCCGTGGCGCCATTCGCATGGACGCCTCAACCCTCGGCCTGATCCAGCGGGGCGAGACACCGAAAGGAGATCTTCTGGCGGTCGCCCGGGTGGCAGCAATCCAAGCCGCCAAACGCACCTGGGAGCTGATTCCCCTGTGCCATCCGCTGCCACTCAGTGGCATGGATGTGTCGATCGACGCCGACGCCTCCCTGCCTGGCCTGGTGCTCCACTGCCGTTGCCGCACCACAGGCCAGACCGGGGTGGAAATGGAAGCGATGACGGCTGTGTCCGTGGGGCTGCTGACCCTTTACGACATGCTCAAGGCGGTTGATCCAGCCATGACGATCGAGGCGATTCAGCTGGAATTCAAGGAAGGAGGGCGGAACGGTGTCTGGAAACGCTGAGCCCTACGGACGCGAAGGGCTACCCCTCGAAGAGGCACGTCGACGGGTACTGGCGGCGCTTCGGCCGATCACAGCCAGCAACACAGTCCCGCTGCAGCAGGCCCTCGGCCGGGTGAGCGCTGCGGATGTGCTGGCCAGCACTGCCGTTCCGGGGTTTCGGGCCTCGATCATGGACGGCTACGCCCTGGGGCAGAGCCACCAGCCCAACCCTGGGGACACCTGGCAGCTGAAGGGACGCTCCGCCGCCGGCCAGCCCTTCAACGGAACCTTGGCCAGCAGCGATGCGATCCGCATCCTCACCGGCGCTCCACTGCCGGACGGTGCCGGCTGGGTGCTGCCCCAGGAGCTGATCAGCGTGGACGGCACCAGCCTCAAGCTGGTGAAAGAGGCGTCGGATCGTCCCTGGATTCGCCCCGAGGATGAGGAATGCCGACCGGGAGACCTGCTGCTGGCCGCTGGAGAGCGCCTTGGTGCCGCCGATCTCGCACGCCTCGCCGGCTGCGGCATCGCCCAACTAACCGTTGCGCAGCAACCCCGCATCGGGCTGCTGATCAGCGGGGACGAGCTGGTGCCACCCGGAACAGCACGGCAGCCCGGTGCCATCTGGGAGAGCAACGGCACGCTTCTGGAGACAATGCTCCAGGCCCTGGGGCAATCGGTGACCCAGCGACGGGTGGTGGCCGATCAACCCGACGCCCTGCGCCAGGCCCTGCTGGATCTGGCCCATGACTGCGACGTGGTGGTGAGCACCGGCGGCGTCTCCGCTGGCGACACCGACTGGATCCGACCGCTGGTGGCGGAGCTGGGTGCCGTGGACTTCTGGAAATTGTTCCTACGCCCGGGGCGCCCCTTCGCCTTCGGCAGCATCGGTGAGGACGTGCCGTTTTTCGGACTGCCGGGCAATCCCGTGGCGGCGGCGGTCACCGCCCTGCAACTGCTCTGGCCCGCCGTGCAGGTTCTGGAGGGCCAGAAGGAACCGGAGCTTTTCCCCCGGGTGATGGTGGAACTCGCCGACCCGTTGTCCCGCCGACCGGGACGGCCGGAACTGGCTCGGGCCCGCCTCCACACCAACGCCGCAGGAACGCTGCTGGCACGGGTGGATGGCTCGCAGGCCTCGTCCAGGATCGGTTCCTTGCAACAGGCCGATCTGCTGCTGGAACTGCCAGCGGAAGCCGGCCCGCTCGGAAGCGGCACCCGTCTCTGGGCCCAGCTGATTCGTCAGCGGATTTTCTGAGCCGGATCAGGCTGAAACCAGCGGCGCTCCCAGGCCATGAGCTGGCCCGATGAATCGAAATGGATGCTGATCTGCTGAAACAGGTCAGCGCCGAGACGGCCACCGATCTCGAGGCTGAAGGGCGCACTGGGGAGCTCACTGGGCACCGAGAACACCAAGCCGTCAGGCATCACCGCTGAGCAGTCGTTGTGTAACAGCTGGCTTGGATCGAACACCAGCGAAGCGGCGCCCTCCGCCTGGCCGTTCACCCCCCCCTGCGGCTTGAGCATCTGCCGCTCGCCACTCCATCCCTGCACCGGCGCCAGCAGGGCCTCGGGTGTCCCGCATGCGGGACGGTCGGGTTCGGGATCGGTGCCGTTCAAGCAACGGAAACCCACCGCCCCAACACGCTGCAAACGCCAGCCGCCGTCAAGCGGTTCCCAGAGCAGCACCAGCATCGAGCGGGAACGACCGCAGAACAGGTTGATCTCATGGCCGAAGCGGGGACGCTCGGCATCCAACCCCCGGCTGGACTGACCGCCCGCCCCGGGGAACTGCCAGCAGCCTCCGCCGGCGTTGTAGGTGGCCCGGCTGATGGGATAGGTGGCCTTACCCCCGGGGGCAAAGGCCAGACCCGATCCATCCCACACCCCGTGGTCGTCATCGGAAAAGGAAATCGCGTAGGTGGTGGGGTCGATCCGACGCGTCGGATGCTGCAGATCCAGCCGACCGCTGCCGTCCCGCTCAAACCAAGAACCACAGCCCTGCCAATGGCCCGCGAAATTTCGGCGGTTGAGGGTCCATTGATCAGTCATGTCCGTGACGGCATGGAACGGTCGATCTCCTTAGGGTCGCGCCAACAGCCATCCCGGCCATGGACCTGACGATCGTTGGCTGCGGCTACGTGGGACTCGCTTTGGCGGAGCGGCTGCAACCAAGACGCCCCCAGCTGAAGCTGACGCTGACCACCACCAGCAGCGAACGGCTGGAGCAACTCAGCCCCCTGGCCGATCGGGTGGAGCTGTGCGACGCCACAGACCCCGTGCAATTGCGGAACGCCCTGCGGCAGAGCAGCAGCGCCGTGTTCTGCCTCGGGCCTAAGGGAGATCGCCAGGTGGATGCCAACGGCTACCGCCGCACCTTCGTCGACAGCTTCCATTGCCTGACGTCGCTGTTGCCACAACTGCCGAAACTGGGGCAGATCGTCTACACGGGCAGTTGCTCGGTGTACGGCGATGCCGCGGGGGACTGGGTGGATGAGCAAACGCCTCCCGCGCCAGGCCGCGGCCATGGCGATGTTCTGCTGGAAAGCGAACGACTGCTCAGCGGCATCAGCGGCCGGCGGGTGTGCATCCTGCGCCTCGGGGCGCTCTATGGCCCTGGCCGCGATCTCGACCGACGCCTGCGCGGGCTCGCCGGACTGGAACGCCCTGGCAGGGGCTCTACCTACAGCAACTGGCTGCATGTGGCGGATGCTGCCGGTGCCCTGGAAGCAGCTCTCGATGCTGAATGGGCCGGCCTGGTGAATGTGGTCAACGACGAGCCGATTCGGCTGCGGGACCTGGTGGGGCGCAGCCTGCAGCGCCAGGGCCTGGCGCCCGTGCGCTGGCTTGGGCAGGACGAACCGGGCTCAGGGGGCCGACGGATCCGCAACAACCGGCTCAAACAGCTGGGCTACCAGCTGCAGCACCCACGCCTTGATCAGAGTGGCGTGTTGGCCTCCAACCAGGTGCCCTGACCAGCGCACCACTCCCGCTTCCAGAACGGGGCCTGGTGCTTGAGTTGCTCCAACAAGGCGGCGGAGCAGCGCTGCGCCGCCCCACGACGATCGGCCTGCACCGCCACCAGCACGATCGGCTCACCGGGGGCGAGCTTGCCCACCCGATGTAGCACCAAAATCGGTCCCGTCCGGTGCTCCTGCTGCAGGCGCTGCGCCATGGCCGTGATCTGACGTTCGCAAAGGCCGGGGAAGTGCTCCAGCTCAAGTGCCTCCAGAGGCCGGCCATCCATCGTGGAGGGACGCACCCGACCAATGAAGATCGCCGCGGCCGCGGCATCCCCGCTCCAAAGCGCCAGTTGCTGCCAAGGATCAAAGGGATCCGGGCACACCTCCACACGGCAATCGGTCACGCTTCACCCCCCCGTGAACGGTGGAAGAAAGGCCAGCTCATCACCGGCCTGCAACGGCTGATCGGCACCGACCAACTCCTGGTTCACCGCAATGCTGATGCCCTCCAGCGGACCAAGATCCAACTGATTCCAGACCTCACGAGCCGTCGAGACGCCTGGTGTGAAGGGAAGGGAACGATCGGCCCAACCGGCGCGTTCTCGCAGGGAAGCGAACAGCAGCACCTTCAGCACCACGTCCATGGCAGCTGGAGTGGTTCTAGCGTCCAAGGGCTCCGCCGCTGTGCCATGGGCCTCTCCATCGCCCTGCTCACCATCTCCGACACACGCACCCTGGCGGACGACAGCAGCGGAGATCAACTGCAGCGCAGCCTTGAAGACGCGGGGCATCGCCTTCAGGAGCGACAACTCTGCCCGGATGATCGCTATCAAATCCGCCGTGAACTGAGCCGCTGGATCGCCGATCCTGCGGTTGATGTGGTGATCACCAGCGGCGGAACCGGGCTCACCGGCCGCGATGGCACCCCCGAAGCGGTGGCACCGCTGCTGGACAAAACCATCGAAGGATTCGGTGAACTGTTCCGTGTGCTCTCCTTCGAGAGCATCGGCACCAGCACCCTGCAAAGCCGCTGCCTTGCCGGCGTGGCCAACGGCACATTCGTGTTTGTGCTGCCGGGATCTCTGGATGCGGTGACCACCGCTTGGAACCGGCTCATCCGGGCTCAACTCGATGCCGACACCCGACCGTGCAACCTGGCCCAGCTCCGGGCTCGCTTGAAGGAATAGAGCGGAACGAGCGGAGCAATTCAGAACGGAATCGGCATCGTGACCGCTGCCGGTGTGGGCCTGCAGGCCTCAACTTGCTGATCAATCACCTCACCCACCACAACGATCGAGGGTGACTTGAAGGCTTCGGCTCGGCATTGATCGGCAACGTCAACCAAGGTGGCTTTGAGGCAGCGTTGCCCCGCCACCGTGCCCTGCTGGATCACCGCCACGGGGGTTGTCGCAACCAAACCGCCCGCCATCAGCTCCTCTGCGATCCGGGGCAGGTTATGCAGCCCCATGTAGATCACCAATCCGTCACTAGCCGCAGCCAGGGCACGCCAATCCACGGAAGGACGGCGCTTGTCGATTTCCTCATGACCGGTGACGAAGGTCACCGATGACCCCGCCCGCCGGTGGGTGACGGGAATTCCGGCGTAGGCAGGGGCAGCAATGCCAGCGGTGACACCAGGCACCACCTGAACAGGAATGTTTCGCTCCGCCAGGTAAGCGGCTTCTTCCCCTCCACGGCCAAACAGGAAGGGATCACCCCCCTTCAAGCGCACCACGGTGCTGTGCTTCTGGGCCATTTCAACCAGCACTGCATTGGTGCTGGGTTGGGGCACCGAGTGATGTCCGCGACGCTTGCCGACAAAACGGCGTTCGCATGTTGCCGGCACAAGATCCAGCACTTCCTCGGGCACCAGCGAGTCGTACACCAGGGCATCGCACTGGCTCAACAGCCGATGCGCCTTCAGCGTGAGCAACTCGGGATCGCCGGGACCGGCTCCCACCAGATAAACGGTTCCGGTTTGTTCAGCGGTGGTCACGGCAGAGAAACAAGCAGATCGATCAGGGCCTGACGGGTGGGGGGATGCTCCAAAAGCGGAGGCAATCCACCAGCTTCGCTCAACGCATCCGTCATGCGGTTGGGCGCAAGGGTTAGTGGAAGTGGCCGAGCCCTGGGGTGGCGCTGCTGAAACTCGGGCCAGGCATCAAAGGGAACCAACGGCAAAGCAAGGCGAGACGCCAGCATCGCGAGGAAGCGATCCGCCACCCCCGGGCGCAAGGGGTGGTGCACCAGCACGGCATCAGCGCGCTCAGACGACGGAAGTGCTGAGAGCACAGCGTTCCACCACGTGGTCCAAGAGCCCAGAAAGGGCAGCAGACGCACACTGGCTCCGGCACCACGAAGTCTGTTGCGAATCGCCGGCACATCCGTGCGGGCGTGCGCCCCAGGCAGCAGCAGCAACGGAACGATCCAAGAGGATTGGGGAAGCGCCGATACGGGTTGTTCAGCCGTCAGCACCTCCAACTGCACGGGCGCTGAGCGCCGCTGAGCCAGAAGGTCCGGCAGAGAGGCCAAACACTCAGGAACAACACCGCCACTGCGGCCATGCACCACCAGATGCAACCCTTGCCGCCCCCCATCGGAAGCGTCATTCCGTAGCAATGGCCACGGATTGATGACCATGCCGGCTGATGTCATCGGGTTGTTGTGAACGTTGGATGAGTCATGGCGCCCCGCCGTCGTTTTGATCGTGCCCCATTGGACAGCCGCTCCTACCGGGAGCCGTTGGACGGACGGATTGAGCGGTACGACTTCCGAGACGACCGGTACGACATCCGAGAAGACACTTACAGCCGGGGGTACGACGCCAGGGAGGCTCGTTACGACCGGCATGACCGGTACGACCGAAGCTTCGACCGCCCCACCGGACCCTCCGAACTCGACCAAGACTTCGCTGCGATGAAGCGGGTTTGGCAGATGCTGCGGGCCGGAGCGGTGCGCATGGTTGGCGAAATTGGACGCCAATACTGAAGCCAAAGCAGGCTGCCTTTTACGGCCTCACGGGAACCACCAGATGTAGCCGGCATTACAAATCAGGTAGAACAAAGCCCTGGGATTGATCAACACCAAAAGTGTTCTCTTTGTTACGGACCAGGGTCGCCGTCGCAGTGTTTATTCAGTCAACCCAACGCTCCCCTTCGTTTTGAAGCGTTGCCGGTCTTCGGGCCATCTCGATTGATTCGCGCCTCGTCTTTGAGCAATCAATCCGCCCAATCGTTATTCGACTTATGACCATTAGCTCTCCCTCCAGGGCTTACCTGGATGGCAAGAAGCTCAACAAGATCGAGCAGAACAAGGCGGCCAAAGATGGCCTGTTGGTCGGCAGCGAAATTGAAAAATTCGCCGAGCTCGGCTGGGAGCAAGTGGATGAAACCGACCTCCAGTTGCGTTTGAAGTGGTACGGCATGTTTTGGCGTCCGAAAACACCAGGCAAATTCATGCTGCGCTTGCGGGTGCCCAATGGTGTGCTGACAGCCGATCAACTGCGGGTGATTGGCTCCATTGTCGAGCGCTACGGCGAAAACGGCAGCTGCGATATCACCACCCGTCAGAACCTGCAATTGCGCGGTGTGCTGCTGGGCGACCTGCCGGAAATCCTCAAGCGGCTGAAGGAAGCCGGCCTCAGCACGATCCAATCCGGCTTTGACAACCCCCGCAACGTCACCGGCAACCCCATCGCCGGTATTGATCCCAACGAGATCGTCGACACGCGGCCATACACAACTGAGCTGCAGAACTTCCTCACCAACAACTGTCAGGGCAACCCGGAGTATTCCAACCTTCCCCGCAAGTGGAACACCGCCGTTGCCGGTGCAAAGGACAATTTCCTGCTCCACAACGACATCGTTTTCCACCCCGTGGAACGGGATGGGGTGATGGGATTTGGCGTCTGGATCGGCGGTGTTCTGTCATCGCAGATGAACGCCTATGCCGTTCCCCTGAACGCCTGGGTGAAGCCGGAGGAAATCTGCAAGATGACCGATGCCGTGATCCGGCTCTGGCGTGACAACGGTGAGCGCGACAAGCGCCCCAAAGGCCGCTTCCGGCTCTACCTGGATCAAGTGGGCCACGACGTGTTCCGCAGCCAGGTGGAAGAACTCTTCGGTCCGTTGACCCCAGACCCGGGCTCTGTTTTCAACACCACGCCCCGCTCCCACTACGGCTTCCATCCTCAGAAACAGGAAGGGCTTTCCTATGCCGGACTGCACGTTCCAGTGGGTCGCCTGACCGCCCAGGATCTGCAGGATCTGGCAACCGCAAGCCTCAACTACGGCAGTGGTGAGGTACGTCTCACCGAAGATCAGAACGTCATCCTCGTTGGCCTTCCCAACGACAAGCTCGAGGCCCTTAAGGCAGACGCCCTGGTGCAACGCTTCCCGCTGGAGCCCGGTCATATCTCTGCAGGAACGGTGTCCTGCACCGGCAACACCTACTGCGGTTTCGCCCTCACCAACACCAAAGACCAAGCCCTAGAAGCAGCCAAGGAACTCGACCAAGAGCTCAATCTTCCTGAAGAGCTGAAGATCCACTGGACCGGCTGCCCCAACACCTGCGGCCAGGCCTACATGGGTGCCATCGGCCTCACCGGCACCAAAGCCAAAAACAGTGAAGGCGTGATGGGAGAGGGCTACACGATGACCATCGGTGGTTCCCAGGGTGCCAATCCCACGGTCGGCGAAATCCACCGCAAGGCGATCCCGGCCGATGAGATCAAGACCGCTCTCAAAGAGGTGTTGATCGAGAAGTTCGGGGCCACCCCGAAGGCCTGATCGCTGCTGTAGCCGTGACGCTTCCTTTTGAAGTCACGGCTCCCCGCATCGACCACTCCCCCTCACCGTCATGGCCAACCGCAACGACGTGTTCTCTCGTTTCGTCAACTGGCTCAGCGCCAGTGGTCGCGACGGAGCCGCCATCAACCGTCAGGGCGGCAGCCCTGATCTGTTCTCCCGACTGATGAACCGCATCAGCGGCTGACATCAAAACTTTCGTCCAACTCTCAATCTCATCTGATGGACTACGTCCTACCCAATGAGCTTGTCGACGGCATGATTGCCGCCGGCGGCAAAAAATCAACGGTCAGCGTGAAGAACCTGCTGATCCGTGGCTTTTACTCCGGAGCCATCCTTGGCCTGGCGGTGATCCTGGCCCTCACCGTGGGCATCACCGTCAAAGCCCCCTTCGTAGGCTCGCTGCTGTTCCCCTTCGGCTTCGCCAGCATCGTGCTGTTCGGCATGGAGCTGGTGACCGGCAACTTCGCCCTGCTGCCGATGGCCACCTGGGCTGGCAAGAGCAGCTGGGGTGCCACCTTCCGCAACTGGGTCTGGGTGTGGATCGGCAACTGGATCGGCACCGCCGTTGTGGCCGTGATCATGGCCATCAGCCTCACCAGCGGCACCATGGATGGCGCTGCTGACAACGTCGGCCCGCCGATCTGGGATGCCGTGGCCCAGAAGATCATGGCCCTCAATCAAATCAACGTTGAGAAGAAGTACGAGGCCCTGGGAAGCATGGGCTTCTTCCTCGCCTTCCTGCGCGGACTGGTGGCCAACTGGTTGGTTTGCCTGGGCGTGACCATGGCTCTGGTGAGCAAGAGCGTTCCCGGCAAAATCCTGGCCTGCTGGCTTCCGATCACCGCCTTCCAATCGATGGGCATGGAGCACATCGTGGTGAACCAGTTCCTCCACACCGCTGGCCCGATCCTCGGTTCCGGCGTCCCCTTCACCAAGGTGATCTTCTGGAACTGGCTGCCTGTCACCCTCGGCAACATCGTGGGCGGCATGGTGTTCATCGGCATGCTCTTCTACAGCACCCATCGCACGCCGATGGAGAACGTGCTGCCCACCGAGCACGATGAAAAGCTGGAGCGTGAGCTCGCTGCTGAACTGGGTGCCCGCTGATCCATCCATGAACGACGAAGCCGTTCTCTGGGAACGGCTCGCCCGATCTCGACGCGCTCCTTTGGAGCCCGCTTGGCTGGGGGAGGTCTACTCCCCCAGCCTTTCTGTTGATCTGCGGCGAGCCCTCTGCGAAAAACTGGGGATGCAGGCCGAGCACGGCTGGCCCGTGATCCAAGACCTCCTCGCCAGCCACGGGGTTTTGCCCGATTTGGTGATGGCGGCAGGACTCTGCCACCAGAGCGAAGCCCGCGATTGGTTGTTGGCTCAACTCGAGCAAACCTCAGACGATGAGGACGCCAACCTGATGGTGGTTCAGGCTCTCGCCTGCTGGGGTGCCGAAGTTCCCGAATCAGTGGTGGTGAATTGCCTGCATCACACGGGCCAACTGCACCGACTTGCCGGTCTTCAACTGCTCAGCTTCCGATCCCATTGCCTCGACGACGGTGAACTGCTGCAGTTCTGCCAAGAGGTTTTGAATGATTTTCGCGATCCAGTCGTTGTGGCCGCCATTCGGGTTCTGCAACGCCGCGATGGCGTGTTGATCAGCGAAAAGCTGGCAGAGCTGTGTCGCAGCGGTTCCCTGCCAGTTGCCGAGGCCGCCTTCCGCGCGCTCGGTTGCATCGCCACACCTTCCAGTCAGCGCTGCCTGCTGGAGTTAAGCCAGGAGCTGAATGACGACGTTCGGCGGAAAATGGCCAGCACCCAACTGAGCCAACAATTCCGCCAATAAAAAAACCCCGCACTTGCGGGGCTTGATGTCTTCAATCAAGACACTTGAATGTTCACCACTTTTTGTAAGGCAGGAACTTGCCGCACATGGTGATTTTGACACGATCACCTTTGGGATCCTCCACTTTGTCGACATCAAGCGTGAAGTCGATCGCGCTCATGATGCCGTCACCAAAATGCTCCTGGATCACATCCTTCAGGGGCATGCCATAGACCTGCATGATCTCGTAGAAGCGATAGATCAAGGGATCAGTGGGGATCACCGGATCGAGGCTTCCCTTGGTGGGGAACTCCTGCAAAGCGGCAGTGATGGCTGGGTCAAGGGAGAGCAGCTCAGCCAGCTTTTCAGCCTCTTCTTCTGAAGCTGTTGCTTGTCCATAGAACAGGGATGCAATCCAGACCTCATCGAGGCCCAGGGCTGCTTCCAGATCAGCAAAGCTCATGCCCTTGGCCTTCTTGGCAGCCATCAAGGTGGCGGTGACAGTCTCCTGGGAAGGAGCTGCCAACGACGGGGTCGAGGGAACAGCTGAAACAGTCATGATTGAACGAAAAATTGTTATAGCCGCCTCAAAAACAGCGTTCCAAGCTGGAACGTCTCAGCAGCCCCGAAACTGTTGCGCAAACGCTGACTGAACAATGAAGCATCAACTACAAAACAACAGCCTGTTTTGAAGCAACAAGCACAGCCGACAGTCTCTTGATCGGGGAAATTTGTTTTACAGAAGAAATTTGCAATGAGCCAATTCTTCCAATCGATGGCAACCCTGCTGCAGGCGCAATTCCTTCCGCCAACCACTGCTCCCCAACTGATGCTGGAGCGGCTCTATTACGCCGAAGGACGCCACCACCCGCAGCACCCACGCCATGGCAGTTTCGAGGGGCTATCCCGTCTAAGCAGGTCCTGAGCTTTCGTAGCAATTGCTACCCCTGCCGGGTCAGTCACTCCTGAAGACTGATCACAGCTAGAGGCCGGACCTTTGACGAGCGCAGTTCTCTCCGGCCGCGACCGCTTCAAGCAGCACCTGCGCAAGGTGGGAAGTGGTGAACACACCAGCAAAGGCATGAGTCGCGAGGAAGCGGCTGATGCCATGGAGCTGATGCTGCAGGGCGAAGCGACGCCCGCACAGATCGGCGCTTTCCTGATTGCCCATCGCATCCGACGGCCCGAACCCCAGGAACTCACGGGGATGCTCGACACCTACCGAGCCCATGGCCCGGTGTTGCACTCCACGGCTGGCAGTCGAGCACCGTTGTGTTTCGGCATGCCCTACGACGGGCGCACGCGCACAGCGCCGATTTACCCGCTCACCACGCTGGTGCTGCTGGCCTGTGGTCAGCCGGTGGTTCTGCAGGGCGGTGAGCGGATGCCGATCAAATACGGCGTCACCGCTGTTGATCTGTTCCGCCTTCTCGATCTGGACCTCACAGGTCTACCGATCAGCGCCGTTGCAGACGGGTTCCAGCAGAACGGCTTCGCCCTGATTCACCAGCCGGATCATTTCCCCATCGCGGAAACCCTGATCGGCTACCGCGAAGAACTGGGCAAGCGTCCCCCGGTTGCCAGCCTGGAACTGCTCTGGACACCCCACCAAGGCGACCACCTCCTTGTGAGTGGCTTTGTCCACCCACCAACAGAAGCCCGCGCCTGGGAAGCCCTCAAGCAAGCCGGCGAAACCGATGTACTCACCGTGAAGGGGTTGGAAGGAGGCACCGACCTGCCCATCGGCCGAGCCTGCATCACGGCCCGGGTGCGGAATGGCAAAGCGGAGCGATTGATCCTGCACCCCCGTGACCATGGCTGTCACGACGCCGACGTGGAATGGGCTGACGACACCACCTGGGCTGAGCAGGCACGAAACGCCCTTCAGAACAAAGGTCCTCTCTGCGACGCCCTGCGCTGGAACGCCGGCGCCTATCTGTGGTTCGCCGGCTGCAGTGATTCCTTGGAACAGGGCATTCAACGGGCAGCGTCCATTCTGGAAACGGGCCAGGCCCAAGCCCAGCTTGATCAACTCTGCGCTTGGCGAAGCAGCTTGACCATCCGATAGCGCTCGAACGGAACGCCTCCAATCAGGATCGTCTCCGGCGCTTCCACACACCAGCCCCATCGCTCCAGCAACGGTCGGCTGAACTGGCTGGCCTCCGTTCGTAATTGTTGAACGCCGGACGCCAGCGCATCCGCCTCAATCCGGTTCAGGAGGGCACTTCCATGCCCCCGCCTCGAGGCACAACCGCGGCAGTAAAGCAACGAAAGACGATCTTCCGGATGGCGGATCGCAAAGGCCGAACCATCCGTGGTGAGCCATCCCGAGCCCTCCCGAAAACTCGCATCGAGCACGCCGGGCAACCAAGCCAAGGCCGCCCAGGCCCTGACTTGTTCCTCTGAATAAAGGAGGGGAGCCTGAGATTCGATCGCATCGGCATAGATCTCCCGCAACAGCGGGTGATCTTCCGGAGCGATCGGACGCAAAGCCATGGAGCCGCCTGTGGGAATGTGAGTCTCTCCTGCGTGGCAGCAAGCTTGCAGCGTCCTCGGATTCCCACACTGCTCAGCGCGTTTCTCACGCTGCTCAACGACCGGCTCAGCGAAAGCATTGTTTTTCCGCTGTTGCCCTTTCTCTTGGCCCAGTTCGCCCCAGACGGACGAACCCTGGGACTGTTGGCGGGAAGCTATGCCCTGGCGCAGTTCCTGGTCACTCCCTTGATCGGAGCGCTCAGTGATCGCTACGGCCGCCGCCCCGTGATCAGCATCTGCGTCGCAGGATCCGTGGTGGGGCTCGGCCTGTTTGCCGTGACGGTTTCACTGCCATGGCCCAGCCAAAGCCTGCTGCCCCTGCTGCTGTTGTTCGCAGCACGGATCATTGACGGCATCAGTGGCGGTACGGCAGCAACAGCCAGCGCCGTGCTCGCCGACATCACGCCTCCCGACAAGCGAGCCCGTGCCTTCGGCTTGATCGGCGTGGCCTTTGGTTTGGGGTTCATCCTTGGCCCCTTCGTTGGCGGACAACTGGCCCGAGTGGCCGTGTCCCTTCCCGTTTGGGTGGCCACAGGCTTCGCTGCACTCAACCTCTTGGTGGTGCTCAATCTGCTGCCGGAAACCCACCCCCAGGAATCCCGCAAAAACCTGCCCAGAAAACGCGACCTCAATCCGTTTGCACGGCTGAGCCAGGTGCTGATGAACCCCAGCGTGGGGCGACTGTGCGGAGCTTTTTTCCTCTTCTTCCTGGCCTTCAACGGCTTCACCGCCATCCTGGTGCTCTATTTCAAGCAGCGCTTCGGCTGGGGCCCTGAGCTCGCCACCACCGCCTTCCTCGTGGTGGGGGTGGTCGCCACCGTGGTGCAAGGAGGGCTGATCGGGCCGCTGGTGAAACGGTTCGGTGAATGGCGTCTGACCTTGCTGGGCCTCGGCCTGGTGATCATTGGGTGCCTGCTAATCCCCAGCGTCGGTGCATCCGATCGGGCCGGCGCCATCTTCACTGCCGTCGGCATCCTGGCCCTGGGCACCGGATTGGTCACACCAAGCCTGCGCAGCCTGGTGTCACGGCGCCTGGGTCGCGAAGGGCAAGGCAGCGCCCTCGGCAGCCTGCAGGCCCTGCAGAGTTTGGGCAGTTTCCTCGGCCCTCCACTAGCGGGATTCAGCTACGACCTGCTGGGTCCAGTGAGCCCGTTTGCAGCTGCGGCAACCGTGCTGGTGATCGTGATCGGCCTGGTGGCAGGCAGCCCTCTGCCGGACATCTCCGACACACAACCAAGCCAGTCCTGATTGCTACGTTTCGGCTAACGACACCAGCGCCGAGCCGTTCAGCCCATGTGCGCAGCAGCCTTAGCCCCGGAGAACTACATCAACCGGGAGCTGAGCTGGATCGCCTTCAACGAAAGGGTGCTGGCCCAGGCCCTGGATCCGCGCACACCTCTGCTCGATCAAGCCAAGTTCAGCGCCATCTTCAGCAACAACCTCGACGAATTCTTCATGGTTCGCGTGGCGTCACTGAAGTCTCAGGTGGAGGCGGGCGTCAGCAAGCCAAGTGAGGATGGCAAATCGCCGTTGGAGCAGCTGCTGGCGATCCGGGAACGGCTGATTCCCCTGCTGCGAGAGCAACAGGTGCATTACCGCCAGCACCTGAGGCCGAAGCTGCTGGAACACAGGGTTGAACTGCTCGATTACAGACAGCTGAACAACGACCAACGCCAATGGGTTGACGACACCTTCCAGACCTCGGTGTTTCCGGTGCTCACACCTCTGGCTGTGGACCCCGCCCATCCGTTCCCCTTCGTCAGCAACCTGAGCCTCAACGTTGCGGCCGTGGTTGTTGATCCGGAAACAGGACAACGGCAATTTGCCCGGGTCAAAGTTCCCCAGAAAAATCTGCCTCGCTTCATCGCCATCCCCTCGCACCTGAGCGGCCAGGAGCACAAACCCGTTCACACCGCCATCGCCCTCGAGCAGGTGATCGCCTTCAACCTGAAGGAACTGTTCCCTGGCATGACGATCGAGGGGCACTACTTCTTCCGCGTGACGCGGGATGCGGATCTGGAACTGAGGGATCTGGAAGCCGATGACCTGATGCTGGCCCTGGAACAAGGACTGCGAAAGCGACGCATGGGCGGTGAGGTGGTGCGCCTTGAGGTGCCCAACGAAATGCCTCAGGACGTGGTGGAGATGCTGATGACAGGACTCAGCGTTGAAGAGGAAGACCTCTATGTGATTGATGGTCCCCTGGGCCTGGACGACCTGCTCAGCCTCACCGCCCTACCGCTGCCGAAACTCAAGAGCCAAAGCCACGGAGGCCAGACACCGACGGCTCTAGCCCGCAGTCAGCAACACCTGCTGGACGAGGGAGCAATCAAGCCAGATGAGTTCAGATCGATCTTCTCGGTGATTCGCCGTCAGGACATCCTTCTGCACCATCCCTATGACCTCTTCTCGACAACCGTCGAAGAGTTCATCAACCAGGCAGCGGACGATCCCCAGGTGATGGGCATCAAGATGACGCTCTACCGCACCTCCAAAGACTCGCCGATCATCGCTGCACTGATCCGTGCCGCCGAAAACGGCAAGCAGGTGATGGCACTGGTGGAATTGAAAGCACGATTTGACGAAGACAACAACATCCAATGGGCCCGGCACCTGGAGCAATCCGGAGTGCATGTGGTCTACGGGGTGCTGGGGCTGAAAACCCACACCAAGATTGTTCTGGTGGTGCGCAAGGAGAAAGAGAAGCTGCAGAGCTATGTGCACATCGGCACGGGCAACTACAACTCCAAAACCTCCAAGCTCTACACCGACCTAGGCCTGCTCACCGCCAACCAGGAACTGGGTCAAGACCTGGTGGAACTGTTCAATTACCTCACCGGTTTTTCCAAGCAGCAAAGTTTTCGTCGCCTGCTCGTGGCCCCCGTCACCCTGCGGAAAGGCATGGAGCTGTTAATTCGCCGCGAAATTGAACATGCTCAGCAGGGCCGAGAGGCCGTGATCCGAGCCAAGATGAATTCCCTGGTGGACCCAACGATCATTGCGCTTCTTTATGAAGCTTCCCAAGCCGGAGTGACGATCGAATTGATCATTCGCGGCATGTGCAGCCTCTATCCCGGATGTGAAGGACTGAGTGACAACATTCGGGTGATCAGCATCATCGGCCCATTCCTGGAACACTCGAGAATTTTTTCCTTCGCCAACGGCGGCTCACCGGAGGTGTACATCGGCAGTGCCGACTGGATGAGCCGCAACCTCGACCGGCGTATTGAAGCAGTCACACCGATCGAAGACCCCGAGCATCGCCAGAAACTGGAACGCCTGCTGCAGCTGTACTTGAATGACAACCAGGCCGCCTGGGAAATGCAGAGCGACGGCACATTTGTGCAGCGCAAACCCGAAAACGACACCTCGGAACGCAATTCCCAGATTCAATTGATCAAGGAATGGAGCAACGGCATCCAATCCTTGTGATTCTTTTGGTTTTCAAAGGGATTGCGTCTGTGACATTCGATACAACATTCCTTCAAAAACAAAGTTGAAGCCACCACGATCACGGCCGAATCAGTTGTTTTGAAAGCCCAAAGATTCAGCTCCTGAAATTCTTTCGATTCGAAACAGTCAGCACTGTTGCTTGGTGCTAAGTTCAGCCCAAATTCATTCAGGAGACCAGGGTGATGGGGATCCCTCTGGAATCTTCCGGCACGACAAAACAGTCGTCCCGGAAGGAACCTGCGTTGCCGTCCACCGGACGTCGACCATCAACTCGACAAGGAGGGCGGCTTGCCACCGACTCCATCGGTTTTTATCTGAGCAGCATTGGACGCATCCCCTTGCTGACGGCAGCTGAAGAGATCGAACTTGCACACCATGTGCAAGCGATGAAGCAACTTCAGGAGCTACCGGAAGAGGAGCTGACCTCCCGGCATCGCCACAAGATCCGCATGGGTAAACGGGCCCGCGACAGGATGATGGCCGCCAACCTCCGCCTCGTGGTGAGCGTGGCGAAGAAATACCAGAACCAGGGCCTGGAGCTGCTCGATCTGGTTCAGGAAGGTGCCATCGGCCTGGAGCGAGCGGTCGACAAGTTCGACCCCGCCATGGGCTACAAATTTTCCACCTATGCCTACTGGTGGATTCGCCAAGGCATGACGCGGGCCATCGACAACAGTGCCCGCACCATTCGCCTGCCGATCCACATCAGCGAAAAGCTCTCCAAGATGCGTCGCATCTCCCGGGAGCTGTCCCACCGCTTCGGTCGTCAACCGAATCGGCTGGAGTTGGCGAGTGCCATGGGCATCGAGCCCCGGGAACTGGAGGATCTGATCTCCCAGAGCGCACCCTGTGCATCCCTGGATGCCCATGCTCGTGGCGAGGAAGATCGCAGCACCCTGGGTGAACTGATCCCGGATCCCAACGGTGAAGAACCGATGGAGGGGATGGATCGCAGCATCCAGAAAGAACATCTGGGGGGCTGGCTCTCGCAGTTGAACGAGCGCGAGCAGAAGATTCTGAAGTTGCGGTTCGGTCTTGGTGGTGAAGAGCCTCTGACCCTTGCCGAAATCGGTCGTCAGATCAATGTGTCGCGTGAGCGCGTCCGACAGCTGGAGGCCAAAGCGATTCTCAAGCTGCGCGCTATGACCAACCACCAACAAGCCGCCTAAGCCACTTGCTTTCCATCACCGGACCCATCGCCATCCTGACCTGGATGGCGATGGTGATAGCGGGCGCGGTGTTGTGCCGTCGGCTTCGGCCGAATCAACGAGAACTGAGCCGAAAAATTGTGCACATCGGAACCGGAGCCGTGGTTCCTTTGGCCTGGTTCTTTGAAATTCCCTTCGTTGTTGCCCTGCCTGTTGCGGCGGTGATCACCGTTTTGACGACGATCAACCACCAATGGCGCTTCATCCCCGCCGTTGAGGATGTTGATCGCAACAGCTACGGCACCATCGCCTACGGCATCGCAATCACAACGCTGCTTCTGCTGTTCTGGCCAACCCGAGCCGATGCGGTGTCCGCCGGGGTTCTGGTAATGGCCCTGGGGGATGGGCTTGCAGGGTTGATCGGCCGCAACGTCGCGTCCCCGAAGTGGGTTCTGTTTGGTCAGACCAAATCAAGCGTCGGCACGATGACCATGGCCGTTGTCTCAGGCCTGGTGCTGATCGGCCTGGCGCGATGGTCGGGGGTGGACCTGTCCCTGCCAGCAGCCCTTGGCATGGTGGCCATGGCAACCGGTTTGGAGCAGCTCAGCTGGAGCGGTCTCGACAACCTCAGCGTTCCCCTCAGCGTGGGGGTGCTTTGGAGTCAACTGGTGGTTTGAACCAAGACGTTGATGCTCAGGCGGTAACCGTCTGTTTGCGACTGGCCACGGCCGCGGCCAGATCCTCCAACAGGGTTTCGGTGGTCTCGAGGCTGATGCAGGCATCCGTGACGCTCTGGCCATAGGTCAACTGCGTCAGGTCTGCGTTGAGCTTCTGATTGCCTTCCACCAGATGGCTCTCGATCATCACGCCCATCACGTGATTGGAGCCCCCCCGCAACTGCTCGGCAACGCTGGCCAGCACCTCCGCCTGTCGGCGGAAGTCTTTGTTGCTGTTGGCATGGCTGCAATCCACCATCAGACGATCCTGCAGACCGGCTTTGCTCAGCTCGGCTGCGGACTCCTGCACAGCTTCCAAGTGGTAATTGCTGCCCTGGCTGCCGCCGCGCAGCACGAGGTGGCCGTAGGGATTGCCCGTGGTGCTGACGATCGAGGCATGACCATCGCGATTGATGCCGAGGAAGTGATGCGGCTTGGCCGCCGCCTGCATGGCATTGATCGCGATGGTGGCGCTGCCGTTGGTGCTGTTCTTGTAGCCGATCGGCATCGACAACCCTGAGGCCATTTCGCGGTGGGTCTGACTTTCCGTCGTCCTGGCACCGATCGCGGTCCAGCTGATCAAATCAGCGATGTACTGCGGGACCACCGGATCGAGCAGTTCCGTTGCAGCAGGCATCCCCTCCCGGGCGAGATCCAACAGCAGTCCCCGGGCCCGGCGCAGGCCGGTGTTGATGTCGTAGGAGTCGTCGAGATGGGGGTCATTGATCAGTCCCTTCCAACCAACCGTGGTGCGAGGCTTCTCGAAATACACCCGCATCACCACCTCGAGCTGATCCTTCAGGCGCTCGCGGATCGGAGCCAAGCGCTGGGCATACTCCCGGGCAGCCTTGACGTCATGAACAGAGCAGGGGCCCACCACCACCAGCAGACGCTGATCACGGCCACTGAGGATCTCTTGAATACGCCGGCGGGCTGACGCCACGGTCTCGAGCGCCGCCGCGTCCATGGGCAGCTCCTGATGCAACACAGCAGGGGCCACCAAGGGACGTGTCTCCACCACATGCAAATCGGAGGTGGTGGCCATGACTGGACGCGAGACTCCGACCAAGGCTACGCACCCCGCTCACTGGCAACAGACACGGTCCGGAAGAATGGTGGTCATCCCTGAACAGAGATCTCCATGCTGAGCGCTTACCGCGAGCTGGCCGCCGCCCGGGAAGCCCAGGGCGTTCCCGCTCTTCCGCTCAACGCGGAGCAAACCCAGGGACTGACCGAATTGCTGCAGAACCCTCCCGCCGGCGAGGAGGAGTTCCTGCTGCACCTGCTCAGCGAGCGGATCCCACCGGGTGTGGATGAAGCTGCTTACGTGAAGGCCACCTGGCTCAGTGCCGTGGCTCAGGGAGACGCCAAAAGCCCCCTGGTGTCACCACTGGAGGCCACCCGGCTGCTGGGAACGATGGTGGGGGGATACAACGTCGCCGCCCTGATCGAGCTGCTGAAGCACTCCGACGCTGCACTGGCTGGCTGTGCTGCTGAGGGACTCAGCCGAACGCTGCTCGTCTACGACGCCTTCAACGAAGTGATGGATCTGGCGGCGGACAACCGCTTCGCCAAGCAAGTTGTGGACAGCTGGGCCGCAGCCGAGTGGTTCACCGCCAAGCCCGAACTGGCCGAGAGCATCACCGTGACGGTCTTCAAGGTTGAAGGCGAAACCAACACGGATGATCTGTCGCCGGCCACCCACGCCACCACCCGGCCGGACATCCCCGTCCATGCCCTGGCGATGCTCGAGACCCGCGATCCGGAGGGCCTGAAGACCATCGCGAGCCTGAAAGAGAAAGGCCATCCCGTGGCCTACGTCGGTGATGTGGTGGGAACCGGCAGCTCCCGGAAGAGCGCCATCAATTCGGTGCTCTGGCACACCGGCAATGACATTCCCCATGTGCCCAACAAACGGGCAGGCGGCGTGATCCTTGGCGGCAAGATCGCCCCTATCTTTTTCAACACCGCTGAAGACTCCGGTGCCCTGCCGATCGAATGCGATGTCACCGACCTGAACACTGGTGATGTGATCACCATTCGCCCCCACGCCGGCACGATCGAACGGGACGGCAAGGTAGTGAGTCGGTTCGAGCTGAAGCCCACCACGATCAGCGACGAGGTGCGGGCCGGCGGTCGCATCCCCCTGATGATCGGTCGCGCCCTCACCGACAAGGTGCGCGCAAAGCTTGGCCTCACCCCTTCGGATCTGTTCATCCGCCCCTCAGCCCCGGCAGACACCGGCAAGGGCTTCACCTTGGCGCAGAAGATGGTGGGCAAGGCCTGCGGTCTTGCAGGCGTCCGACCCGGCACCAGCTGCGAACCGCTGATGACCACCGTCGGCTCCCAGGACACCACCGGCCCGATGACGCGGGACGAAATGAAGGAACTGGCCTGCCTGGGCTTCTCCTCCGACCTGGTGATGCAGAGCTTCTGCCACACCGCCGCTTATCCGAAGCCGGTGGATCTGCAGACCCAGAACGAACTACCCGACTTCTTCGCCCAGCGCGGTGGCGTGGCCCTTCGGCCCGGTGACGGCATCATCCACAGCTGGCTGAACCGGATGCTTCTGCCCGACACCGTCGGCACTGGCGGCGACAGCCACACCCGCTTCCCCCTCGGCATTTCCTTCCCAGGCGGCTCTGGGGTGGTGGCCTTTGCAGCCGCCATCGGCGCCATGCCACTGGACATGCCTGAATCGGTGCTGGTGCGCTTCAGCGGGTCCCTGCAACCGGGCGTCACGCTCCGGGACGTGGTGAACGCCATCCCCTGGGTGGCCATTCAGCGGGGACTGCTCACCGTTGAAAAGGCCAACAAGAAGAACCTGTTCAACGGCCGGATCATGGAGATCGAAGGTCTGCCCGACCTGAAGCTGGAACAGGCCTTCGAACTCACCGATGCCAGCGCCGAACGCTCCTGCGCCGGCTGCACGATCAAGCTCTCCGAAGACACGGTGAGCGAATACCTGCGCAGCAACGTGACGCTGCTGAAGAACATGATTGCCCGCGGCTACAGCGACGCCCGCACCCTGGCCCGACGGATCAAGGAGATGGAGGCCTGGCTGGCGAATCCCCAGCTGATGAGTGCTGACGCAGACGCGGAGTACGCGGAAGTGCTGGAGATCAACCTCGACGAGCTCACCGAACCGGTGGTGGCCTGCCCCAACGATCCCGACAACGTGAAGCTGCTCAGCGAGGTGGCTGGTGACCCTGTGCAGGAGGTGTTCATCGGCTCCTGCATGACCAACATCGGCCACTACCGCGCCGCGGCCAAGGTGCTGGAAGGCGCCGGCCAGAACACGGCCCGCCTGTGGGTCTGTCCGCCAACGCGGATGGACGAAGAGACCCTCAAAGAGGAGGGCTACTACGCCACGTTCGAGGCCGCCGGGTCCCGCATGGAGATGCCGGGTTGCTCCCTCTGCATGGGCAACCAAGCCCGCGTGGAGGACAACACCACCGTGTTCTCCACCAGCACCCGCAACTTCAACAACCGCCTGGGCAAAGGTGCTCAGGTGTACCTGGGCAGCGCCGAACTGGCCGCCGTCTGCGCCCAGCTGGGACGCATTCCCACCCCGGAGGAATACCGCAGCATTGCGGCCGAGAAGATCGATCCCCTCTCCGACGAGCTCTACCGCTACCTGAACTTCGATCAGATCAGCGGCTTTGAAGACCAGGGGCGCGTCGTCAGCGCTGACGACGAAGCAACCGTTCTGGCTCAGGCCTGATTCCGGATCACCTCATCTGTGCCCTCCCTGAGCGAACCCAAGCAGCGACGCCACCTCCTGGGCTCCAGCCGGAGCATCAGGAGGTTGTTGGAACGCCGCTGGCTGGTGGTGGTTTTGGCTCTGGCGTTCACGGGCCTCGGGGCTGCCATCACCGGCCTGCTGTTCACCAGCGGCATCAACCTGCTGCGGGATTGGCGGCTCGACCTGCTCGATGAATTTCCAGCCTGGGTGGTGCTCCCCGCCCTCGGCGCCATCGGCGGCATGGTCTCGGCCTGGTTGATCACCAACCTGTCACCAGCCGCTGGCGGAGCCGGGATCACCCACATCATGGGCTTCCTGCGCCACCGGTCGGTTCCGATGGGGCTTCGGGTGGGCCTGGTGAAACTGGTGGCCGGCATCATTGCCATCGGCTCGGGTTTCCCCCTGGGCCCGGAAGGCCCCGCCGTTCAGATGGGCGGCTCCGTGGCCTGGCAGATGTCCCGCTGGCTGCGAGCACCGGTGGCCTTTCGCCGGGTGATTGTGGCCGCCGGTGGTGGTGCCGGTATTGCCGCCGTGTTCAGTGCTCCCATTGGTGGATTCATCTACGCGATCGAGGAACTGCTCCACTCCGCCAGGCCCGTGGTGCTGCTGCTGGTGATCATCACCACCTTCTCGGCCGACACCCTGGCGGATGTGCTGGGCTTTCTCGGCCTCAACCCCGGGGGCGGCGGGCTCAACAGCACCATCGGGTTTCAACTGGAACGGGAGTACACCCCCCTGGTGCGCTTCCTGCCGGTGGATCTGCTGTATCTGGTGGCTCTCGGTGTGGTGATCGGTGTGCTGGCGGAGCTTTACACCCGCTACGTGCTCACCATGCAGCGGCAAGGCAACCGTTGGTTCGGGGACCGACTGATCCTGCGCATGACGGTGAGCGGGCTCGTGCTGGGCTGCGTCTATGCAGCCCTGCCGGATGCCTTCCATAACCCCAACGAACTGAAGCACCTGATTGGAGCCGGCAAGGCCGACATCAGCCTGGCCCTCGCCAGCTTTGTGGTGCTCTTCTTCAGCACCGGACTGGCGGCGGGCTCAGGAGCGCCAGGGGGACTTTTCATGCCGATGCTGACGCTGGGAGGAGCCATTGGCCTGGCCGGTGGTTCCGGCGTTGAGGCCCTAACCGGCCATGTGCCCACCACCTATGTGTTCGCGGGAATGGGCGCCTTCGTTGCAGGCTGTTCCCGCACGCCGATCTCGGCGATGTTCCTGGCCTTTGCCCTCACCAAGGATCTGCTGATCCTCAAACCGATCCTGGTGGCCTGTCTCACCAGCTTTGTGATCGCCCGACTGTTCCACCCCCACTCGATCTATGAGCGTCAGATGGGCATGGAACTCGACGCTGAAGATCAGATGGCCATGAAGCTCAACCGCTACAGACGTCCGTTCACGCCGCCAACCCCACCATCAGGCCCAACAGGAGGCCCCAGCCGAACCAGGAAACGCTGCTGTTCGATCCGGCCACACCGGAACCCGGAGCCCTGCGCACGGTGCTGGCCTTTCCCAGCACCTACACCGTGGGCATCACCAGCCTCGGTTATCAGATCGTCTGGTCCACCCTGGCGATGCGGTCCGACGTCGACGTGCGCCGGCTCTTCACTGATCAAGGAGATCCACCCCACAGGCACTGCGACCTATTTGGGCTTTCTCTCAGCTGGGAACTCGACGGACCAGTCCTGCTCGATCTGCTGGAACAGCAGCGCATCCCGATCTGGAGCCACGCGCGCACCGACGAGCATCCAATCGTGTTTGGTGGCGGACCTGTACTGACCGCCAATCCCGAGCCCCTTGCACCATTTTTTGATGTCGTGCTGCTGGGCGATGGCGAGGATCTGCTGCCCGCCTTTATCGATGCCCTTCAGAGCGTGAAGGGCCAACCCCGAGCCGAACAACTGCAGCATCTGGCCCGGGTGCCGGGGATCTACGTGCCTGAGCTCCATGCACCCCGCTATGCAGCGGACGGCACCCTTTTGGGGGTGGCGCCGGTGGATGCAACTCTTCCAGAACGGGTGGCCAAACAGACATGGCGCGGCAACAGCCTCAGTCACTCGACAGTGATCACGCCGGAAGCGGCGTGGCCCGACATCCACATGGTGGAAGTGGTGCGCAGCTGCCCGGAACTATGCCGCTTTTGCCTGGCCAGCTATCTGACCCTGCCGTTCCGAACACCGTCGTTGGATGACGGGCTGATCCCGGCCGTGGAAAAAGGCCTTCAAGCCACCAAACGCCTCGGGCTGCTGGGAGCGTCCGTAACCCAGCATCCCCAGTTCGGCGATCTACTCCATTGGCTAGCCCAAGATCGTTTCGATGACCTACGCGTCAGCGTTAGTTCCGTGCGGGCCGCAACGGTCACTCCGAAGCTGGCGGCTGTGTTGGCAGGACGAGGCAGCAAATCCCTCACCATCGCGATCGAAAGCGGCAGCGAGCGCATGCGCCGCGTAGTGAACAAAAAGCTCAGCGGCGAAGAAATCGAAGCCGCCGCCCGCCATGCCAAGCAAGGTGGCCTCAAGGCCTTGAAGCTCTACGGAATGGTGGGACTTCCCTGTGAAGACAACGACGATGTGGAAAGCACCGCAGCGCTGCTGCTGAGCCTTAAGAAAGGCACCCCTGGGCTGCGCTTCACCTTGGGGGTGAGCACCTTTGTGCCGAAGGCGCACACCCCGTTCCAATGGCAAGGGGTACGCCCCGAAGCGGAAAAACGCCTGAAGCTGCTAGCGAAACGTCTCAAACCCAAAGGCATTGATCTGCGCCCGGAAAGCTATGGCTGGAGCGTGATTCAGGCCCTGCTGTCTCGAAGCGACCGGCGCCTGGCCCCCGTGATCGCTGCGGTGCGCGGCTCCCAGGAAAGCCTGGGGGGTTGGAAAAAGGCCTACCGAGCGGCCCTGGCCGGTGAACTTCCTGAAGCTCGCAGCGCAGGCGTTGTCTTACCGCTGCCTCCCAGTTGGGCGAGCGTGGTGCACGATGAATGGGCCTCTGACGCGGTGTTGCCCTGGTGCCATCTCGATGGCCCCTTGAGTCAGGAGAAGCTGCAAGAGCACCGCCAACAGGCCCTCAGCCTGGGATAACCGCTGCCATCTCGGTCTGCCGAATCCGACTACTCAGTCCGGCCAACAGAATCCAACCGGCAATGTTTAGGCGGCTGTCAAAGAACGGCATGTCGGTGCCATGAAGCACCACCAGCACCAGCACCAGCACCGCAGCCCACCAGGCACGATCAAACAAACTCATGCGGCGGCCGCACCAGGACACGATCAACAACGCCAGCACCAGACCCACCAGCACAAGCGCCGCCGCCACATAGGGCTGGAATCCCCAGAACCCCCAGAAAAAAGGCAGCCAATTGGCCAGACCTGCCCAAGCCAGGTCAGCACGCAAGGTGCTGAAATAGCCGAGCAAAATGAGCCCGCCAGCCAACAGAAGCGGCCAGTTCCAGCGGTCATGCCAGTAGGCGCATTCACGACGGAGGCTGCCCAGGGCCAAGGCCGGCACAAACAGCAGGCTTGCCAGCAACACTGACGAGGGAAGCAACAGCAGTCCTAGCTGAAACAAACACCAACCCCAGGGAGATGCGGCGACCGGACAGTCGCCTCTCAGCCATGCGTACAGACGTGCCGTCATGCAAAAACAGCCGTACGCCCGCGATAGACCATCACCTGACGGCGCAGATGCAAGCGAAGGGCCCGCGCCAAGGCAAGGCGTTCCGTGTCACGGCCCTTGCGGATCAGATCCTCCACTTCGTCCCGATGGCTGACGGAAACGGTGGTTTGCTCAATAATCGGGCCGTCATCCAGATCTTCGGTGACGTAGTGGGCTGTAGCGCCGATGAGCTTGACCCCACGGTCCCAGGCCCGGTGGTACGGCTGAGCACCCTTGAACGCTGGCAGAAACGAATGGTGGATGTTGATTACCTGGGGGAAACGCTCAAGGAAATCACTGCTCAGCACCTGCATGTATTTGGCCAGCACCGCAAGTTCAACCTTGTTCTTTTCAAGCAGCTCCAGGATCCGCTGCTCCGCTTCCGCTTTGGTGTCCCGACCGACGGGAACACAAACAAACGGAATCTCAAAGGATGCACACAGGGGTTCCAGATCCGGATGGTTGGCGATGACCAGGGGAACCTGCATCGGCAGCTCCCCGCTTTGAACCCGCCAGAGCAAGTCCTGCAGGCAGTGGCTCTGCTTGCTGGCAAAAATCGCCACACGGGGATACTCGTCTGAAAAGTGGAGCTGCGCTTCGCCACCAAGCCGCTGTCCCAGAGCCTGAGCCGCTTCAGGAAGCACATCGCGGGGAATGCCGAATCCCTGGAGCTGCCACTCAATCCGGCTGAGAAACACCCCAGCTCCCGCATCCGTGTGGTGATCGGCATGGCGAATGCTGCCGCCGTTGGCCGCCACCCAACCCGCCAATTCACTGACCAGACCCGGCCGATCGGGGCAGATCATCTGAAGGATGACCGTGGCGTCACTCACAACAACGCTTTGAAAAACAAAATTCTCCCGCGCAGGAGGGGCTGGTTAAAGTCGCAGGGAAATTTCCGATCACCATGCTGAAGGCTCTGAGCCGCCTTGCCGCGTTCTGCCTCTGCGTCGCTTTGAGCCTGGGTCTGATGGCCCCGGCTGCTGCCAATGCTGCCGGCATCAGTCCTGACGACCTGGGCGTGATCCGCCGCCAGGCCGCAGCCTTTGAAGACGCAAAGTCCCGTCTGCCTGATCTGGCACGGCTGGTGAGTGAAAAGGATTGGGTGTTCACCCGCAACCTTCTGCATGGCCCCATGCAAGAAGTGAGCCGGGAAATGCTTTACATCAATCAGCGCCTCGACAAGAGCGATCGCAAGGAAGCCACCAAGGTGGCCCGCTCCCTGAAAGAAGCTCTGGCTGATCTGGATGAAGCAGCACGCCTGCAGGACTTCAGCCGTCTGCAGAAGTCCTACAGCGCCGTGGCTGCCGGATTTGATGCCTACAGCGATCTGATCCCCGCTGAGGCCTTCAACTGAGCCGCTCCATTGGAGTGATTGGTGCCGGGGCCATCGGCCTCGGCACCGCTTGGCATCTGGCCCAGCAAGGGCACGATGTTTCTGTTTACGACCCTCGCCTGAACCAGTCCGTTGATCGCGAGGGATCAGCAAACGATTTGAGTGGAACATCAGCATCCCTCGGGGTGCTGATGGGCCACGTGTTTCGCCGCAGCAGCGGGCGGGGCTGGAGGCTGCGCCGCCGGAGCATGGAGCTCTGGCCGCAATGGATCGAAACGCTGCAGGCTCACCAGCCTGACCTCAAACTCCATTCGGGCCTGCTGCAAATCGCCGAGGACGAACAAGCGGCTAAGCGGATGGAAGCCCTGGCCGCCCAGCGCGTTGACCTGGGCCTGGAGATGGTCACCAACGCCGACCTGGCAGCGGTCTGGCCGGCGGCCAGGCACGGTGGCCTGCACTCGCGCCACGACGGTCGTGTGGATCCCCTGCTGCTGCAACGGGCCCTGCGACAGGCGCTGGCAAAGCAAAGCGTGGAGCTGAATGCCACGGCGGTGGTCCATCTGGAGCGCAACGACAACCACTGGCGTGTGCATCGCGCCGATGGAGACAGCACCGTTCACAACCTTGTGGTGCTCTGCACAGCCCTGAGATCGGACGTATTGCTGGAACCGCTGGGTCAGGCCCGACCGATGACACCGGTGTTGGGCCAGGCCCTGTCACTGGAACTGACAACGGGTCCGACATCGTGGAGCAACTGGCCCTCGGTGCTGGTGGATCAGGGCTTCAATCTGATTCCAACCGCACCCGGACGATTGCTACTCGGGGCCACCGTGGAACCGGGCGATCGCGCTTCCGAGGATCCTCTGACGCTGATGCGCAACCTGAATGAGCGAGCACCGGAGTGGCTGCGCTCAGCCAAGGTGGTTGGCCATTGGAGTGGCCTGCGAGCCCGGCCCGTGGATCGCCCGGCCCCTCTGCTGGAGGAGCTGGAACCCGGGTTGATCCTCGCGAGTGGGCACTATCGCAACGGCGTTCTGCTCACGCCCGGCACCGCCGAGTGGGTCGCCGCTGAACTCGAGCAGAGATCACTTGAGCAGGCATAAAAAAAGGGCCCCGCGGGGCCCTAGTGAGTTGGTAAATCAACCGATCACTTGGTCTCGGTGAACTCCGCGTCGATGACGTCGTCACTGGCATCGCCACCACCGGAGTTAGCTCCGGCACCGGCGTCAGCACCAGGCGCACCAGCACCAGCTGCAGCCCCTTCCTGCTGATAAACGGAAGCGCCCACGGTGTAGAGCTCCTGCTGCAGTTCCTCAAGCAGGGTCTTCATCGCGTCGTAGTCGTCCTTCTCGGTGGCTTCCTTGAGCTTGAGGCGCTTCTCCTCCAGCTTCGCCTTGGCGTCGGCGTCAACCTTGTCGCCCAGTTCGCCCATCTGCTTTTCAGCCTGGTAGACGAGGGTTTCGGCCTGGTTCTTGAGGTCGATCTTTTCGCGCTTCTCCTTGTCAGCGCTGGCGTTGGCCTCGGCGTCCTTGACCATCTTGTCGACCTCGGAATCCGAGAGGGTCGACGCACCGGTGATCGAGATGGACTGCTCCTTGCCGCTGCCCTTGTCCTTGGCGGTGACGCTGAGGATGCCGTTGGCGTCGATGTCGAAGGTCACTTCGATCTGAGGCACGCCCCGGGGAGCCGGGGGGATGCCATCGAGACGGAAGGTTCCAAGCGACTTGTTGTCGGATGCCATCTCGCGCTCACCCTGAAGCACGTGAATTTCCACGTTGGTCTGACCATCCACAGCCGTGGAGTAGGTCTCGGTCTTCTTGGTGGGAACCGTGGTGTTGCGGGTGATCATCTTGGTCATCACACCGCCGAGAGTCTCCACACCCAGGGAGAGGGGCGTGACGTCGAGCAGAAGGATGTCCTTCACCTCCCCGGCCAGCACACCGCCTTGAATGGCAGCACCAACAGCCACCACCTCATCGGGGTTCACCGTCTGGTTGGGGTCTTTGCCGGTGATGCGCTTCACCAGTTCGAGCACGGCCGGAATGCGGGTGGAACCACCCACCATCACGATTTCGTCCAGCTCGCCGGAGGAGAGCTTGGCGTCCTTGAGCGCCTGCTCCACAGGCATGGCGCAACGGTCGATCAGCTTGGAGGCCAGTTCCTCGAACTTGGCGCGGGTGAGGGTGAGATCCAGGTGCTTGGGACCCTCAGGCGTGGCCGTGATGAACGGCAGGTTGATCTCGCTCTGGGTGGCGTTGGACAGCTCCACCTTGGCTTTTTCAGCGGCTTCGGTGAGGCGCTGCAGGGCCTGCTTGTCCTGACGCAGATCGATGCCTTCGTTGGATTTGAAGGTCTCGGCCAGGTGATCAACGATCACCTTGTCGAAGTCGTCACCACCGAGGTGCGTGTCACCAGCGGTGGACAACACCTCAAACACGCCGTCGCCAACTTCCAGAACGGACACGTCGAAGGTACCGCCACCCAGGTCGAAGACCAGGATGCGCTCGTTGCTCTTCTTGTCGAGGCCGTAGGCCAGAGCCGCAGCGGTGGGCTCGTTGATGATGCGCAGCACTTCAAGGCCAGCGATCTTGCCGGCGTCCTTGGTGGCCTGGCGCTGGGAGTCGTTGAAGTAGGCGGGAACGGTAATCACCGCTTGGCTGACGGTTTCACCGAGGTACTTACCGGCGTCCTCGGCCAGCTTGCGCAGCACCTGGGCGGACACCTCTTCAGGCGCAAATTGCTTGTCGAGAACCGGGCACTTCACCTTCACGTTGGAGCCGGCCTTTTCGACGCCGTAACTCACCTCTTTCGATTCCTCGTTCACCTCATCAACCCGACGGCCGATGAAACGCTTGACGGAATAGAAGGTGTTATCCGGGTTCATCACCGCCTGACGTTTGGCGATCTGACCCACCAGCTGATCCTGGTTCTTGGTGTAAGCAACCACGGAGGGCGTGGTGCGGAAGCCCTCGGCGTTCGCGATCACGGTGGGCTTGCCGCCCTCCATCACGGAAACACAGCTGTTCGTGGTGCCAAGGTCAATGCCGACAACCTTGCCCATCGGTGCCCACCTCCAGAAATGGTGATTTGAATGGGCTCATCTTCCACAGCAGACCCGGTGACAGGCGAGGTGTGGTTCCCGAACAGGCAGGCTGGTGGAGCGATCCGGCCCTGGCAATGATCAACGGCGACACCAGCCTTGTGGGCCTGCTTGGCAATCCAGTGCGCCACTCGCTTTCGCCGGTGATGCAGAACGCCGCCCTCGAAAGCATGGGGCTCAACTGGCGCTACCTGGCCCTGCCCTGCACAAGCGAAAACCTTGATGAAGTGCTGAAGGGTCTCAGGGCCGTTGACTGCCAGGGCCTCAACGTCACCATCCCCCACAAACAAGCCATCGCCGAGCTCTGCGAGGAGCTGAGCCCACTGGCGAAACGGCTCGGTGCCGTCAACACCCTGATTCCGGGAGCGGGTGGTGGCTGGTTCGGCACCAACACCGATGTGGAAGGCTTTCTGGAACCCCTCGGTGCCAACGACGCCTGGGCCGGACGCCATGCCGTGGTGATCGGCTGCGGCGGATCAGCTCGAGCCGTGGTCGCCGGTCTGCAGACCCTGAACCTCAGCAGCATCACCGTTGTGGGACGACGCAGCGAGGCACTGCAAGCCTTCATCACTGATCTGCAGCAGAGCCACGCCCCCCTGACGGCCTGTCTAGACACCGCTGTTCAGCTCAACGAGAACGTGGCTCAAGCGGCTCTCGTGGTGAACACCACCCCGGTGGGCATGGCCCAGCACGGTGACCCCGAGGCGATGCCACTGGGGGCCGAGCTCTGGACAAACCTGAACGGAGAAGCGGTGCTGTACGACCTGATCTACACACCAAGGCCCACCAGCTGGCTCGCCGCTGGGCAACAACGGGGTCACCGCTGCATCGATGGTCTCGAGATGCTGGTGCAGCAGGGCGCTGCCTCGCTGCGGCTCTGGAGTGGACGCGACGACGTTCCTGTCGCGGCGATGCGCAGCGCCGCCGCCACTGCTCTTGCGACCTAAGGTCCCAACAATCCCTAGCTCCACCGTGCAGATTCCCCTCTGGCAGCGGCTTCTTGCACCGCTGGTGTACCTGCTCCCTTGGAGTGACGCCATTCCCTTTGGCCTCGGGGCTGACGGTGTGTTCAACCAGATCCCATTGCTGAGGCTGCTGATCGTTCCTGCAGTGCCGCTAATCCAATTGGATCGTGGGGTTCCCTTCGGTGGCCTGCTGCTGTTCTTCGTGCTGTTTCTTGCGGTGGTGCGGAATCCGGCCGTTCCCTACTTCCTGCGCTTCAACACTCTGCAGGCCCTGCTCACCGACATCGTGATCGTTGTGCTGAGCTTCGCGTTTGGGATCCTTCTCCAACCGATTGCCGGAGGCAGCCTGCTGCTGAGCACCCTGTCCAGCACGGTTGTGGTGGCGGTGCTGGCGATCCTTCTGTTCGCCCTGGTGGAGTGCTGGCGCGGTCGCGAACCGGATCTGCCCGGCATCAGCCAGGCCGTACGCATGCAGCTCTACTGAAGCTTCAGGGGCACGCCAGGGGATATGGTGTTGGATCCGTCGCTCACTTCGGTGAGCCTGATGCCCCTTCGGTGCTGCCCATGACGCACGATCCGTATTACGAAACCATGTACATCCTTCGTCCGGACATTCCGGAGGAGGAAGTTGAAAGCCATCTCACCAAGTACCGCGACATGCTCGTGGAAGCTGGTGCCGACGTGCTGGACAACCAGATGCGTGGCAAGCGCCGTCTGGCCTATCCGATTGCGAAGCACAAGGAAGGCATTTACGTGCAACTGAGCCACAACGGCGATGGCCAGCACGTTGCTGTTCTCGAGAAGGCAATGCGCCTCAGTGAGGATGTGATCCGCTATCTGACCGTGAAGCAGGAAGGTCCCCTTCCCGCACCTCGGGTGATGCCGGGCAGCGAAGCTGCTCAACAGCAACAGGCCGAAGCCGCTGCATCAGCTGACTAATCAGCATTGTTGGATTCGTGGGTGGGCGATACCGTCCGCCCATGGATTCGAAACACGACCACCCTCAACCAACCGAACCTGTTTGGAACGAGCGTCATGGCGACGCTGAAGTGATTCGGTTGCTGAAACAGAGAATTTCCGAGCTCGAGGGCGAGATCGAGGTCTAAAACGAGCTTCTGGCCGAACTGCCGGACGTCTTTGAAGGACGTTTCCAACAGCGGCTTGAGCCGTTGATGGAGCGTTATCAACTGCTGGCTGAACAGGTTGATCAAGACCAGATCGAACGGCCTCAGCCAGCCCTGCCTGGAAGCTCAGAACCGGACAACGTTGTGCGTTTTCCGGGCCTGAGGCTTCTCAACTTCCTGCAGAAGCGGCAGCGCTCAGCTTGAACGGCGCTGGGATGCTGACCAGAGTCGGGTCGGCAGACCCCAGACGTAGATAAAGCCCTCTGCAGCGCGGTGATCGAACTGATCCTCACTGCCGTAGGACGCCATTTCGGGGACGTACAGGCTGCTGTCGGCTGAACCGCGGCCGGTGACCGTGGCCGTTCCTTTGTGCAGCCGGAGACGAACGACACCATTGACGGTGGTCTGGGTGCGGTCCATGAAGCCGTCCAGAGCATCCTTGAGAGGGCCAAACCAAAGGCCCTGGTAGACGAGATCGGCCCACTGCATTTCCAATTGCCGCTTGCTGCGCAGCACATCGGCGGCCAGGGTCAGGCTTTCCAGTTCCTGGTGAGCCTGGATCAACAGCAAAAGGCCAGGCGTTTCGTAGATCTCCCGGGATTTGATCCCCACCACACGGTTCTCGATCATGTCGAGACGGCCGATGCCATGGGTGCCCGCCAGGCGGTTGGCTTCACGGATCAAGGCCACCGGGTCCAGCTGCTGACCGTTGATCGCCACAGGATTGCCTGCTTCAAAGGCAATCTCGATCTCTTCAGAGGCATCCGGAGCCGCCTCCACCGATCGCGTCATCGCAAACACCTCCTCCGGCGGAGCCACCATCGGGTCTTCAAGGGGTCCGGCTTCAATGCTGCGACCCAGCAGATTGAGATCGATCGAGTAAGGCGACTTCTTGCTCACCGGTGCGGGCAGACCAAAGCGTTCGCCGTAGGCGATGGTCTCCTCACGGCTCATGCCCCACTCACGGGCTGGGGTGAGCACCTTGAGGTCTGGTGCCAACGCAGCGATGGCCACATCGAAACGCACCTGATCATTGCCCTTGCCTGTGCATCCATGGGCGACAGCATCGGCACCCACTTCCCGGGCCACCTCCACCAGGCGCTTCGCGATCAGAGGCCTCGCCAGGGCCGTGGAGAGGGGGTAACGGCCTTCGTAGAGGGCGTTGGCACGAATCGCCGGAAAAGCGAAATCCTTGATGAAGGGCTCAATCAGATCTCCCACCAGCGACTGACTGGCACCCGCATCCAGCGCTTTCTGACGAATCGGCTCCAGCTCATCGCCCTGGCCGAGATCAGCGGCAAAGGTGATCACATCCTCAACACCCCATTCCTGCTTGAGGTATGGGATGCAGACACTGGTATCCACTCCCCCGGAATAGGCGAGTACCACCTTCTTGGCGCGGCCCATCAATGGGTCTCCTGATCACAATCGTCTGATTCTCTCGTCTCGCCGGTCGCCACCTGTGGAGAAGCCGCAAGCAACCATGCAGCCAATGCTGCAGCCGGAACAAAGACCAGCAGCAGCGCCAGGGTCCAGGAGGTCTGCAACGGTTCAGGCCGCTGCAAACCCCACCAATGCAGACCAAAGCTGATGATCAGGGCCAGACCCCACAGAAGAACGAGCAGCGCAGATTTGTTCAGTGGGAGATCAAAAACAGCACATGGTCTATCTTGGTTGATTGGCCCGCGTCCCTCCCTGCATGAGCGCTCTGGTTGATTCAAACGCCCTGGACAGCGTCAACCCGTCCCTCACCCGCTACGGGCGCCGCGACCCTGCGCCCGTGCTGCCCCTGCGTGAGGAGCCTGACCTCCTGTCCTGGCTGGAAACCAGCGGCCGTCTCGTTGCCGACGAAGAATCCGGTTCACCTGAAGTGAGCACCGTCGAAGAGGAGGAACTCTCCGCGCTCATGGGTGAGAAAGAGGATTACAACAAGGACGACGAGCAAAACGAGGAGCAATGGGAGGACTGACGTTCCCCAAGCACTGACTGGTCGCCACTGAGCGACTCACCTAGGGTCCCAGCGATCAGTCCAGTGCAGCTTTGCAATCCACGGATTCGAACCGCCGTCCTTGGTGGGAGATCGGCTCATTGAGTGCCAGCTTGCTGATGCTGGTGGTCTTGATGACCAGCTTTGCAGCCGACAAGTGGATCACCAATGCGCAACTGAGCCTGCCGCTCTTGATTTCAGCGGTCTGCGCAACAGCGACTGCAGCCTTGGGCATTCCCCTTCTGCGGCGCTTGAAGATGGGACAGTTCATCCGTGAGGAAGGCCCCAAAGCCCATCAGAGCAAGGCGGGAACGCCAACGATGGGGGGCCTTCTGGTCGTTCCCGTCGGGGTCATTCTCGGGAGCCTGATCACAAGGGACGCCGTGGCGTCACAACAACTGCTCAGCCTGGCAGCCCTGACCCTGGCGTTCATGCTGATCGGCGGCATCGATGACTGGAGCAGCCTCACCAAACACACCAATGCTGGCCTGACGGCGCGAGGAAAATTGCTGCTGCAAGCCATGGCAGCCGCAGCCTTTCTGGCCATCGCTGCCTGGCAGGGCTGGATCAGCAGCAGCATTGCCCTGCCATTTGGCCTTGAACTGCCCCTAGGTCTTCTGATCTGGCCGCTGGGGCTGTTTGTCATTCTGGCGGAGAGCAACGCCACCAACCTCACCGATGGCCTGGATGGCTTGGCCAGCGGCTGCGGAGCACTGGTGTTTACCGGTCTGGCACTTCAACTGATGCTCCGGGGAGACAACGGAGATCCCGCCTTGGCTGGCTTCTGCATGACCATGGCCGGGGCATGGCTTGGGTTTCTGGTGCACAACCGAAACCCAGCTCGGGCCTTCATGGGCGACACAGGGTCCCTGGCGATGGGAGCCGCCCTCAGCGGTGTGGCTCTGTTGTCCAACAGCCTCTGGCCCCTGCTGGTGATGGGAGGCGTCTTCGTCGCGGAATCCCTCTCCGTGATCATCCAGGTTTGGGTGTTCAAGGCCACGAAAGGACCTGATGGTCAGGGGCGACGCGTGTTCCGCATGGCGCCGCTGCATCACCACTTTGAGCTGGGCGGCACCAATGAACGAAGCGTGGTGCCTGCGTTCTGGCTCGCCACAGCAGGGCTTGTACTTCTGGGACTGGTGCTGCGTCCCTGAGCGCTGATCTTTGATCCAATCCTGAGGACTATGACTTTGAAGTGGGCTGAAGGATGCAGTGATTCAGATCGTCAATGAAGTTGAACTTGGTTTCCCCCGCACAAAATCAATACGTCTGAGAAAAGTTGACACCGATGCAAAAAAAGACCGACGTTTTTAAGAATTTGGAGTGACCACAACACAGTTCCCTGAATGAAGTGAGGCCTGAACGGCACAGTCGGTACTCACAGGATTTTTGATATCCAGAACGAACGCTTTGCACCGCTCACATCCCTTAAAGTCATGTTTTGAGGCTGCAAGGCAGGATGACCTACTTCACCTGGCGTGAATCCGGTCTCACCGCTGACTGCTCAAGCCTCGAGGCGATGGCTGCCCGCTTTGAGGAGTCGGCGAGTTTGATGCGGCGCATGTCAAGCGAGGGGTTCCAACTGGAACGCCAGGGAACGGAGCAGCGCATCACGCATCCCGATCCCACCGTGTTTGAAGCCTGGGGTTTCGTCAGCGAAGAATCACCGGTTCGCCAACTCACGCTGATCCCCGATCTTCAGAACTGATGGACAACCTGCTTGCCAAAACCGCTGAGCTGCTCGCCAGCGCCGCTGCCGATCCTGATCGGGTTCTGCGGTGGGTGCTGATCTATTTCGGTGTGTCGTCGCTTGGATTCATGGGCGTGTGGCTGATCGGCGAAGTGCGCCGTCAGAACAGCACCGATTCGAATTGAGCCCTCAGCGGCTCGCTTCCACCGAGCGCTGACGCCATTGAGGCGCTTGCTCCATCGATTTCAGCTGCTCTGCACTGGGGCTCTCAAGCACGTCCAGGAGATGGAGGGGTTCTGCTTCGAAGTGGAGATGAGGACCGGTCGACCACCGACCCGTGTTGCCGCAAAGACCAATGATCTGGCCGCGGTCATAGGAGCCTGCTGGAGCACCAGTGTTGAGATGGCTGTAACGCGTCTTGACGCCTGCCCCAGCCAGATGAAACGTCCATCCGTGGGTGGCTGTCCAGCGACTCCGACCAACCCCGTCATGGGCGGCACGCACAGGGCGACCCACACGACAGGAAATGTCCAAGGCTGGATGGTCCTGTTCGACACCTTGGGTCACCACACCCGACATCGGCACAAGCAACGCGGCAAACAGACCCAGCAAGCAATCAAAACGAGAATCGGAAGAGAACCTTAAGACACGGTCCCTTCCGCTATAGGAAAGACAGCATTACCGTTTTTCGTTAACGCTCTCTTAAAAGGAAAAAAAACCCTGTGGTTCTGGGCCACTGCCGCGATGGCCTGGCGACGGTTCGAAGGCAAATCAACTGCAGCTCATGCGCAGAGCACTTCTGTTCACCGGTGCCGGCCTGATGGTCGCCGCCGCTGGCCTCCCCAGCTTCGCCGCCCCCAAACAAACCGCCCGCACCGTCACCAACGGTTTCGTTCGCTCCAACGTGCTGTTGCCCCTCGGTGGCAAAAAGGCCGTCTCCAACCCCGTGCCTGAGGATCTGAGCGATCTCTCCGGTTGGACCCGCGAAGAACTCGAGGTGGGTCTTGAGAAGCAGTACGACGTCGACGTTGCTGACGTCACTCGCTTCCTCTATTCCACTGAAGGTGAGGCCTTCCTCAAGGAAAGCATCAACGGCAACTATCACCCGTACTACAGCCAGCAGAACGACCTCCAGGCCGTTCGCAGCGCCATCATTCTTGATGCTGAAGATGGCAAGCTTTCCAGCTACGGAATGATGGCCAAGCTGCCGACCGACCAGCGCCTGCAAGGTGCCATGAAGGTCTGCAATGCCGAAGCACAAGGTGATTTCCACAAGGACACCTCGCTGCTCAGCTGGTACATGAACACACCGGCCTGCATCCAGGCCTACACCGCCAAGGCACCCGAGCCGGCTCCCGCTGCTCCCGTTCAGGGACTCTGGTGATCTAACGGCAGAACGACAAAACACGTCCACCAAGCCCTGGGTCCACCCAGGGCTTTTTTCATGCCTCCTTTTTTGTGCCTCGGTCTGTCACGACACAACCATCAGGGCAGGACCACCACCGGAGTCCCCACATCCACAAGGTCAAACACCCTGCGGATGTGTTCGTCATACAAGCGAACGCAACCATGCGAAACGGCTCGTCCGACAGTCCAACGGTGGGGCGTGCCGTGCAGGCCGACGTGGGAGCAGCCGCGGACCTGCACCACCTTTTCGCCATCCCAACCACCGGGATTGGAGCAGTCCTGATAGAAGGCAATCCAACGTGATCCCAGGGGGTTGCGGCCTCCGGGGGGTACAAGAGCACCGGTGCCGGGATGCCGCCAAACGGGATCCACCGCTTTGAACAGCACCCGATGCTCGCCGAGAGGCGTTTCCCAGCCTTGGGTGCCGACAGCAGCAGGCACACGCAAACGAAGCTGCCCCTGCTCCAGAAGGATCAGTTGACGGCTGGAACGATGCAGCACCAGCTGCTTCTTGGCACGGGAACGAACAGCAGCGGGCAGCAAGGCCAGTGCCTCCGCATCACTAAGCCAGGGGGCAACCGGTGGAATCGGATCCGCAGGCCTGGCCTGAACAGGCTCAAGCTGGAGACAGGCTCCAGCAAGAACCGCCAACAACGTCGCCCGAAGCACTGGACTCAATCAAGAAGGCATCCTTGACCTAGCGGGAGATCGGGCGCTGCACCCCAGGGTGCGGAAAGTCTCAGGACTTGCGTTGATTGATGATGCAGGCAGGCCATTCAAGGATCACCATGCCGTCGTTTCCACGCACCGTGATGCTGCTGGGCAGCGGGGAGCTGGGCAAAGAGGTGGCCATTGCTGCCCAACGGCTTGGCTGTCGGGTGATCGCCTGCGATCGCTATGCCGCTGCCCCGGCCATGCAGGTGGCTGACGTGGCCGAAGTGCTGCCGATGACCGATGCCGATGCCTTGCTGGAGGTGGTCAGGCGCCACCAACCCGACGTGGTGATCCCGGAGATCGAAGCACTCGCCGTGCATGCCCTGGCGGAACTTGAACAAGAGGGAATCACCGTGATTCCCACGGCCCGCGCGACGGCCGTCACGATGAACCGAGACCGCATCCGCGACCTGGCGGCCGGCGAACTCGGTCTCCGCACCGCCCGCTTCGCCTATGCCTCCAGTGCTGAGGAACTCAAAGCGGTGGCGGAACCGCTGGGCTGGCCCGTCGTGGTGAAACCGGTGATGAGTTCCTCCGGCAAAGGCCAGAGCGTGGTGGACTGTGCGGACGATCTGCCCAAGGCCTGGGAGGCCGCCATGGCCGGCGCACGGGGCACCTCAACCCAGGTGATCGTGGAGGAATTTCTCCATTTTGATCTGGAGATCACCTTGCTCACCATCCGTCAGCGCAATGGCGAAACCCTGTTCTGTGCACCAATTGGCCACGAACAGGAAGGAGGGGACTATCAGTGCAGCTGGCAGCCGGCGCAACTGACCGTCCAGCAACTGCATCAGGCCCAGGCCATGGCCAAGACCGTCACCGACAACCTGGGCGGTGCTGGCCTCTTCGGTGTGGAATTTTTCCTCTGTGGCGATGAGGTGATTTTTTCCGAACTCTCTCCCCGGCCGCATGACACAGGCCTGGTCACCCTGATCAGCCAGAACCTGAGCGAGTTCGAACTGCATCTGCGCGCTGTTCTCGGTCTTCCGATCCCCGCCATCACAGCAGCAGATGCCGCCGCCAGCCGAGTGATCCTGGCCCAAACAAACACGGACTCCGTCGCTTTTGAAGGGGTCGAACAAGCGCTCACGGAAGCCGACACCCAATTGCTGCTGTTCGGCAAGCCCACAGCCCGCCCCGGTCGGCGGAGGGGTGTGGCTCTGGCAAAGGGAGTCGATCGCAAGGAAGCACAAGCCAAAGCCGACAGGACAGCCGCCTGTGTATCCGTGATCCCAGGATCAACGGCTGGCTGAAAACCGAAAGTGGGTTAAGCCATCCAGCACGGCTCCAACACTTGGGCGTTTCGACACGTACACCCGCTGCTGGGTCCGTTGACCCAACAGGCAGGGATCGTGATCCGCAGGAACCACCGTGGCGGGCAACCCATCCAGCAACTCTCCATCCCCCTGCTGGCTTGCCACCACCAAAACCTGCTGCAGGGGGAGCTGCCAAGACTGAGCCAGAAAACGAATGGCTTCGCTGCGGGACGCACGCTGGGGCAGAACATCCAGGAACCAATGGCAACGGAGCTGGGGTTCCGCCTGCAGACCATGGCGGCGCAAGCACTGACGGGCCAAACCAATCAGACCGCGGTTAGAGGCACGCAACAGGTAGCTGACCTTGAAGGGACTCTGGTGATCAGGGTCCTGAAGCTGAATGTGTTCCTTGAGTTGCCCCATCGCTGCGAGCACAGCCTCGCGATCCCAGGCTTGGCTGATGCGCTGCGCCCATACGGGATCTTCCGCGCGATCCGAGGTGTGGTGAATCTCGGTTCCAGCCCGGCAGATCCAGGCCTTGGGGTCGGGAAGATGCAACTCCCGGTAGCGCTGACGCGCCTGGTCCAACGACCGCCCCGTGAGGATCACCAAGCCAGTCGAAGCCGCAAAGGATTCGGCGTGAAGCCGATCGCGCAGATGGGCAAGGGAGCGTTCCTCTGGCAGCTCCAAGCAGCTGTCGAGATCCAACGCCAACAGCCTGGAGACGGGGCTAGGCCGCCGCACCACCGACATCGCCCGAACAGGTGAAACGCAGACCTTCTGCTGCATCAGGGCGAGGTACTGACACACATGGGCATCCCAGCTGAAGTGCCGACTGATGGCCTCAACCCCGTTGTCACTCCAACGGCGCCAACGGGAGCGATCACTGCCGGCCAATTCCAAGGCCTCCTGAAGTGCACCGGGATCGGTGACGTCCGCCAGAAGACCGTTGTCGCAACGATGTTGGATGTCCCGTGGACCGCCATCGTCGGTGGCCACCATCGGCAAACCACAGGCCGCGGCCTCCAGCAGGGTGAGTCCGAAGGGTTCTGTCAACGCCGGATTCACAAACAGCCCTTCACGGCGCGCCGCCCAGCGGTACAAGGCGGGAATCTGGGCACGGCTGTGTTGTTTGGGATAGGCCACCTGGCCATAGAGATCAAACCGATCCACCAGATCGAACACCTGCTGAAGCACATCGCGCTGCTGCTTCTCGAGCTGGCGCGGGTCATCCCGACAGCCCAGCACAAGCACCAGGTTGTGGCGCTGCCGCAGCACCGGCGACTGGCCAAAGGCTTCCACCAGCGCGGGTATGTTCTTGCGCCGCACCGCACGGGAAATCGCCAGCAGAGGCGGACGCTCCGGCTCCCTGAGGAAAGGCTGCAACAAGCTTTGCAGCGCGGAGCCTTCCTGCGATGAACCGTGGGGATGAAAGCGGGAAGCATCGACACCTGGGGGCACCACCTCCGCCTGATCCGCCTGAAAGTGGCCGTAGCGGGAATACTGCTGATCCGCCTCCTGTCGGGTGCTGGTGATCACCAGATCCGCCTGGGCCAGGGCACGCTCTTCCGCGTCAATGCGGCGGCTGATGGCATAGGTCTGCTCAAGTTGAGAGCGATCCAGGCCACCAGCCAGGAGACGTCGCTGTTTCTCCCGACCGAGGGAATGGCCGGTGAAGACAAGCGGAATCCCCAACCGCTGACTGACCAAAGCACCCACCAGACCGGCGTCGGCGTAATGGGCATGAATCCAATCCACCCTCTGGCCGGGCTGGCTCAGATGTTCCACCAGCTGATCAGCCAACTCCTCGAGATGGGGCCAAAGCAGCTCCTTGCGGAGATAACGCTTCGGACCAAAGGGAAAGCGCAGGATGCGGGCTCTTGGAGCAATGGCTTCAACCCGTTGGCTGTAATCGAGATCAACCCGTCGGTCCTGAATCAGCCGGGTGACCACATCCACCTGCTCCACCTCGGCCCGCTGAGCCAGGCTGCGCACGAGCTCCAGCACGTACAACGTCTGACCACCGGTATCAGCATCCCGGCCCAGTTCGAGCTCATGGGAACGAAACAGACCGTGAAGATGCAGATGCAACAACCGGATCCCCATTCGCTCCCCTCACAAACAACAACGGGACGCAGATTCGGTGCCGTTGGTTTTTCTTTAGAGGCAGAAGAAGGAGTAAAAAATAAAAAAAACCTTAGAAGACCAACTAATCAAACCGAATAAAAAAGCGGAGTTGTGTTGTCGTGCAATGGATCTGGACCCAAGGGACAACACGCATGCCCTCGGCTTGATGTAACAAGCCAGCAACGTCAGAGGCGGTCGCTGACGTCGACAAGGCTGCCTTGCTCATCACCCCAACCACCCGCAGAGAAGGTGAGGGCGCCTTCCATCTCAAGCTGCTCGTTGATCCAGCCAAGGATCACGGGCCCAACCCGTGCCGGAGTCGGCTCACCTTGAAAACTACGAAGACTGAAGTGGTCGGCACCCTGCACCAACCCCAAGCGGTGACCCAACCGCACGGCCTTGCTCTCACGCACCGGAGCGATCGCTTCCGGACCCGAAGGCACCACCCAATCGCGGGTACCGCTGATCAGCAGCGTCTTGGCCGGGAAGGTCTCCAGGTGACTGCCGTCGAACAACAGACGCAAGGGAGGACTGACGGCCACAACAGCCTTGACCCTTGAATCAGCAACAGCGGCAACAACTTGCCACCACTGGCCAATTCCAGATCCTGCAGAACCGGACTGGCCTGAATCAATCAATTGTTCAACCGACTCACCATCGGCGAAGTTGATCGCAATCTCCGTCTCCAGAAACGGCAGACGCAACACGAACCGCTCCAAGGCTGAAGCTGGGCCCCCACCAAGGGCCAGTGACATGCCAAACGCCAGAGCCGCCAGGTGGGTGCAAAGTCGGGCCATCAAGCCGCGAGGGAAACGGGAAGTTCTGGTGGATGCTGCTCCAAAACCCGAACCAGGTAGCGGCCGGTGTGACTGGTGGGGTGCTGGGCGACCTCTTCTGGAGTGCCGGTGACCAGGATCTCGCCACCCTTGTCACCGCCCTCAGGGCCGAGATCAATGATCCAGTCGCTGCAACGGATCACGTCAAGATTGTGCTCGATGCAGATGATCGAGTTGCCCTTGTCCACCAACCGCTGCATCACATCCATCAGCTTGTGCACGTCGTAGAAGCTGAGGCCGGTGGTGGGCTCATCAATCAGATAAAGGGTCTTGCCAGTGGCCCGCCGTGACAGCTCCGTGGCCAGCTTCACCCGCTGGGCCTCACCCCCCGAGAGGGTTGGTGCCGGCTGGCCGAGCTTCACGTATCCCAGGCCCACATCCACCAAGGTGCGCAAGCGATCGGCCGCCTGAGGAATCGCATCAAACACCTCAGCGGCCTGCTCCACCGTCATTTGCAGCACATCCGCGATGGTGTAGCCCTTGTATTTCACCTGCAGGGTTTCGCGGTTGAACCGGGCGCCCTTGCAGACGTCGCACTGGACGTACACATCCGGCAGGAAGTTCATCTCAATCACGTTCACGCCCTGACCACGGCAAGCCTCACAGCGGCCACCCTTCACGTTGAAGCTGAACTGACCCACCTGGTAACCGCGAGCCTTGGCCTCCACCGTGGCGGCGAACACCTGACGGATCGGATCAAAGGCACCGGTGTAGGTGGCTGGATTGGAGCGGGGCGTGCGTCCAATCGGGCTCTGGTCGATCACGATCACCTTGTCGATCGACTTCAACCCACGCAGCTCCCCCAGACCCTGCGGAAAAGGCACCTTCAGACCCAGGCCGTTCTCCAGGGCGGGATGCAGAAGCTCATTCACCAGGGTGCTCTTGCCGCTGCCGCTCACTCCGGTGACCGACACCAAACGGCCCAAGGGGAACTCAACCGAAACGTTCTTGAGATTGTTGCGGTTGCAATCGATCAACTTGAGTGAGCGCGAACCGCTCTGTCGGCGTTCGGCCGGCGTTGGAATCGAGCGACGGCCACTCAGGTAGGCGCCGGTGAGGGATTCGCTGCTCGCCACCAGGTCATCGAAACTGCCCTCCGCAACGATGTGGCCCCCATGGACGCCGGCGCCAGGGCCGATGTCCACCACGTGATCGGCAGCACGGATGGTGTCTTCATCGTGTTCCACCACCACCAGGGTGTTTCCGAGATCCCGGAGCCGCACCAGAGTGTTCAGAAGACGGTCGTTGTCCCGCTGATGCAAACCGATGCTCGGCTCATCCAGCACGTACAGCACCCCGGTGAGACCAGCACCGATCTGGGTCGCCAGGCGGATGCGCTGGGCTTCACCACCGGAGAGTGTCATCGCCGGTCGATCCAGGCTCAGATAGTCGAGACCAACATCAAGCAGGAATTTCAGACGCAGGCGGATTTCCCTGAGCACCAGATCACCGATCTGGATCTGACGGGCATTCAGCAAGGGCTCTGAACCCTCGTAGGCGCCCACACCCATCAGTTTTTCGATCCGTTCCAGGGTCTGGCCGACGCTGACGGCCGTGAGTTCTGGAATCCGGTACGGCCCCACCTTCACCGCCAGGGCTTCAGGGCGGAGCCGCTGTCCGCCACAGGCTTCACAGGGAACCAGCTCGAGATACTTCTCCAACTTCTGGCGCTGGGCTTCACCACTGGCATCGCGGAGCTGCCGCTCGAGGATCGGAAGAATGCCTTCGAAGGGCCGGGTGTACCCCCCTTGCCCCTTGCGATAACGGCTGTCGGCCTGGATCAGAATCGGTTCGCGGCTTCCATTGAGCAGCACATCCCGCTGTTCATCCGTGAGTTCATTCCATGGGGTCTTGATCTCAAAGCCGAATGCCTCGCCCACTGAATACAGCAGGGAGAAGTAGTAGCTGTTGTCTTTCTCCGCCCAGGGAGCGACCGCTGAATACACCGGCTGCGTTGGGTCCGGAATGACCCGGTCCACGGTGAACTTGCGCAGATGGCCAATGCCATGGCAAGCCTCACAGGCGCCGTAAGGGCTATTGAACGAAAACAGTCGCGGTGACAGCTCCTCCATCACAGCGCCGTGCACGGGGCAGGCGAAGTTCTCGGAGTAAAGACGCTCCCGCTCAACGCCTTCGGGAAGCTCTTCCCCCTTCTTGGGCACCACCTCCACCAATGCCAGACCATCGCCGCGTTTGAGGGCCGTGCGCAGTGAATCAGTCAGCCGTTCCTGGATTCCCTCACGGGCCACAAGACGATCGACCACCACTTCGATGTTGTGGCTGTGGTTCTTGTCAAGCTCGATGTTGTCGGCCAACTCGCGCACCTCGCCGTCGATGCGCACGCGGGCGAAACCTTCCGCCGCAAGACCGCTGATCAATTTGGTGTGGGTGCCCTTCTTGCCGCGCACCACCGGCGCCAACAACTGATAGCGGGTTCCCTCCGGCAACAGCAGAATCTGATCGACCATTTCGTCGATGCTCTGCGGCTTGATCGAACGGCCACACTTGGGGCAGTGCGGCTCGCCGGCACGGCCGAACAGCAGACGGAGGTAGTCCTGAATCTCCGTGACCGTGCCCACCGTGGAACGCGGGTTGTGACTGGTGGATTTCTGATCAATCGAAATCGCCGGAGACAGGCCCTCGATGGCATCAACATCGGGCTTGTCCACCTGCCCCAAAAACTGGCGGGCATAGGCCGAAAGACTTTCGACGTAGCGGCGCTGTCCCTCCGCAAAGATCGTGTCGAAGGCAAGTGAACTCTTGCCGCTGCCGCTCACCCCGGTGAACACCACCAGCTTGTTGCGGGGAATGGTGACGTCGACGTTCTTGAGGTTGTGCTGCCGCGCACCCCTCACTCGAATCACATCGTCCTGAGTCGCCAGCGGGCCAGCTGAGTCAGCGATCTTGGCAGCAGCTCGCGCCATCAGGACCCGTTGGAAAGCTCAAGAGCTTAGGAAGAACCGAAGCCTTCAAGCTGTTCGCTGGTCCAGCAGGCTTGCTGCATAGGCATCAGCCTGATCACCACCAGCGAGGGCTGCCAGCTCCTGGCGGCGTTCCTGAGTGTCCCGCAGTCGGGACACTCGCGAATGGGTGGTGCCGTCTTCCACATGCTTACTCACCCGGAAATGGTGATCGGCCACTGCCGCCACGAGCGGTTGGTGGGTGACGCAGAACACCTGACGCTGACGGGCCAGGGTCTGAAGCAGATCGGCCATCGCTCCACTGACGCGTCCGCTGACGCCGGCATCAATCTCATCGAACAACAGCGTGCTGGAGCCATCCACAGAGGCAAGGGTGGTCTTGAGCGCGAGCAGAAAACGGGACATCTCACCGCCGGAGGCCACCTCCGTTAGCGGTGCCATCGGTTGGCCGGGATTGGCGGAGAACAGGAATTGAACAGCGTCCGCCCCATGCTCAGCCGGATCACAGGGGGTGAGATCCACCTTGAAGCGCACGTTGGCCAGGCCCATGGGTGGCAACAGCTTCAGCAACGAGGCTCCTAAGGCCTCCGCCGCCTTAAACCGCTCGCGACGCAGGGCCGCATTGGCCTGATCACGCGTCTGGCGACGGACGGTCTCGGCCTGTTGCAGGCGGGCGAGATCCGCCGCGAAGCCTTCCGATCCCAAACGATGCAGCAGCTCGTCACGCCGCTGAATCAAACCGGCCAGATCAAGGCCATAACGGCGCTGCAGCCGTTTTAAAACCGACAGACGCTCCTGAATCCGCTCCAGCTGGTCTGGATCGCTCTCCAGCGCCAGGCCGTATTGATCCAGGGAGCGCAACAAACCGTCCACACCTGCTTCGAGATCCAGCGCCTGATCACGCAGGGGCTCAAGCGAACCATCCAGCTGCGCCATGGCCTGCAGCTCCTGGATGCACGCCGCGAAATGTTCCTGCAGGGAAGGCGCCTGATCCACACCGTCGCGGAGACGCCCAAACAGCAAGGCCAAACCCTCCAGCAGCCTCACGCCATGGACGAGGCGATCCTGGTCCTGTTCCAGCCGCTGCTGCTCGTCGGGGTCGTCGAGATCGGCAGCTTGCAGCTGCTCCAGCTGCTCTTCCTGTTCAGCCTGCTCCTGTTCAGAGCGCTGCTGCTCCTGCTCAAGTGCCGTCAAGGCATCTGCAGCCTGGCGCCATTCGGTCCAGGCATCAGCCACCTGAACTTTGAGCTCAGCCAATGCCGATCCACCGAGACGGTCAAGCCAGAGCCGTTGCTGCCCCGCCCGCGACAACAGCTGGGTCTGTCCCTGAACCGTGAGATCAATCAACAGCGGCCTCAGCTCAAGCAACTGCTGACGATTCACCGTGCTGCCATTCAGCCGACAGCGACTGGAATAACGATCACCCTCCTGCCGTTTCCATTCCCGGCTGATCAGAAGCTCCTCTTCGGGATCAAACTCCGCCGCAATCAACCACTGCTCCAGGGCTGGGTTGAGTTGAAACGCAGCCTCGATCCTGGCGCGATCCGAACCCGTCCGCAGCAGACGAACGCCGCTGGAACCCTGCGCTCCACCCAGCACCGCATCGAGGGCATCGAGAAGGATCGATTTACCAGCGCCGGTCTCACCGGTGAGCACCGTGAAACCCGAGCCGAACTCCAGTTCAAGACTCTCAATCAGAGCGATGTTCTGCAGCAGCAGACCGGTGAGCACGTCCAGCCCTGTGATGATGCCGACCGTAGCGGCAGCTCGGTTCGTTTAGAAGGGGTGTCGGACATCCCGATGAATTGATGGCGCAGGAGCTCGGGGATTTCATCGAAGCCGCTGGGTTGCTCGAGTACGACCCCGCCGCCATCACACGTATTTATGCCGGCCATCCCCAGCGGCTGATCCGCCGGCTCTGGCAAACCCTCGTACCCATCGGCCTGTTGCTGCTGGGCGTCGCCTTCGACTGGATCTTCCAGTTACTGAAGGATGAGGAACGGGCCCGGGCTCGAGCTCGCGAATGCGCTGAACTTCTTGTGGATCTCGGCCCTGCCTTCATCAAGGCCGGCCAGGCGCTCTCCACCCGACCGGACATCGTCCCCCCGCTGCTGCTGGAAGAACTGGCCCAGCTCCAGGACCAACTGCCGGGCTTCGACAGCGGCCTGGCCATGGCCTGCATCGAGGAAGACCTCGGCGCACCGGTGGATGACATTTTCGAGCAGCTGGACCGGGAACCGATCTCAGCCGCCTCCTTGGGTCAGGTGCACAAGGGAACCCTCAAGGGTGGCGCAAGGGTGGCGGTGAAGGTGCAGCGCCCGGGGCTGCGCGAACAGATCACCCTGGATCTGTACATCGTGCGCAACATCGCCGCCTGGTTGAACAGCAACATCGGATTGATCCGCAGTGACCTCGTCGCCCTGATCGATGAACTGGGGCGACGGGTGTTCGAAGAGATGGATTACCTCAACGAGGCCTCGAACGCTGAGACCTTCGCTGAGCTGCATCAACACAACCCTCGCATCGCTGTTCCGACGATTTATCGCAACGCCACCAGTCGCCGGGTGCTGACGATGGAGTGGATCGACGGCGTCAAGCTCACCAACCTTGATGCGGTTCGCGAGCTCGGTGTGGACCCGGACGACATGGTGGAAGTGGGCGTGAACTGCAGCCTTCAACAATTGCTGGAGCATGGGTTCTTCCATGCCGATCCCCACCCCGGCAATCTCCTGGCTCTGGAGGACGGTCGCCTCTGTTATCTCGACTTCGGGATGATGAGCGAAGTGAGCCGCGAGTCACGCACCGGCTTGATTCAGGCCGTGGTTCATCTGGTGAACCGGAACTTCGGGAAGCTCTCCAAAGACTTCGTCACCCTAGGGTTTCTGGCGGAAGACGTGAACCTGGAACCGATTGTTCCCGCCTTCGAAAAAGTGTTCAGCCAGGCCTTGGAAGCCGGCGTCAACCGCATGGATTTCAAAGCGGTCACCGACGACATGTCCGGTGTGATGTACAAATTCCCCTTCCGGGTGCCGCCTTACTACGCCCTGATCATTCGATCACTGGTCACCCTGGAAGGCATCGCCCTCAGTGTTGATCCGAACTTCAAGATCCTCGGTGCTGCCTATCCCTACTTCGCCAGGCGGCTGATGGAGGATCCCGATCCCCAGTTGCGTCAGAGCCTTAAAGAGATGCTGTTCGACGGGGAGGCGTTCCGTTGGACCCGTCTGGAAAATCTGGTCTCCAGTGCTGCAAGCCAGGCCCAGCTGGATCTGGAGGCCTTGCTCGATCAACTGCTCGACTTCCTGTTCTCACCCAAGGCAGGACTACTTCGGGATCAACTGGTGACCGCGACGGTTGATCGTCTGGATGCTCTGGGTTGGTCGACGATGCAACGCCTGGGTCGACGCCTCCCCAAACGGCTGCAACCCTCCGCCCTTGCCCAGACACCTCCCGGGCTCTCCGATCCACTGATGCAACTAGAGCCGGTGCGGGAATTGATCCAGGTGTTGCAATCCTTGCCGGGATTCACCCCTGAGCTTCTGCTGCGTCGAATGCCAAGGGTGCTCAATGAACCAGACACCCGGCGCATGGGCTTCAAGGTGGCTCAGGGGCTGGCCGAACGGGGAGTTGTCCGCTTGGTGCGGGTCGCCGCTGGAGTTCCGGCCTAACTTCCGGCCAACACCTTCAGCGTGATGCTCCCCAAGCCCTTCACCCGTTCCTCTCTGCTGGCCGCGGCGGCGGGGCTTGGAATCAGCTGGACCAGTGTCACGCAACCTCTGCATGCCGCCACGGATGTCGCCCTGGTGAGTGGTGCCTTCCGCCGCTCCATTCCCGTCAAGGAATTTGAGCATTTGGCCGAAACCGGGGAAGCCGTTGGCCTGCTGAAGAATCTGTTAGTGCTGTCCGGACAAGACCCGAAAGAGGTCTCGCAGTTGCTGAATCAAAGCCTCGACCTTCCCTTGGTGCTCACAAGCCGTCTGATCAACACACGGATCGGTGAGGCCATCCTGCGTCGTGCCGCACGCATCATCTATCCGATCTACACACCTGAACCTGCAGTGAGTGTTCCGGCGATCCGTGCCGGTTTAGTTCAGGGCTTGCAAAAGAAAAAGGGCCTCACAGCAGTGAACTTTTTGCAGGCCTATCCCAATGCCGTCATGGCAGTGAACTTGCCGGCTTTGTTTGGGGTGATCGAAAAAGCGGAATCCATCGCCGGTCTGGTGCAATTTTTCTCCGACTCCCCCTTGGACGGATTGAAGGAAGCGCAACCCTGACCAAGCCCTGAACTGACGCCGCCTAGATTCCGGCAATCCCCCCATCCCAGCCGGTGTCCCTGTTTCAGAACCTCCGTCGGCGTTTCACTGCCACCCCTGTGATGCAGGACTGGCCTGGACTGATTGAGGCCTATCGCAGCTGGCTGCCCGTCAGCGATGCGACGCCCATCATCAGCCTGCGTGAAGGCGCCACCCCTCTGATCCCCGTGCCATCGGTTGCGGAACAGATCGGCAAGGGCGTGAAAGTGTTCGTGAAATACGACGGCCTGAACCCCACAGGGTCCTTCAAGGACCGGGGCATGACCATGGCCATCAGCAAAGCCAAGGAAGCCGGTTGTGAAGCGGTAATTTGTGCCAGCACGGGCAACACCAGTGCTGCGGCTGCGGCCTATGCCAGGCGGGGTGGGATGCGTGCCTTCGTCTTGATCCCGGATGGCTATGTCGCCCAGGGAAAACTGGCTCAGGCGTTGGTGTACGGCGCTGAGGTGTTGGCGATCCGCGGCAACTTCGACCGCGCCCTCGACATCGTTCGCGAAGCGGCAGAGAAGTATCCCGTCACCCTCGTGAACTCGGTGAATCCCTACCGGCTGCAGGGCCAGAAAACGGCGGCCTTCGAAATCGTGGATGCCCTCGGTGATGCACCCGACTGGCTGTGCATTCCCATGGGCAACGCCGGAAACATCACCGCCTATTGGATGGGTTTCCAGGAATATCAACAGGCCGGCATGAGCCGCAGCCTGCCCCGAATGATGGGATTCCAGGCCAGCGGATCCGCCCCTCTGGTGAACAACACCACGGTGACGGACCCCGAAACCATCGCCACCGCCATTCGCATTGGCAACCCGGTCAACCGAGCCAAGGCCCTGGCAGCTCGCGAAGCCAGCAATGGCGCGTTCCTGGATGTGACCGACGCGGAGATCATCTCGGCCTACAAGCTGCTTGGCGGCCAGGAGGGAATCTTCTGTGAACCCGCCAGCGCTGCCTCTGTGGCAGGCCTGCTCAAGCGCAAAGATGAAGTGCCAGCCGGCGCCACGGTGGTCTGCGTTCTGACCGGCAACGGCCTCAAGGATCCCGACTGCGCCATCAGCAACAACGACGCCGCCTTCCACACCGACCTCAATCCTGATCTGGGCACCGTCGCAAGTGTGATGGGCTTCTGACACACCGCCTTGCATCAACGCACTTCTGCCCCCGTCAGGGGGCTTTTTGTGGCCGTAAGACAAAACCAACCGATAAAGCGGCTGCGGAAGACACCCGAAAACCATCCCAACACGCTGTGGAAAACAGCCGAGAACTATCCACCGGTTTGTCGCGCGAGTTTTCCACCCGCTGTGAAGAGGTGGAAAACGAAGCCTCACTCCCCATCCTGTGAAAAATTCTCCTCAGCCCTGGCTCATCGAGAACTGTGAAGCGCACTGGGTTCTGAGCTCCTTTCCCCCTTTTCCCCAGGCCCTACTACTGCTGTTTTTGTTTTTTATTTTTTAAATCCATAAGAACCAAACAGCCGAACAGAGGCTCCCGAACCGTTGGCCATTGCACTTCCCCTCAGCCTGTGAAACCGTGGGACACCTCAGCGCGCTCAGGTCTTCAGGACGATGAAGGTGGTCTGTTCACAGTCCGAACTGAATAGCGCTCTGCAATTGGTGAGCCGTGCAGTCGCCACACGCCCCACGCACCCGGTTTTGGCCAATGTGTTGCTCACCGCCGATGCCGGCAGCAACCGCCTCAGCCTGACCGGTTTTGACCTGAGCCTGGGAATTCAGACGTCCCTCGCCGCCAGTGTGGAAACCAGCGGGGCCATCACACTGCCGGCCCGGCTGCTGGGAGAGATCGTGTCCCGGTTGTCCAGCGATTCTCCGGTCACCCTCGCCGTTGACGACTCCGGTGAGCAGGTTCAGCTCACCAGCCTCAGCGGCAGTTATCAGATGCGCGGCATGAGCGCTGACGACTATCCCGATCTTCCGATGGTGGAGAGCGGCATGACACTCAAGCTGCAACCTGAACGGTTGGTGCAGGCGCTCAAAGGCACCCTGTTTGCCAGCAGTGCTGATGAAGCGAAGCAACTGCTCACCGGCGTGCATCTCAAGTTCAACCAGCGGGCTCTGGAAGCGGCTGCCACTGATGGTCACCGCCTTGCCGTACTGAATGTTGAGGATGCCCTGCAGGATGCGGCCGTGACCGATGCGGTGGACGACGAGGGGTTCGCCGTGACTCTTCCATCTCGCTCACTTCGGGAGGTGGAGCGGCTGATGGCGTCCTGGCGGTCCGATGAACCGGTCAGTTTGTTCTGTGATCGCGGTCAGGTGGTGTTTCTTGCGGCCGATCAAATGGTCACCAGCCGCACCTTGGAAGGCACCTATCCCAATTACGGCCAGCTGATCCCCGATGGTTTCACCCGCACCTTTGGAATGGACCGTCGCGCCCTGATCGCTGCTTTGGAGAGGATTGCTGTTCTCGCTGATCAACACAACAACGTTGTGAAATTCAGCAGTCAGCCCGAGGACGGTGTTGTTCAGATCAGTGCCGATGCGCAGGATGTGGGCAGTGGCTCTGAATCACTTCCCTCCAACTTGGATGGTGACGCCATGCAGATCGCCTTCAATGTTCGCTATCTGCTGGATGGCCTGAAAGCCATGGGCTCTGATCGGATTGTTCTGCACTGCAACGCGCCCACCACGCCGGCTGTGCTCCGTTCCGAGGAAGCGTCCGAAGCCTTCACCTATCTGGTGATGCCTGTTCAGATTCGTTCCTGATGTGTCGCTACCGGATCAGCTGCTTCTCAGTGATCTTCTGAGTCATACGGTTCGTTGTGATCTGGGTCTGGATCACGGGCCTGGGGTCATGGCCTGGATGCATCCGCCGGTGCATCGTCTTCTGGGCTGGGTCAGCCGTCCATCAGCCCTGCGCATGTCACGGGATATCTGGCGTTTGAACCAGTGTTGTGGTTTGAGCGATCAACAGGTGTTTGTCCGTGGCGAGCCGGCGGTCACCGATCAGGTGACTCTGGAGCGCTTGCCCACGCTGATGGATGCAGCCTTGCTGGATCGTGACGGTGAGCGGATCGGCAGCGTTGTGGACCTTGATTTTCGACCTGCCGATGGCGCGATTCTTCACTACCTGATCGCACGCAGCGACCCGCGGTTGCCGGGGAGTTCCCGATGGCGTTTGGCTCCCGATCGCATCCTTGATCAACAACCGGGTCAGATCCAAACCGGCCTGATGGGATTGGACGATCTGCCCATGGCCCGCGCCAGCGTTCGGCACGATCTGCTCCAACGCACCCAACACTGGCGGGACCAGTTGCGTTCCATGGGTGATCGGGCCAGCGATCGCCTGGAGGGTTGGTTGGACGACTCGCCCATCGATGAGCTGCGATCGGAAAGCGTGCGCTTCAGATCCGACGTCGAGGACGAACCAAGAGAGGTGTCGGGACCTGAGGTCTGGGACGACGAAAGCTGGGATGAGCCCCCCTCTCGCCGCCGTCGCGAGGACGAAGATCCCTGGGTCTGACGGGCGGTCGGCAACACTGGGGGGAGGTGCTCCGCGATTCGTGGTTTCCTCCCCTGCGTACGACATAGCTGCAGCCCTGAAGCAGGAAGGGCTCAAGCCCACTGACTGGGATGAGATCTGTCGGCGTCTCGGCCGCGAGCCGAATCGAGCTGAACTGGGCATGTTCGGGGTGATGTGGTCCGAACACTGCTGTTATCGCAATTCCCGGCCTCTGCTGAGTGGTTTCCCCACGGAGGGACCACGCATCCTTGTTGGACCCGGCGAAAACGCTGGTGTGGTGGATCTCGGTGGGGGCCACCGGTTGGCCTTCAAGATCGAAAGCCATAACCACCCCTCCGCCGTCGAACCCTTTCAGGGGGCGGCCACAGGGGTGGGCGGCATCCTGCGTGACATCTTCACGATGGGGGCCCGTCCGATCGCGCTGCTGAACGCTCTGCGCTTCGGCCCTCTTGAGGATCCCGCCAACGTAGGCCTGATGGAAGGCGTTGTGGCCGGCATTGCCCATTACGGCAACTGCGTTGGTGTCCCGACGGTGGGTGGCGAGGTGGCTTTTGATCCCTCCTATTCCGGCAATCCGTTGGTGAATGCCATGGCCCTTGGCCTGATGGAGACCGAGGAGATCGTCAAATCCGGTGCGATCGGCGTCGGCAATCCTGTGGTGTACGTGGGCAGCACCACCGGTCGGGACGGCATGGGGGGAGCCAGCTTTGCCAGTGCTGAGCTCAGTGCCGATTCCTTGGACGATCGCCCCGCCGTTCAAGTGGGCGATCCGTTTCTGGAGAAAGGGCTGATCGAAGCCTGCCTTGAGGCCTTCGCCAGTGGTGATGTGGTGGCCGCTCAGGACATGGGCGCCGCTGGTCTCACCTGCAGCTGTTCGGAAATGGCTGCCAAAGGGGGCCTGGGGGTGGAACTGGATCTGGACCGTGTTCCGGCCCGTGAAACCGGGATGACGGCTTACGAGTTCCTGTTGTCGGAATCCCAGGAACGGATGTTGTTCGTTGTGAAGGCCGGCCGGGAGGACGCCTTGATGCAGCGCTTCCGTCGCTGGGGCCTGCAGGCGGCGGTTGTGGGAAAGGTGCTCCAGGAACCGATTGTGCGGGTGTTGCATCACGGTGCTGTCGCCGCTGAGGTGCCGGCCACAGCTCTTGCCGATGACACCCCAATCGAAAAACATGCCCTGTTGCAGGAGCCCCCGGCCGACCTTCAGGCGCTCTGGAGTTGGACCGAGCAGGAGCTTCCGGAGCTGAGCGATGCAGCGACAGCCCTGCTTCAGCTTCTGGATGACCCCACCATTGCGAGCAAGCAGTGGGTTCACCGTCAGTACGACCAGCAGGTGCTGGCCAACACGGTGGTCTCCTCTGGAGCCGCTGATGCCGCCGTGGTGCGTCTGAGACCTCAGCAAGGCGATGGATCCATGGCCGCATCCAATCGTGGTGTTGCTGCCACGGTGGACTGCCCCAACCGTTGGGTTGCCCTGGATCCCGAACGCGGTGCTCAGGCGGCCGTGGCCGAAGCGGCACGCAACCTGAGTTGTGTGGGGGCGGAGCCTCTGGCGGTGACCGACAACCTCAATTTCCCCTCACCGGAGACACCCAAGGGCTTCTGGCAGCTGGCCATGGCCTGCCGCGGGATCTCCGATGCCTGCCGTGCCCTCAACACTCCGGTCACTGGCGGCAATGTCTCGCTCTACAACGAGACCAAACAGGATGACGGCACGATGCAACCGATTCACCCCACGCCGGTGATCGGCATGGTTGGTGGTGTGGATGACATCAGCTGGGTGACTGGCTTGGGCTGGCAACAGCCCGGCGATGCGATCTTCCTCATCGGTGTTCCGCCGGAGGATGGTGCCGATCCCAGCCTTGGTTTGGCCGGCAGTGCCTATCAGCAGCAGACCCTTGGCTCCTTGGCCGGACGACCGCCCAAGCCCGATCTTGCCGTCGAAGCAGCGGTGGGGCATTTGGTGCGTGAGGCCATTACTCAAGGTTTGTTGGCCTCCGCCCACGATTGCAGTGATGGCGGCTTGGCCGTGGCGTTGGCTGAGTCCTGCATCGCCTCTGATCTGGGCATCAGCGTGACCCTGTCCACAGGCTCAGCGCGCCTGGAGCGGGTTCTGTTCGCCGAAGGCGGCAGCCGGGTGATTGTGTCGGTGAATGCAGCATCCCTCCCTGCATGGGAGCAGTTGAGCGCATCCAATCCAGCGCTTTGCGTCACCCAGCTGGGCAGCGTGACCGCGGAGTCTCGACTGGTGATCCGATCCGAATCGGCTGTTCAGCTCGATCTTGAGGTGCAACGCTGTGCTGCTGTTTTCCGTGATGCGTTGCCCCGACGGATGCATTCGGAGTGATTGAGTCAGGCGTTGCCTGACGGTCGTTTCTCTTCCTTATCTCTCTGACTTCGGATTCATCATGTGCGGCATTATCGGAATGTTCTGTGTTGACTCGGTCAACCAACAGATCTACGACAATCTGCTTCTGCTTCAGCACCGCGGTCAGGACTCGGCAGGGATTGTCACGATGGACAATCACACCTTCCATGTGCACAAACAAAGGGGACGTGTGCGTGAAGCCTTTCGCACAAGAGACATGCGAAAGCTGCTGGGAAATGCCGGAATTGGCCACGTTCGTTATGCCACTCGTGGTGCTGCTGCGTCAGAAGAGGAAGTTCAGCCGTTCTATGTAAATGCCCCCTATGGCATCACTTTCGTTCACAACGGCAATCTCACCAACACCCTTCAGCTTGAGCAGGATCTGTTCAAGATTGATCGTCGTCACACCAATTCCACCAGCGATACGGAGATGCTGGTCAATGTGTTGGCCACGGAGATTCAATCTCAGCTCACAGGACGTGATCTCACACCGGATCAGTTGTTTGAGGCGGTGGCGTCACTCCATCACCGCGTTCAGGGCTCCTATGCGGCGATCGCTTTGATTGCGGGCCACGGAATGCTGGCCTTCCGGGATCCCTACGGAATTCGTCCCCTGATTCTCGGTAGGCGGTTGTCTGACCAAGGTCGTGAGGAGTGGATTGTCGCCAGTGAATCGCTGGTGATTGAAAACAGTGGCTACGAGATCGTTCGCGATGTTGATCCCGGCGAGGCCGTGTTCATCGACGCTGATTCGAACTTGCACCAGCGTCAGTGTGCTGAGTCTCCCTGCTTAATTCCCTGTGCTTTTGAGTACGTGTATTTGGCGCGGCCGGATTCCGTTATGAACGGCATATCGGTGTACGAGTCGCGTTTACGAATGGGTGATCGTCTGGCTCAAACCATTGCTGAAACATTGCCGGCTGGTGATATTGATGTTGTGATGCCGATTCCTGATTCAGCAAGACCTTCGGCGATGCAGGTGGCCAAGCAATTGGGTCTTGAGTATCGAGAAGGGTTTTACAAGAACCGCTATGTCGGCCGAACCTTCATCATGCCGGGTCAAGCTGAAAGGAAGAAATCAGTGCGGCAGAAGCTCAATGCTCTCGGAACTGAATTCGCCGGGAAGAATGTTCTAATTGTCGACGATTCGATTGTTCGTGGAACAACATCCCGCGAGATTGTTCAGATGGCACGCAGCGCTGGTGCCAACAAGGTGACGTTCACGTCGGCTGCTCCACCGGTTCGCTATCCCAATGTTTATGGGATCAACATGCCAACCCGGGCTGAGCTGCTTGCCCACGGCCGAACAAGTGAGCAGATCTCAGATGTTCTCGGGGCTGATCATGTTGTCTATCAGACCGTTGAGAATCTGCTGGAAAGCATTGTTGAGAACACTGAGATCAAGGATCTCGAGATGTCTTGTTTTGATGGTCACTATGTGACCGGTGGAATCGACGAAGATTATTTCCAGTGGTTGGAGCAGAACTGCCGCTCCTGATCGGGGGTTATGAATTCGGTTGAATGGCGTTGATCACATCAACAATGGCCTCTCCTTTCTGAAGAGACGCCTGCTGCGTAGGTTTATCTCCGGGTTTTGAGATGTTGATGTTTTTCGGATCCAAGCGCCCGTGACGACCCTTGCTGGTGCGCACACCTACAAGACCGGGTCCAGTGCTGATGCCCACCAGACGATCAGATTCCGCAACAATCTGCACCGCCATGCTGCCGAGATCGCCCCGTTGGTTGTAGCGCAGGCCTGAGCAGTCGATTCGCCCGATCATTCCCTGCCTGGTGATCAGCATCAGTGGTGCCTGTTCCGTGCAGACGGCTCCAACGATCTGTTCCCCGGGTAGCAATCGCATGGTCATGGGTCCCTGTGCCAATCGACCCATCAACGGAAGTGAATCTTCACTGACTCGCAGTCGCAGCAGGCGACCGATGTCGCTGACCAGCACCAGTGTTCCCTGATCGCGGCAGATCACTGCATTGTTGAGTTCGACTCCCTCTTTCAACTTGAGAACGCTGGTGGCCCGACCGGAAAGGTCCACCACTTCGCTGAGGGGGAGCCGCTTAAAGCGTCCATCGCTGCTGAGCAAGCCCAGACTCAGGTCGTCGATGTTCTGGCTGGGCAGCGACAGCAGCGAAACGATGGGGTCTCCGTCGAGGCCCGTGGGCAGGAATCGGTCAATCGGGCCGGGCTGCTGTCCAGCAAATTCCCAGCGCACCTGGGCGATGCGTCCCCCCGCACTCACTGCCAACAGTCGTGGTGGTGGCTCGATCGGCAGGATCACCCGTGCCGGAGATGGTGCATCACCAATGGGGCATGGATCATTGAGGTGCAGTCGGCCCAGCACCTGGGGGGTGACGATCTTCACTTGGCCATCGGCCTGGATCAGCACCCGACCATCTCCGGGCAGTGCAGCCAGGGCTTGCTGACGCAGCAGTTCAGTGTTCGGCCGTTGGCTGGCTGCCCGCTCGGCCATCAGGGCATCACCGCCTTCCACCAGGCGGGTTCGCCGCGGGGTGCTGAAGCGTTTTTTCAACGCCTTGAGTTCTGTCACCATCGCGTCCAGTAGCTGATCCCGGTTGTCCAGGAGCAACTTCAGGCGTTGACGTTCCGCTCGAAGCTCATCCAGCTCCTGGCGCAGGCTTTCCTGTTCGAGTCCGGTCAGGCGCCTCAGGGGCATGGCCAACACCGCATCCGCCTGCCGTTCGCTGAGGTCGAGACGCACCATTAGGCTGGCGCGGGCTGAGGCGGCGTCATTCGCCTCCTGAATCATGGCGATCACCGCCTGAAGGTTGTTCAGAGCTGTGATCAGTCCTTCCACCACCTCAAGCCGGTCTTCGGTCTTGCGCAGGGCATGGCTGGTGCGTCGGATCAGGGTCAGTTCCCTGAAATCGAGGAAGGTCTGCAGCAGTTGGCGCAGCGACAGTTGCTGGGGTTGTCCATCCACCAGGGCGAGAAGGATGGCTCCGAAGTTGCTCTGCAGTGCCGTTCGCCGTTGCAGATCCTTTAGCACCTTCTCGGGATCTGCATCGCGACGCAGCTCCACCACCACACGCATGCCTTCGCGGTCGCTTTCGTCGCGGATGTCGGCTATTCCGCCGATTTTTCCGTCGTTGACGGACTCCGCCAGTTTTTCAATCCAGCCGGCTTTGCTGAGCTGGTAAGGCAGTTCGGTGACGACCACGGCATTGCGTTTGTGGCGCCCTTTGCCCGGTTGCACCTCTTCGGTGTGGGCCACGCCGCGCATCGGGATGCTGCCCCGTCCATGCAGGTAAGTGTCCCGCAGGCCTGAGCTGATTAGTACTTCACCGCCTGTGGGGAAGTCGGGCCCTGGGATCAGCTCCAGCAGTTTTTCCTCACTCAGCTCCGGTTTGCGGATCAGGGCGATCAGGCCATCCACCACCTCTCCCAGGTTGTGCGGGGGAATGCTGGTGGCCATGCCAACGGCGATGCCGGAGCAGCCGTTCAGCAGCAGGAAGGGAAGCTGGGCTGGAAGAACGGTGGGTTCCTGTTGGGACCCATCGAAGTTCGGTGCGAAATCAACCGTGTCCTCACCGATCTCCTCCAGCATCGCCTGGTGAGAGATCGGCGCCAGGCGGGTTTCGGTGTACCGCATGGCCGCCGGTGGGTCGTCATCCACCGAGCCGAAATTGCCATGGCCGTCGAGCAGTGGATGACGGCTGGAGAAGCTCTGAACAAGCCGCACTAAGGCGTCGTAAACGGCCTGATCACCGTGGGGGTGGTATTTGCCGAGGACGTCACCGACAACCCTCGCGCATTTCCGATAGGGACGGTCTGGGGTGAGCCCCAGTTCCTGCATTGCGTACAGAATCCGCCGCTGGACGGGTTTGAGACCATCGCGGGCATCGGGCAACGCTCGACCCACGATCACGCTCATCGCGTATTCGAGGTAGGAGCGCTGCATCTCCTGATGCAGGGCGATCGGTTCAACGCGCTCCTCAGCCATTCGGTCTAACGCTCTCCGACCGGAAGGCGCTCAGCCTACAGATGATCACTGGCTTTTCTTCCACGTTGCGTTGGCTTGGGCTCGTTCCACGCTGTTGGTGAGCTGCGGCTCGCTCAGCAATTCTGCCGTCGCCTCACGGATGCGCACACCCCAAAGCTGTTCGGCTTGATGCAGGGGCAAAACGTAGTTGGGGTTCTTGGCCAATGCTGTGGATGCCAGCTGGATCGCCTCGGTCTGCTCACCCTGTTGATGCAGCGCTGCGGCCAGGGCCAGCATCGGTTCTGCGTTGGTCTCCAGCTTCAGCACCCGGCGCCAACGCCGCACGGCTTCCTGCCGCTGGCCCAGCTCAAAAAGCACCAGGGCCTGGTTGTTCAGGGCTTCCCAGAACTCCGGCTTCAGGGCCGTGGCTTGTTCGAACGACTTCAGGGCCAGAGGGAGTTCGCCCTGCATGATCCTGGCGTTGCCGAGGTCGAAATAGGCCGAAGCGTTGTTCGGATCCAATTGGAGTCCGCGGGTAATCAAGGGAACGGCATCGTCCGGTCGCTCCGCCCGCAGGGCGATCGCTGCTTCGGCGAACCACAGGCCGGCTTTTTCAGGATTCAGCTGCTTGGCCCGGGCCAGAGATCGGCTTGCGTCCTTGAGGTCGTTGTTGCGCAGTTGAGCCTCCGCAAGTATCGACCAGAACCGTTCGTCATTGGGGTTGAGCCGCACCGCCAGAGCCGCCAGTCGTGCTGCGTCCTTGGCTTGCCCCAGCTGAAGCAGCTGTGCAGCAGTCCGACCGATGCCGATTGATGAGCCCTTGAGTTCCGTTTCGGTGGGCAGATAGACGTAGGGGATCAGGGCGTTGGCTGCTGGGGCGCCGAACCAACCCCCCAGAACGACCAGTGCAGCCGCCAGCGTTCGACGCAAGCCAATTCGACGCAGCACTGGAGCGAGGGTGGAGTCGCTAAAGCGTAGGTGTGGGATCCGGTTGTGCTGCAGCGGCGTTGCGACGCCACATCCAGGGTTTGATCCGTCGCAACGCCGATCCCCGCAGGTTTTGGTTCCAGACGCTGTCGTCCCAGCTCTGGATCTGCTCCTTCTGGAGATTCAGTAGCCATGGGCGTGGCTGCACCTCGGGATCACTGCTTTGGGGCAAGCTTCGGTGGTTCCAGGGGCAGACGTCCTGGCAGATGTCACAGCCCGCCACCCACGGTCCAAGGGCGGCGCGAATGTTTTCCGGTAAGTCGTCCTCACGGTTTTCGATCGTGTGAAAGGCCAGGCAACGCCTTGCATCCACCACAAAAGGTTCACGGATCGCATGCGTGGGGCAGGCATCGATGCAGGCAGTGCAGCGTCCACAGAGGCTGCGGGCTGGTGGGTCGGCGTTCAAGGGCTCCGTTGTCAGCAGATGGCCGATCACCATCCAGGAGCCCCGTTCGGGGTGAATCAGGTTGCTGTGCTTGCCGATCCAGCCCAGGCCGGCTTCCTCAGCCCAGGCCTTGTCCAGCAGCGGTGTGGAGTCAACACAGGCGCGCCAGCCGCAGTCGGGCCGTTGTTCCGTAAGCCAGCGACCGATTCGTCGCAGCCTTTGATCCACAACACGGTGATAGTCCCGCCCCCAGCCGTAGCGTGCGACTTTGAGGGAGCCTGGGGAGGGTTGAGCGTCGACGTAATAGTTGAGGCCAACGGCGAGCACGCTGTTGGCTCCGTCCAACAGAAGCCTGGGGTCTTGCCGACGGGGGGCGGCCATCCAGGCCATGTCAGCTTGATGACCATGGTCCAACCAGCGCTGCAGGGCGTTGGTGCGCAGCTGCAGCCGCGAACTTCCCGGGATTCTGGCAATGCCAACGGGATTGAACCCTTCCTCAGCGGCGCGGCGCTTCAGAGCCTCGCTTAAACGAGTTTGTTGATCAGTGACATGCCCTTGCATCGACCTTAAGGTTGGGCGCTTATCAGCATCTTCTCTGTGACCGGCACTGAGATAGGACGGCTTGCTCCCTTGCTGCGCTGGCTTGGTTTGACCCTCGTGGTGATCCTCGTCCTGCAGATGCTGGCTGTTCTTGTCGGTGTCGACTGGGGTGCGGATGCTCCACGCCCGCAGGTCACCGGACCGCTGGTGGCCCTTGCTCCTCTGGGATTTGCCGGTTTGTTGATCTGCCTGATCGGATCACGGCTGGATCACCCCCATCAGCAGCGCACTCCTTTGCGTCTGCTGATTGCCGTCCTTTCAGCGCTGTTGGCCCTCGGCATGGTGATTGCCGTGCCCATGTCCCTGGATTGGGGTGCGGGTGACGTGGCCCGTCAGCGGAATCTGGATCAGGGCCGCGAAGCGCTGAAGGATGCTCGAGCCTTCCGAGCCGATGCAGCGCAAGTCACCTCCCTTGGTGAGCAGCTGGCCCAGGCCGGTCAACTCGCTGCCGATGCCACCGAGGACGACAAGCTGCGGGCGGCACAAAAGATGGTGGACGATCAGATCGCCCAGATGGAGGCCCAGCTCAAGACCGTTGAGGCTGGCCAGGCCCGTGAATCCCAGCAGCGGTTCATCGGTGGAACCATCACAGCTGTGGTTCTTGCGATTGCCTTTGCGCTCCTTGCGTTCACGGCAGTGCTCTGACCGCTGGTTAGGTTGGTCAGACTTCACACAAAGCTGGGCGCAGTAGCTCCTTGGTCCAGTCCAATCCCAGACCTGATCTGCCGCTGTCCGCAAGGCTTCGGCAGGATCTGAAAAACGACCTGATTGCAGGGTTGCTGGTGGTCATCCCGCTGGCGACAACGATTTGGCTGTCAACGATTGTCAGTCGCTTTGTTCTGGCGTTCCTGACCTCGATACCGAAGCAGTTCAATCCGTTCATCACCCTGAATCCACTGCTTCAGGATCTGATCAATCTGGCTCTCGGTCTCACGGTGCCTCTGATGGGCATCCTTCTGATCGGCCTGATGGCCCGAAACATCGTGGGTCGCTGGCTGTTGGAGTTCGGTGAAGGCACCTTGAGCCGGATTCCCCTGGCTGGATCGGTTTACAAGACGCTGAAGCAGCTGCTTGAGACCTTTTTCCGCGACAACTCCTCCCGCTTTCGTCGTGTTGTTCTCGTTGAGTACCCACGGGAGGGATTGTTCAGCGTTGGTTTTGTCACAGGGGAGGTGGGGCCTTCCCTTCAATCCGATCTGAAGGAGCCCCTGTTGAGTGTCTTCATTCCCACCGCTCCGAATCCCACCACCGGTTGGTACACCCTTGTTCCAGCTGGATCCGTCCGAGAGCTTGAGATCAGCGTTGAAGAAGCTTTCCGAACGATTATTTCGGCCGGCATCGTCAACCCCGATGATCGTGAAGCTCCTGTGAATCGGAGTTTCTCCAGCCTCATGGCCCAGTTACGGGCTTCTGCATCTCCTTCCAGCTGAGTCATGGCCACACGATCTCTTACACGCGAGCTGGCCTTGCTGGTGCTTGGTCAGGTGCCGGAACAGAAGTCAGCCTCAGTCGCTGACCTGGCCCTTGATTCGATCCTGGACCAGGCCCTCGACACCCTCACCCAGCACTGGCGTGAGTCGCTTGATGCCAGTGCTGCCGAGCTCGATCAGGCGCAGCAGTCCCTGCTGGACAGCGAGCTACAGCAGGGAGAACCAGGAACCCATGACACCGTCCGCACCCATCTGCGCACCTCTTTGAGTTCCGCTGAACAGGTGCTGAATGGCTTGTCAGCCAGCCTTGAGTTGCCTCGGCTGTTGCTGCTTGGCGACCAGGAGCAGATTCGTCGCGGCGCCATGGAGCGGGTTCAGAAGGTGCTCACCCAGCGCGAGGGCATCGACAAACGGTTGGATCAGGTGATGGAGGGCTGGAGACTGACCCGGCTTCCGCGGATCGATCGAGACATCCTCCGGTTGGCTGTCGTTGACCTGGAAAGCCTGCGTACTCCCGCTCCGGTGGCGTTCAACGAGGCGGTTGAGTTGGCCAACCGTTACAGCGATGAGCAGGGTCGCCGGATGATCAATGGTGTGTTGCGTCGCTTCCATGACGCTCAATCGAAAGCATCGGCCTGATGGTGTTCAACTGGTTCGAACGACAGGCTGAGGAGTCACCGACGCCGGAGCCGACGCCCACCCCCGCGCCGACGCCGGAACCGATGGCTGATGGGACTGATGCCCCCGTTTCAGCGGCGCCGGAGCCGACTCCAGCTCCTGCAGCCAGTGAGGAAGAGGATGAGGCTCTGGTTTGGGCCCGTGAGGCCTATGCCCGGCTGAAGGCTCAACAACAGGCCGCGGCCTCTTTCGCCGAAGCGACCCCCCAGCCCACCCCTGCGCCCAGTCCAGAACCAGCGCCTACACCTTCACCAACCCCAACTCCAGGACCGGCACCGTTAGCAACGCCGTCTCCATCACCTCTACCCACGCCGTCTGCAGCACCAGCCCCTGGACTGTCGCTGTTGGAGCAGGCTGCGGCTCAACGCCAGCAGCGTCAGCAGGATCTGGATGAACGGGCTCTCGAGGCTCCCCCTGCACCCACGCCGGCTCCCACCCCTGCGCCAGCTGCCGACTCAGAAGAGCCGCAGTTGGGTGACTTTGATCAGGATTTCACCTGGTCTGCCGAAGTGCTTGCAGCCCAGGGCCGTCGCGTCGATCAGGTTTCTCTCGAGGAAATCGATTGGTTGGGTCGGCTTCGCCGCGGTCTTGAAAAGACCCGTCAGGGCTTTGTCACCAGCCTTCTGGAGAATCTCGGTGACGACCCGCTGACGCCGGAGGTTCTCGACGATCTCGAAACCCTCCTGCTGAGGGCGGACGCTGGCGTCCAGGCCACCGATCAGGTGCTGGATGCCCTGCGACAGCGGATGAATGAGGAGGTGGTCGAACCTGCAGAGGGGATTCGCTTCCTCAAGGAACAACTGCGTGGCCTGCTGGATGCCCCGATCCAGGCCAGTGGTGTTCCTCTTTTGGCGCCCGAACGGGATCGCCTCAACATCTGGTTGATGGTGGGGGTGAATGGGGTTGGTAAGACCACCACCCTTGGAAAACTTGCCAACCTTGCTGTTCGCAGCGGCTATTCAGCTCTGATCGCGGCCGCCGACACCTTCCGGGCTGCAGCTGTCCAGCAGGTTGAGGTCTGGGGAGAGCGCAGTGATGTTCCAGTGGTGTCCAACCCCAGCAGCAACGCTGACCCAGCTGCCGTTGTCTTCGACGCGATTGGTGCCGCTCGCTCGCGCAAGTCTGATCTGTTGTTGGTGGACACTGCCGGACGCTTGCAGACCAAGCACAACCTGATGGAGGAACTCCAAAAAGTCAGAAAGATCATCGACCGTTTGGCGCCGGAGGCGAAGGTTGAATCCCTGCTGGTTCTTGATGCCAGTCAGGGTCAGAACGGGCTGCGCCAGGCCATGGCCTTTGCCCAGGCGGCAGGTCTTACCGGCGTTGTGATCACCAAACTCGATGGCACGGCCCGTGGTGGCGTCGCGCTGGCGGTGTCGTCTGAGGCTGGATTGCCGATTCGTTTTATCGGCGCTGGGGAAGGGATTCGCGATTTGCGCCCCTTCAACAGTTTTGAATTCGTTGAGGCTCTGCTGGCTGGACGCTGAAGCGTTGCTACCTTGCGGACCCTGGGGGTGCAAGGTTGAGAAGCAAGCCGCCCGGACGTCATCCCAGCTCTGCGCAGCGGACCGGGAACCCCTCGCCCGAGGCGATGGGTTCGTTGCGTCAGCTGTTTGACAGCCTCAGCAGCGAACAGCGCCGCAATCAGGATCTGTTGGTCTCCCTGGGGTTTGCCCTCCGCAGTTTCACCAACCTCCAGCGCTTTCTTGAGCTTGTGCCTGTGGTGGCCTCGCGTCTGGTGGGTGTTGAGGGGACCTTGCTTGTTCCGTTTCAGTCGGATGGTCGCCTCTGGCGTGATCAGCTGCAGGGGATTCCAGCTGAGCCGTCCCAGGATCTTCTGCGGCGTTTGGCAGCCTTTGAACCTGGCTCTGCCGTGGGCTTCGGCAGCGACGATCAGCAGCTGCTGGCGCTCGACCGGCTGGTGCAACGCTGCCTTCCCAAAGCGGCTTTGTTTGCCACTTCTGTGACGGCTCGTGGTCGGACGCGGGGCCGCCTTTACGTGTACGCCCGTAACGGCTCGATGGTCTGGACCGAGGTGCACCGTCGGCACGTTCAGTTGGTGGCGGATCTTGCTGGCGTTGCGATCGAAAACGATCAGATGCTGCAGGACGCCCGCCGCCATGAGCGGGTGGATCGACAACTCAGCATCGGTGCAGAGATTCAGGCCCAGTTGTTGCCGGACCGTTGCCCCGTGATCGAGGGGGTTGATCTGGCCGCGCGCTGTCGGCCTGCATTTCAGGTGGGCGGTGACTACTACGACTTCATCCCCACCCGTCCGGAACTCATCGGTCGACGCCGTGAGCGGGGTCGCTGGGCCCTGGTGATGGGTGATGTCATGGGCAAGGGCGTGCCTGCTGGTCTGCTGATGACGATGCTGCGCGGGATGCTGCGCGCGGAGGTTCTCAGCGGTCTGCCACCGGATCGGATTCTTCACGACCTCAACCAGCTGGCGCAGGAAGACCTGGCGCAGTCGCATCGGTTTGTGACGCTGTTTTATTCCGACCTGGATCCGCGCACGCTGCGGCTGCGTTATGCCAATGCGGCCCACAACCCGCCCCTGCTTTGGCGTGCCGAGCGACGGGTGATCATGCGGCTCGATGCGGCTGGGCTGCTGATCGGTCTCCAACCCGAAGCTGAGTTCGCCCTTGGCGAGATTCGCCTTGAACCGGGAGACGTGTTGCTCTACTACACCGATGGCGTCACCGAAGCACCGGGGATCACGGGCGATCGTTTCGACGAAGCGCGGCTGATTCGTGCCCTTGAAACGGCCTGTCGCAGTGGTCAGGGAGCGCAGGGAATTCTTGAAAGCCTGTTTGAACGCTTGGACCGTTTTGTTGGTCCGGATCGTCAGCTGGAGGACGACGCGTCGCTTGTGGTGCTGAAAGTTCCGGAGGCGGTCACGTTGCCGAGTGTGCAGGGACGGTCAATCGCCTGACAAGCTGAGGAAATCGACGGATGAATTGATGGCTGGTGGGGTGACCGGTGGTGCAGCAGGCACCTGGAGCGATCGTTTTGAGCAGGGTCTGCATCCCTTCATCGAGGCGTTCAACGCCTCCATCGGTTTTGACCTGACCCTTCTTCAGGAGGATCTCGATGGGTCGATCGCCCATGCCCGGATGCTCGCCAGCGTGGGAGTGATCACGGAAGCGGAGGCTGAGCAGCTGGTAGAAGGTCTGGAGACCGTTCGTGCTGAGGCGGCATCCGGCAGTTTCCAGCCCGGCCTGGCAGATGAGGACGTTCATTTCGCCGTGGAACGCCGGCTGATTGCCTTGCTCGGTCCCGTGGGCAAGAAGTTGCATACCGGACGCAGCCGCAACGATCAGGTTGGGACTGACCTCCGCCTCTGGCTGCGGCGACGGCTGGATGGCCTGGATCAGGATCTGCAGCGGTTGCAGGGGGCGTTGTTGACCCAGGCGGATCGCCATCGCCGCACCATGATTCCTGGGTACACCCACCTGCAGCGGGCTCAGCCGCTCTGTCTCGCCCATCACCTGCTCGCCTATGTCGAGATGCTGGAGCGCGACCGTGAGCGACTTCAGGATGTGCGGAAACGCGTGAATATCTGCCCGCTTGGCGCTGCCGCCCTGGCGGGTACGCCGGTCCCGATTGATCGCCAGCGCACCGCGAAGGAGCTCGGTTTTTCAGCGGTTTATGCCAACAGCCTCGATGCAGTCAGTGACCGCGATTTCTGCGTTGAGTTCTCCGCTGCCGCCTCCTTGGTGATGGCGCACCTCAGCCGTCTGGCGGAAGAGGTGATCGCCTGGGCGTCCGAGGAATTCGGCTTCGTGCGGCTCAGCGATCGCTGTGCCACGGGCAGCAGCCTGATGCCCCAGAAGAAGAATCCCGATGTGCCTGAGTTGGTTCGGGGCAAGACCGGAAGGGTCTTCGGACATCTCCAGGGATTGCTGACCATGATCAAGGGTCTTCCTCTGGCCTACAACAAGGATTTTCAGGAAGACAAGGAGGCACTGTTTGATGCCTTCCGCACAACCCGTGATTGTGTTGAGGCGATGGCGATTTTGTTTGAGGAAGGCCTTGATTTCAGGGTCGAGCGCCTCAATGAAGCGGTGGAGCAGGATTTCTCCAATGCAACGGATGTTGCCGACTATCTGGTGTCTCGCGGTGTTCCATTTCGCGAGGCTTATCAATTGGTCGGTGCGGTCGTCCGGCGCTGTCTCGAGCAGGGATGTCTGTTGCGGGACCTTGATCTGATTGCCTGGAAGGAACTCCACCCGGCCTTTGAGGCAGATCTGCACGACGCCTTGGCTCCTCGCGCTGTTGTGGCCGCCCGTCGCAGTGAAGGGGGGACAGGATTTGAGCGTGTTGATGAACAGCTTCAGCGCTGGTTACAGCGTTTCAACGGAACTCAGCCGGTGGGATGACTCTCACCCATAACCGGGTCTACGCTTGATCAGCCAGAGGTATGTCACTTCGTTCCGGAGTCATGGCCCGATGGCAATGTTCAAGGCCTTATCGGTCCACTGTTTCGTACCCGGTCCACGCAAAACGTGAGCATTTTTGTCGGCAACCTTCCCTTCCGCGCTGAGCAGGAAGATGTGATCGAACTGTTTGCCCAGTTCGGTGAAGTGACCAACTGCGCGCTGCCCCTCGAGCGGGATACAGGCCGCAAGCGTGGTTTTGCCTTCATTGAGATGGCCGATGAGTCCACCGAAGAGGCAGCGATTGAGGGGCTGCAGGGTGCCGAACTGATGGGTCGTCCTCTGCGGATCAACAAAGCGGAGCCCCGCGGCAGCGCCCCCCGTCGTGGTGGCGGCGGTTATGGCGGTGGTGGTGGCTATCGCGGTGGTGGCGGCGGCGGTTATGGCGGTGGTGGTGGCTACGGCGGTGGTGGTGGCGATCGTTCCTCCGGAGCACGGGGCTGGGAAGACCGCAGCTATGGCGCCCGCGACAACGCTGGTGAGGGCAATGCCTACGACGAAGGGCGCAGCCGTCGTCGCCGTGGATCGTCCAGTGGCGGTGGCGATGACTATTCCGGTTACGGCGGAGCTGAGGGCTGACCTCAGCCGTTGATCAGAGGCCTGCGTCCTTGAGCTGCTGCCCGGCATTGAGCAGCACATCCAGATCGGCCCCGGGGCGCTGGGCTTTCTCCCCCAGCTCCCGGCGCCAGTGCCGTGCACCCCGGACGCCTTCCACCAGTTGCACCAGGTGACGGCAGAGGTCCCAGATTCGTCCTCCTCGCTCCAGATGAGCGGCCGCATGGGGAAGCAGCCCGTTCACAACGTCTGACGCCAGGATCTGGCGTGATTCCTCCCCGAAAATGAGGGCATCGACGCTGGTCCAGCGCAGGGGATGGCTGTAGGCGGCTCGGCCCACCATGGCGCCATCGCACCCTTCCAGTGCCTGAAGGCAGTCTTCAGGGGATTCCAGCCCCCCGTTGAGTTCAATCACCAGGTCGGGGCGGCGTTGCTTCAGCGCCACCACGCGCTCATGTTGCAGCGGAGGAATCGTCCGGTTCTGCTTGGGATCGAGGCCCTCCAGCCAGGCCTTACGGGCATGAACAGCGAAGCGGCTGGCTCCTGCCAGCGCCACCCGATCCACGAAGTTCGTCAGCAGCGCATCACTGTCGAGATCGTCAATGCCGATCCGATGCTTCACGGTCACGGGGAGTCCCCCTGCGTCCACCATGGCTTCCACGCAGCGGGCAACCAGATCCGGTTCCGCCATCAGGCAGGCTCCGAAATTTCCGGCCTGCACCTTCTGGCTGGGACAACCCACATTGAGGTTGATCTCGTCGTAGCCCCAGTCCTGCGCCAGTCGTGCCGCTTCGGCCAGCAGGGCTGGATCGTCCCCCCCCACCTGCAGGGCGATCGGATGCTCCACAGGATCGAAGTCCAGCAGCTTGTTGCGTCGCTTGCTGTGGTGCAGCGCCTGGGCCACCACCATTTCGCTGTAGAGAAGGGCCCTGCGGCTGATCTGCCGCATCAGCACCCGGAAGTGGCGGTCGGTGCAATCCAGCATCGGGGCCACACTGAAGCGGTAGGCAGCGGTGGATCCGGAGGCAGTCATCAATCCATTAGAACCGCCCGAGATTCCCGCTTCAGCATCGATGAGCTTGAGTGCCGCTGTTCTGTCCCGTCGATCGTTGCTGTTGGCGGCAATTGCAGGGGTGTTTGGCAGTCTCTGGAGACCTCAGCCTGTGCTGGCCGCATCCAAAGCTGGCGATCCCTCGTGGGATCTCAATGCCGACCAGTGGCGTGAGCGGTTGTCTCCCCAGGCCTATGACGTGTTGCGCAATGAGGGGACCGAACGCCCGTTCACTAGTCCGCTCAGTGAGGAGAAGCGTTCCGGCACCTATCACTGCGCTGGTTGTGATGCAGCCTTGTTTTCGTCGGAGGCCAAATTCGACAGCGGCACCGGCTGGCCCAGCTTCTGGCAGCCCCTGGATGGAGCCATCGCCACGAAAGTAGATTTCAAGTTGATTCTGCCGCGCACGGAATACCACTGCAGCCGTTGTGGTGGGCACCAGGGCCACGTGTTCAATGACGGACCGCGACCCACCGGCAAGCGCTACTGCAACAACGGTGTCGCCCTCCGCTTTCAGCCCGCTTGATCTGATTGTTGTTGGCGGTGGTCCTGCCGGCTACATGGCGGCGATCACTGCCGCTGAGCAGGGGGTTCGGGAGGTGCTGGTGCTGGAAGGCACCCCTGAGCCCCTCCAGAAGGTGCGCATCAGCGGTGGCGGTCGCTGCAATGTGACCCATGCCTGCTGGGACCCCTGTGAACTGGCGACCAATTACCCCCGTGGCAGTCGACCCCTGCGGGGTCTCTTCAGTCGCTTCGCCTGCGGCGATGCGATCGCCTGGTTTGACGAGCATGGGCTCACGCTGGTGGAGGAACCCGATGGACGGATGTTTCCGCAGCAGAACCGTTCTGAGGCCGTGATTCAGTGCCTGCAGAAGGCGGCAAGGGCTTCGGGTGTCCAGCTGCGCACGAAGGCGATGGTTCAGCAGGTGCGCGTTCACCCCGAGGGGGGGTTTGTGCTCGAGGGCCGCGGCCTCGAGCCTTTGCATGGAGGCTGCTTGATGCTGGCCACGGGGGGGCATCCCAGTGGCCGAAACCTGGCGGCAGCCCTTGGCCACCAGGTGGTGCCGCCGGTGCCATCGCTGTTCAGCCTTGCCCTACAGGCATCGGCCCTGTCGGCCTGCAGTGGCATTGCCATCGACGATGTGGGCCTTGATCTCAAGCTGGGCGATCAGCGCTTCCGCCAGACCGGGCGGGTGCTGATCACCCACCGTGGTTTGAGTGGACCCGCCACGTTGCGCCTCTCAGCCTTTGCCGCCAGGGCCCTGCATCAGAACCGCTACAAGGGTGAGCTGAAGTTGGATTGGAGCGCAGGGTTGGGACGGTCGGGGCTGACCGAGCGGTTTCAGCAATGGCGACAGGAGCAGGCCCGGCGAACCCTTGCAGCCGCGAAGCCCTTCGAACATTTGCCGCGGCGGTTGTGGCAAGCCTTTTTGACCATGGCTGGGGTCGAGACAGAGCGCCGTTGGGCGGATCTGCCGATCAAGGCGGAGCGTCGATTGGTGGAGCTGCTCTGTGCACAGAGTGTACCGATCCAGGGACGTGGACCCTTTGGGGAGGAGTTCGTCACCGCCGGCGGTGTCGCCTTGGGAGAGGTCAACCTGGCCACGATGGAGAGCCGCCGCTGTCCCGGTCTTTACCTGGCGGGTGAACTGCTGGATGTGGATGGGGTGACCGGCGGTTTCAACTTTCAGGCTTGCTGGAGCGGTGGTTGGCTGGCGGGCCAGGCCATCGCTGCAGTGCTCACTGGATCTGATCAAACACGGTGAACATCGGCAGGTACATCGCCAGCAGGATGGATCCCACGATTCCGCCCACCACCACAATCATCGCGGGCTCGAGCATCGAGGTGAGCGCCTTGACCGTGGCGCCGACTTCGTCTTCGTAGAAGTCCGCCACCTTGCTGAGCATTTTGTCCATCTCACCGGTTTCCTCGCCGATGGCCAGCTTGTTCAGGGCCATGTCGGGCAGCACCTTCTGACGGATCAGCGCATTGCTCAGGAGCACCCCCTCCTGAACCATGCCCCGCGAGGCAAGGATGGCATCGGAAATGATCGCGTTGCCGGTGGTTTCGCTCGAGATCTCCATCGACATCAGGATCGGCACACCGGCCCGCGTGAGCGAACTGAAGATCCGGTAGGACTGAGCTGTCGCTTTCGGGCTGACGTCCGGGAGGGCGTCGCTGAGCAGCTTGCGGCTTGCCAGCAGTTGCTCTGGGCCCGGAACCAGTTGCTGCAACAGCAATTCAAGGGCGAAACGCTGCCGTGCCGTGTCGCCGGCATCGGGGGTGGGCAGCGTCAGAGTTATCGATGGCGACCGAGGTGCGGGCTTCCGCAGCTTGTGGGAGGTAAGCGTTGCCCTTCAACATGTCTAGACAGCAATCCCTGAACGGTCAGCATGAGCGGCGACGCCTCCACCCCAGAGCAGGACCAGACCGTTGAGTCTGGTGCTGTTCCAGCCACGCCGGAGTCCGCTCCTGATGCGCCCGAGGTGACGTCTGAACAGGCTCCTGCAGCGGTGGATCCGGCGGATCGGATGCAGCAGCTCGAGCAGGAGTTGAGCGCGTTGAAGCAGGAGCACGAGACGCTCAACAGCCAATACATGCGCATTGCGGCGGATTTCGACAACTTCCGCAAGCGCCAGAGCCGCGACCAGGACGACATGCGTCAGCAGCTGGTCTGCTCGACCCTCACGGAGATCCTGCCCGTCGTCGACAACTTCGAGCGGGCCCGTCAGCAGCTGAATCCTGAAGGTGAGGAGGCCCAGGCGCTGCACCGCAGTTACCAGGGTTTGTACAAGCAATTGGTGGAGGTGCTGAAGCAGCAGGGGGTGGCCCGCATGGAAGTGGTTGGCCAGGAGTTCGATCCCAATCTGCATGAGGCCGTGCTCCGGGAGGAAAGCAGCGAGTTCGCTGAGGATGTGGTGTGCGAGGAGCTTCAGCGCGGCTACCACCGCGACGGGCGTGTGCTGCGCCACGCCATGGTGAAGGTGTCGATGGGTCCAGGACCATCCGATCCGGCGTCAGCGCCTGCTGAGGCCGCAGCGGCACCGGATCAGACGGCGGAGGAGGCCTGATGGCCGACTTCTACGACCTGCTCGGCGTCAGCCGGGATGTGGATCCCGACAGCCTCAAGCGCGCTTATCGGCGCATGGCGCGTCAGTACCACCCCGACATCAACAAGGATCCGGGAGCTGAAGATCGTTTCAAGGAAATCGGCCGCGCCTACGAGGTGCTTAGTGATCCCCAGACCAGGGCCCGTTATGACCAGTTCGGTGAAGCCGGACTTGGTGGTGCGGCCGGTGCCCCCGACATGGGGGACATGGGCGGATTTGCGGATCTGTTCGAGACGTTTTTCCAGGGCTTCGGTGGCCCTGGTGGTGCTGGAGCTGGTCGGCCGCGGCGTCAGGGCCCTCAGCAGGGGGATGACCTTCGTTACGACCTGACGATTGATTTCGAGCAGGCGGTGTTCGGTCAGGAGCAGGAGATCAAGATCCCGCATCTGGAGACCTGCGACACCTGCGGCGGCAGCGGTGCCAAAGCGGGCAGTGGACCCACCACCTGCGGCACCTGTGGCGGCGCCGGGCAGGTGCGCCGTGCCACCCGAACTCCCTTTGGCAGTTTCACTCAGGTCGCCGAGTGCCCCAACTGTGGAGGCACGGGCCAGGTGATTTCGGATCCCTGCGCGTCCTGTGGTGGCCAGGGTGTCAAACAGGTGCGCAAGAAGCTGCGGATCAACATCCCTGCCGGGGTGGACACCGGAACACGGCTTCGTGTGACCGGTGAAGGCAACGCCGGACCCCGGGGAGGCCCGTCCGGTGACCTTTACGTGTTCCTCACCGTTCGCAATCACCCGCGCTTGCAGCGGGATGGCCTGAATATCTTCTCGGAGATCAAGGTCAGCTACCTCCAGGCGATTCTTGGCGACACCATTGAGGTAGAAACCGTGGATGGCAGCAAGGAGCTGGACATCCCCGCCGGCACCCAGCCCGGCACGGTGCTCACCCTGCCGAACCTGGGCATTCCCAAGCTCGGGAATCCAGTGGCACGGGGCGATCAGCGCGTGACGGTCACCGTGGATCTGCCGAAGCGGATCAGTGATGTGGAGCGGGAGCTCCTCGAGCAGTTGGCGGGTCACCATTCCGCCCGCGGCAAGCAACACCACCACCACAACAGTGGTCTGTTCGCTCGCTTGTTCGGTCAGAAGGGATGAGCAGGCGTTCCCTGGATCTGCGGGGAACGCCCTGTCCGGTGAATTTCATTCGCTGCAAGCTCACCCTCGAGCAGATGAGCAGCGGTGATTGTCTGGAGGTCTGTCTCGATCGGGGTGAGCCTGAGGCCATGGTTCTTCCAGGTCTGAGGGATGCAGGCCATCGTGTGGAGTGCATTGATCAAACGCCGGATGCCATCACCATCGAGGTGATCTGCGGTGGCTGACACCTGCCGTTCGGTGGCATCCGGGATGGTGGTGGCGCTCCAGGCCAACTACCTGGAGGTGGAGCTGGATGTCGCACCTGATGGATGCCCAGGGCGGCTGCTCTGCACCCGTCGCACCCGGCTCAGCCATCGGGGTGAAGCCGTTTATGTGGGCGATCGGGTTCGCGTCGAGGCGATTGATCCAGGCCAGGGGCGTGCCGTGGTGGCCGAGGTCGAGCCACGCCACAGTTTTCTCACACGCCCACCGGTGGCCAACGTCTCCTTGGTGGCTGTGGTGTTGGCAGTGGAACAGCCCAGTTTTGACCCTGATCAGGCCAGTCGCTTTCTGTTGACGGCGGAACGGACCGGGCTGGAGGTGATCCTGCTGCTCACCAAGACAGACCTTCTTTCAGGTGCAGCGCTCGAGCGGCTGGTGACCCGGTTGAAAGGGTGGGGCTATGACCCGCTGGCGTTGTCCAGTGCAGCCGGAACGGGCATTGATGCTTTACGGCAGCGTTTGGCTGGTGCGCAGCTTTCGGTGCTGTGTGGGCCTTCTGGGGTGGGCAAGAGCAGCCTGCTGAACCAGTTGCGCCCTGACCTTCAACTGCGTACGGCGGCGGTGTCTGGTCGACTGCAGCGCGGGCGCCACACCACCCGCCACGTTGAGCTGTTTCCCCTGGGGCCGAGCGCGAGGGTGGCTGATACCCCCGGGTTCAACCGCCCCGATCTGCCTGATGACCCCCAGGAACTGGGGGTTCTCTTTCCTGAGCTGCGGCAGCAACTTGATCCCTGGCCCTGTCGTTTCCGCGACTGCCTGCATCGCGGTGAGCCCGGCTGCGGTGTATCCACGGACTGGGAACGCTATGCCCTGTACAAGGCCGCGTTGATCGAGCAGAGCAGCCTCAGCCGCCCATCCCGGGGAGGTTGAGATTCAGGCCACCGGTGAGTTCTTCCATCCGGCCCTTCATCGTGGCGGTGGATTGCTCATAGGCCGCCTGCAGAGCTTCAAGGGTGGCCGTTTCGCTGGCCTGTTGGCCCTCCTGCAGCAGGGCTGGGTCCAGTCGTACCCGCAGAGGTTGCTGGTTGCCCGACAGCCAAACGCTGGCGCGGCCATCGCTGCTCTTGCCTTCGATCTCCATCCCGTCCAGTTCGTCCTGCAGGGCCTGAGCGTTCTGCTGAATCTCCTGAGCCTTCTTGAAGGCTTCGGTGAGCTGGCCGAAATTGGGGAGTCCGAACCCTGCCATGGCGATCCTGTGGGAGCCGGAAGGTTAAGCCGCCGAAGCGAATCCCAGCCGCTTCACTTCGGGGTGCAGACGGATTCCGTGTTCGGCTTCGATGCGGTCCTGCACCAGCTGGATCAACTGGGCGATGTCCTTCGCCTCGGCATCACCGGTGTTGACGATGAAATTGGCATGCACGGTTGAGATTTCGGCGCCGCCGATCCGGGTTCCCTTCAGTCCTTGCTCTTCGATCAGCCGTCCGGCCTTGAGCGGTTCGGGATTGCGGAAAACACTGCCACAGCTGGGTTGTTGGTAGGGCTGCGTGGTGGTGCGGTGACTGAGGTTCGCCGTGGTGACCCGCTTCAGTTCATCCGGATCGTGACCGGGCTGCAAGCGGAATCGTGCCGACAACACCACGAGGTTGTCGTCTTGAAGACGGCTGTGCCGGTAGGCGAAGTCCAGTTGATCCCGCTGCAGCTCAAAGCAGTTGCCCCCTTCCATGGGCATGACCCGCACCGACTCCAGCCATTCCGCTGTGCAGCCTCCCTGGGCTCCTGCATTCATCACAGCCGCACCGCCAGCGGTTCCCGGGATGCCAACCGACCACTCCAGACCATGTAATCCAGCGCGGGCAGCGCGTCTTGCCAGTGACGGGATCGGTTCGCCGGCGAGCACCTCAACGGTCCCCGTGGTGGCATCAAGCTGCAGCCCCTGAAGTTTGCGCAGACAGAGCGAGAGCCCCGGCAGGCCGTCATCGTGAATCAGCAGGTTCGACCCAGCGCCGATGACGCGGCAGGGCATGCCTTGGTGAGCGGCCCATTCGATCCAGGCCTGAGTTTCCTCAAGGCTGGCGGGTTCGGCCAGCCATTCGGCTGCTCCTCCCACCCGCCAGGTGGTGTAGTCCGCCAGCTTGACTCGGGCCTGCGGTAGGCGGGCATCACACTGCTGGGTCATGACGTCAGCCTTGACCACAGTCCATTCACGTCGCCAGCACCCATGGCCAGAACAAGATCGTTCTCGCGGCTGTGCTGAATCACCAGCTCGGTGAGTTGATCGAGGTTGTCTGCGACGGCGATTTCAAGATTCGGTTTCAGCTGGCGCACCCGATCCGCCAGGGCGTTGCTGCTGATGCCCTGCAGCGGTTGCTCGCCTGCGGGATAGACGGGAGCCAGCAGCAGCAGATCACAGTTCTGTAGGGCTTTGGCGAAGCCATCGAGGAACTGCCTGGTGCGGCTGTAGCGGTGCGGCTGGAACACCGCCAGGAGCCGTTGTGGTGCTGTGGGGAGCGGACTGCGGCCGCTGCGCACCATCAGGCGTGCCATCTCAAGGGTTGCCTGCACCTCACTGGGATGGTGGGCGTAGTCATCAACGATGTGACGGCCCTTCCAGGTGCCTCGAAGATCAAATCGGCGGCCCGGTGCTTTCAGGCCAGCGAGGCCCTCCACCAATTGGTCAAAGGGGAGACCTTCCATGCGGCAGGCGGCCAAGGCGCCTGTGGCATTGCTCAGGTTGTGCAGCCCGGCCATCGGCAGGGTGAAGTCGCCGACGGGGTGGCCGGCTTCATAGAAACGGGCGACGCAGCGATCGCCTTCAAGGCTCAAGGGCAGGGCGGCGAAGTCAACGGATTCGGCGCTCTGGTTGGACCACCAGGCCGTTTGCTGGAAGTGTTCCTGCAGGATCGGGCAGTCGTGATTGGCCAGCACGCGATCGCAACCCCCTGCGAAGCGTTGCAGGGTGGAGATCAGCTCGTCGAGGCTGGAGTAGTGATCGGTGTGATCCAGTTCCAGGTTGGTGATCACCCCCAGGCTGGGGCTGAACTTCACCAGGGACCCGTCGGATTCATCCGCCTCGGCCACGAGCAGCTTTCCCTGGCCGGCGTGACCATTGCTGCCGAGGCTGGGGACGATGCCTCCAATCACAGCTGTTGGGTCCTGATCGGCCTCCAGCAGCAAGGTGGTGATCAAGGTGCTGGTGGTGGTTTTGCCGTGGCTGCCGGCCACTGCGATGGAGGGTTGCTGCTCGATCAACGCCGCCAGGAGATCGGAGCGATGCCAGATCTCCAGCCCCTGCTGTCGGGCCCGCTGCAGTTCCGGATTGCTCTCAGGGATGGCTGTGCTGACCACCACCACCGGTGAGCCAGCGGCTGTTGCTTCCGTGACGGCATCAATGCAGGTGGCGTCCTGCTGACGGAAGACCTTCACTCCGAGGGTCTTCAGTTGTTGTGTTGTCGCATTGTCACGCGGATCCGATCCGCTGACCAAGTGACCGCGGTCAACGAGAATCCGGGCCAAGGCCGACATGCCAATTCCGCCGACACCGATGAAGTGGACTGGTGTCTGACGGTCGAGCAGGCGCGGCAACGGAGGGCTTCAGTCGGAAGAAAGATAAGTCAGCTGCCGCTGCTTGTCTGCCGTGCTGAGGGCCGGATCGAGCTGATTGAAGCGGGGGGGAACAAGGTATTTCTGCTGATTTCTGTATGATCGGCGGCCAAAACCCTTGCGCGGCTTTGCCGCTTCTGCCATGACCCTGCGCGTTGCGATCAATGGATTCGGCCGGATCGGTCGCAATGTTCTGCGGGGATGGATCAGCCGGGGTGCTGACACCGGCCTGGAAATCGTGGGGATGAACTCCACGTCCGACCCCGCCACCAGCGCTCACCTGCTGACCTACGACTCCATCCTTGGGCGTCTCGATCCCTCCGTGGACATCAAGACCACAGACAGCTCGATGTTCGTCGACGGTAAGGAGATCAAGTTCTTCGCTGACCGCAATCCCCTCAACTGCCCCTGGAAGGAGTGGGGCGTTGACCTGGTGATCGAGTCCACCGGTGTGTTCAACACCGATGAGAAGGCCAGCATGCACATTCAGGCTGGCGCAAAGAAGGTGATCCTCACCGCCCCTGGTAAGGGTGATCGCGTCGGCACCTTCGTTGTGGGCGTCAACGACGACCAGTACCGCCACGAAGACTGGGATATCCTCAGCAACGCCAGCTGCACCACCAACTGCTTGGCACCGATCGTCAAGGTTCTGGATCAGAACTTCGGCCTCGACTGGGGTCTGATGACCACCATTCACAGCTACACCGGCGATCAGCGGATCCTGGACAACAGCCACCGCGACCTGCGCCGCGCCCGTGCTGCAGCTCTGAACATGGTTCCCACCACCACCGGTGCAGCCAAGGCCGTGGCTCTGGTTTACCCCGAGGTGAAGGGCAAGCTCACCGGCTTCGCCATGCGCGTTCCCACCCCGAACGTCTCCGCTGTTGACCTCACCTTCGGCCCCTCCCGCGCCGCCAGCGTCGACGACATCAAGGCCGCCATCAAGTCGGCTTCCGAGAACGGCATGAAGGGGATCATCAAGTACAGCGATCTGCCCCTGGTGTCCACCGACTACGCCGGCACCAACGAGTCCACCATCTTTGATGCCGACCTCACCTACGCCATGGGTGACAAGGCTGTGAAGATCCTGGCCTGGTACGACAACGAGTGGGGCTACAGCCAGCGTGTTGTTGACCTCGCCGAAGTGGTGGCCAAGAACTGGAAATGATCGCCCATTGATCGCTTTTTTGATTCCTCCCGACCTGGGGGGATTTTTTTTTGGTCAGGCACGGTCGCTTAGTGGGTCGCTCAGGGCTGCTCAGGGCTGACCGAAGTGATCAAATCCGTTTGTGTCCACTGGCTCGTGGTTGTGGGCCCAGCGGATGACGCCCGCTTCAGCATTGATCTGGCCGATGCGCTGGCTTTCGGGGACGCATCGCTGCCATGCATCGGCCCAGGCTTCGGGAAGGCTCAGCACCAACTCAAAGTCCTCTCCTCCAGCGAGGCACCAATCCGTCCATCGAGCTCCCTCAGGCCAGCCTTTGGCCGTTGGAAGCTGGTCGTTGTGCAGCACCGCTCCGCAGCCGCTGCTGCTGCAGAGACCTGCGACGGCAGAGAGTAGTCCGTCGCTGCTGTCGGTTCCCCCAGCCCGCCAGGGCAGATGCTCCGGTTTGCAGGCCAGCAGCAGCTGGACGTCCTTCAGCCGAGGTGTCGGGCGTTGGTGGCGTGTGATCGCCTGGTCCCGCAGGGTTGAGCACAAAGCGATGTCACGCACGTTTGGATCGTTCTGGAGGAGGGCGAGGCCCAGTCGGCTGAGCCCATGGGGCCCACTGGTGACCAGCACATCGCCAGGGCGGGCTGCGTTGCGATGCAGACGCAGGGGTCCGAGACGGCCGAGTGCCGTGATCGAGAGCAGCCTCTGCTCTCCTTTGGAGCAGTCACCCCCCAGCAGAACGCCGCCGTATTGCCCCAAGGCGGCACTGATGCCTTGATACATCCCGTCCACCCAGTCCCAACGGGTGTGGCCTGGGGCGACCAGGGCCACGGTGATTCCATCGATGTCGACGGCACCACTGGCGGCCAAGTCGGACAGGTTGGCTGCAACGGCGCGCCAGCCCACATCCATGGCGGTTGTGGTGGCATCGCTGAAATGGATGCCATCCACCAGAACGTCGGTGTTGATCAGCAGCGGTCGGGCGTCTGCGGCCAGGGCTGCGGTGTCGTCACTGAGCTGATCGGGCGGAGCGAAGCGAGCCAGCCGCCTGAGCAGCTCCGCTTCAGTCAGCTCCGCCAGGGTCGGGCTCATGCGTGGGCTTTGAGCTGCTCCGCTCCCTCCACCACCTTCACGGCGGTGATCCGGTCATCGACGCCCAATTCCTCCACAACATCTAATCCATCCACCACGTAGCCGAAGGCTGCATTGCGGCCATCCACGAGGTTCAGACCAGCCGGGGTGAGCTCTGCCTCGTAGAGAAACATGAAGAACTGCGAGGATCCGTCGTCGAGGGCCTGGTCTGAATGGGCCCAGCCAAGGGTGCCCAGGGTTGCGAACGGAAGGGTTGGTGTGGCCATGAACAGGCCCACGTCTTCAAAGGTTTCGTTGTAGATCGTGTCGTCTTCGCCCGGCACGCGGATCTCCAGGGGCACATGGCGCTCCTGCTTGGTCTTGGGATCCACGTAGCCGATCTCCGGACCTTCCGGATCACCGCTCTGAAGCACGTAGAAGTCTTCGGCCCGGATGAAGGGCAGTCCGTCATAGAAGCCCTTGAGGGCGAGATCCACGAAGGCGCCTGCGGTGAGTGGGGCGTTGTAGCCATCCACCACGGCGGTCAGCTCCCCCTGGGTGGTGCTGATGTTGAGGGTGGCTCGTCCCTGCAGCCGTGGCAGTGCATCGAAGTCTGCGGGGATCTCCCGTTCAAAGCCTTCGGGCACCAGCAGGGCCTCCACATCACCGATGAAGCTCAGCGTCCGGCGTCGATCGGCGATGAAGCCTGGTTTGTCGGTGGCTTTGACCTTCTCTTTGAGGTCTTCAAGGCCCTGATCCACGCGCTCAAACAGTGCTTCAGCCGTACCGCGTTTGGCTTCAGGGACCGCGTTCAGGATGGTGCCGCGGCGGGTGTTGAGCAGCGATTCAGTGCGTGACACCGTCTTGCCGAGGGCTGTCCAGCGTTTGGCCCGCAGATCGTCACTGGTGAGTTCCAGCCGATGCTGCAGTTCGCGGATGTCGTCCTGATCGAAGGGAAGCGCGTCCCGAAGAATCGCGGCAGGGTCCTTCACAGCATTGCCCTGGGGCAATGCGGCCCAGGCAGGGGCGGCGATTGTGATCAGAGCAAAGCTGATCAGAAGAGCAAGGACGGCGTTCAAACGCTGATGGACCAAGGGGGAACCCCAGTGCTGACGGGACTTTGGCACAGCCGTATAGTCCGATGAACCGTTCGGTGGGAATGATCTCCAGTAACGACTTCCGCACCGGCACCACGATTGAGATCGATGGGGCCGTCTGGCGTGTTGTCGAGTTCTTGCACGTCAAGCCCGGCAAGGGATCTGCCTTCGTGCGCACCAAGCTCAAGGCGGTGAAGTCCGGCAACGTGGTGGAGAAGACCTTCCGCGCCGGGGAAATGCTTCCTCAGGCGATGTTGGAGAAATCCTCGCTTCAGCACACCTACATGGAAGGTGAGGACTATGTCTTTATGGACATGGCCACCTACGAGGAGACCCGCCTCAGCGCCGACCAGATCGGCGAGAGCCGCAAATACCTCAAAGAGGGTATGGAGGTGAACGTGGTGTCCTGGAACGACACCCCCCTCGAGGTTGAACTGCCCAACTCCGTGGTTCTGGAGATCAGAGAAACTGACCCTGGCGTCAAAGGCGACACCGCCACCGGTGGCACCAAGCCCGCCATTCTTGAGACCGGTGCACAAGTGATGGTTCCGCTCTTTCTTTCTGTGGGAGAAAAGATCAAAGTGGACACCCGCAACGACAGTTACCTCGGGCGCGAAAACGGATGACCATGCAGCTGGATCACGAACAACTGCACCGCTTGCTGGAAGCGCTCGGCGAGAGCGACATCCAGGAGTTCCGATTGGAAGGGGACGATTTCCGTCTGGAAATCCGTCGCAACCTGCCGGCCCAGGCCGTCATGGCCCCGGTCATGCCCGCTTCCGTTGCTGCTGCACCAGCGCCCGTTGCGCCCGCCGAGCCTGCAGCTGCACCGCCTGCATCCACCGCAACCCGCAGTGACCTGCTCGAAGTCACGGCTCCCATGGTGGGCACCTTCTACCGCGCTCCCGCTCCGGGCGAACCTGCCTTTGTTGAGGTGGGCAGCCGGATCAACGTCGGCCAGACCGTCTGCATCCTTGAGGCGATGAAGCTGATGAACGAGCTGGAGTCTGAGGTTGGAGGTGAAGTGGTGGAGATCCTGGTCGACAACGGCACGCCCGTTGAATTCGGTCAGGTTCTGATGCGGGTCAAGCCGGCCTGAGTCAGCTCAGGTCCCAGGCGGCCTGAAGGGCTGCCGTCGTGCTCTCAGGGCTGGCGATCCCTTGGCCTGCAATGTCGAAGGCGGTGCCGTGGTCGGGGGAGGTGCGTAGGAACGGCAGTTCCAAAGTGGTGTTCACCGCTGCGTCGAAGGCCAGCAGCTTCACGGGAATGAGCCCCTGGTCGTGATACAGGGCCAGGATCCCGTCAGGACCAGGCTGGTTTGGAGACTGCCAAGCGCGAGCAGCGCTGATCCAGCAGGTGTCCGGAGGAACGGGACCCACCAGCTGCACCTGAGGATGGTCCTTCCGCCATTGATCCAGCAGCGGCAGCAGCCATTCGGCTTCTTCGTGGCCCAGTTGACCGGCTTCACCGGCATGGGGATTCAGACCGGCAATGCGCAGGTGGGGTGTGCTCGTGAAGCGTCGACAGAACTCCTCCAGCACGTTCAGTTTGTGGTGTACCAGGTCTGGGGTCAGCGCTTTAGGGACCTGGCTGAGGGGGATGTGGGTGGTGGCCAGCAAGGTGTTCAGGCGCCAGCCGCTGGTTGGAGAGACGGCCGTGAACAGCATTGAGGAGCGCTGGCGTCCAGCCAACTCAGCTAGGCGTTCGGTCTGCCCGGGATAGCGGTGGCCGGCCGCATGCCAGAGGTGTTTGGCGATGGGCGCGGTGACCAGGGCGCGGGACCCTCGTTCCTGCAGCAGTTCGACGGCGCGGGTCAGCCAGTGAAACCCCGCATCGGCTCCGCTGGTGGTGGGCTGTCCTGGCTGAACGCTGGCCTCCAGCGGTTGGTCGTCGATCCTGAGGGCTGCGGGGTTGGCAAGAGGGTGGCTCGTTTGCCGCTGCAGTCGCGCGTGGGTGCTGATCAGCGTGCGTCGGCAACCCACCAGCAGGGGCTGGAGCTCTGGGGGGACCGTGGGTGAGGCGAGGGCTTTGAGCACCACTTCCATGCCGATGCCCGCGGGATCGCCGAGAGCGATCACCAGCTCATGCCTAGGGTTCGTGGAATCGTGGGGGCCCATCGCTGTGGTGCGTTTGCTGCTGCTGGGGTGTCTGTTGGTGGGATTGGCCGCTGGCCTGAGCAATGGCTGGATCGAACTGCATCTCTCCCGTTTCCTTGAGGATGTGGAGCTATCCCTGCCTGAGGACGCCGAGGGTTTCGATTTCAACCGTTGGCTGATTGAGGGGGAGAACGCAGGTCAGACGGATTGAGTTTGTCCTGGTTCAGGCAATCCTGCAGCCCAACGCGGTAGTTCGGATGCAGCAACGCGTAACCGAGCTCATGGCAGAGCCTGTGGTTGCTGACGCGGCGGTTCTCGCTCCAGAACGACTGCGCCATTGGACTCATGCTCTCCACGATCTGGTCGAATGGCTCCAGCGGCGGCAGGGCACAAGCCAACAGGTCTGCCGCATACTGCATCAGTTCGGCGGTGGGAGCCGGGAGGTCATCCACCACATTCACGATGCTTCCATTGCTCGGACTTGCTGGAGCGTCCTGTCCGGCGCGATGCATCAGGTGCCAGCAGGCCCCTGCGATGTCTTCCACATGGATGCGGCAGAACACCTGGCCAGGCTTGTCGATCAAGCGGGCCCGCCCTTGCTGCAAGCCGTTGAGCACTGACCGGCCCGGTCCATAAATGCCTGGCAGACGCAGAATCTGGATCGGCAGACCTGAGCGCAACCAAGCTTGTTCGCAGTTGAGGCGGCGCATGCTGCGGTCCAGCGCTGGTGCCGGGTCGTCCTGTTCCGACACCCAACCGCCCTGACGATCGCCGTAAACCCCTGTGGTGGAGAGATAGCCCGCCCAGCGCAGCGGCAGGCTTCTGAGCGTTGGCAGCAGCTTTAACAAGACCGGATCGTTGCCTTCGCGATCCGGGGGGATGGTGGACAGCAGATGGGTCACGCCCTCCAGGGCAGCAGGGTCGAGCTGGTCCTGACCGTTGCTGTCGAAGAGCAGATCCGCCTCGGCAGAGTCGAGGGAACGGCGGGTGCAGAGCACCGGTGTTCCCAGGGCTCGAGCCAGCCCGGCCAGACAACGTCCGCTGTATCCGCCGCCCAGCACCAGCAGCTTGGCGTCAGTCGCCAGCGGCTGCGACCGCTTGACAAGATCAGCAAGCATCAGTACACCTGTATTAGATCAAATGTACTGTCGTGACGTCGTCGGCTCTCCATCGTTCCCGCTCCGGGCCCATCGTGCTCCGGGCCATCCTGACGGCTGCCCTGCTCGCCGGTGCTGTGGTGTTGGCCCCTGAAGACCCGGGTGTTCAGGCCTCCATCTGCCAGCGTCATCACTCCTCGGATGTCTGCCGGGTTTGGTGAGCCTCAGGCGGCCTGAGCTGCGATTGAGATGTCGTCCGCCTCGTTGATGGGGTGATCCGGTTGGGCCCACTGCAGCAGGCGGACGGCGAGTCGCAGGTCGCCATCCATCCAGGCCCGAATTGCCATGGCGCGGCGTGGGTCATAGAAGCGCTGTCGCCGGTACCAGTAGAAAACGTCGGCGTCCGATTTGCGGCCATTGCAGGACAAGCAGGCCGGTACGCAGTTTTCAGTAACGCTTGAACCCCCTTTAGCCTGGGGGTGAATGTGATCAATTGATTCGGAAGGTTTTCCGCAATAAATACAACTTTTGCCGGTAAAAGTGTGAAGAGACTGTCGCCATCTTCGAACGCGTAATTTGGGACAGAGTTCGTCGAGAAAAACCGCGTCCCTGCTATGCATCCGAATGCATCGGTTGAGGGAATTCTGCCTTGAACGAAAAGCCCGTCAATGTGTCGAGCGCTGCATTTTCGATAATTTTTCAGCCTGTGATGTGAATCTTGACCTCAATGCTTGCGCGCTGATCTGGGTTCACTAAGGTGATTGTTTGTGGGGGCCTGTTGGTGGCGTCAAAACCCACATTGACCTGTTGCCTGGATCTGTCCCCAGCGGGTCTGATTCGCGTGGTCAGCCCCTTTGACGCGGTGACCCAGTCCCAGTTGCGTCGGATCAAGCCACGCGGGCGTTGGAACGGTGCTGGCCAGGGTTGGGATTTCCCCTTGGCCGCAGCCGATGCGCTTCAGCAGGCCCTGGGGCGCCGTTTCCCCGTCACCTCCTCACTGCAGCAGTGGCTCGACTGGTGCCAGCAGCCGCTGCCACCGCTGCCACCGCATCGGACCCTTGTTGCTGCAGCGGATCTCGACGAAGTCCTGCAGGATGGTCGTCGGCCTCTGCGCCATCAGCGCTCCGGGGTCCGCTGGCTCCTGGCCCGTCGCGGTGCCGTTCTGGCCGATGAGATGGGGCTGGGGAAGACCCTCACAGCTCTGTTGGCGGCCCGTGCCCTGATGCGTTGCGCTGAGCTGCGGTTGCTGGTGGTGGCTCCCGTCGGCCTGCATCCCCACTGGCGCCGGGAATCAGAGGCCCTTGGGGTTGAGCTTGAGTTGGTGAGCTGGGCTCGGCTTCCCGACACCCTGCCACCAGCGGGGACGCTCCTGGTGGTGGATGAAGCGCACTACGCCCAGTCGCTTCAGGCGCAGCGCACGACCGCTTTGCTGCGTCTGGCCCGTCATCCCCGTCTGCGGGCGATCTGGATGCTCACGGGAACCCCGATGAAGAACGGTCGCCCGTCCCAGCTGTATCCCCTGCTGGCGGCCATGGATCATCCAATTGCTCGGGATCAACGCCAGTTCGAAGAGCGGTATTGCCAGGGACACTGGCGGGAGGGTCGAACCGGTAAACGCTGGCAGGCGTCCGGCGCCAGTCAGCTGGAGGAGTTGCGGCGCTTGACTCGACCGTTGATCCTGCATCGCCGCAAGCAGCAGGTGGTAGACCTTCCTCCCAAGCAGCGGCGTCTTCACCCCGTGGAGCTGTCGGAGGCTGAGCTCACAGGTTTCGACCATCGTGTCGAGCTGGTGCTGGATGACTACCGGCGCCGGGTTCAGCTCGGAGAGGTGCGACGGGATGCCGAGCACCTGGCTCTGCTCACCTCCATGCGCCAGATCGCTGCGGAATTCAAATTGCCGGCGGCCCGGCAGTTGGTGGAGTCACTGCGCCGGCAAGGCGAGGCTGTGGTGCTGTTCAGTGGCTTTGTGGCTCCATTGCAGCTGTTGCAGCAAACCCTTGGCGGCGAGTTGTTAAGCGGTCGCCAGCGCCCTGCTGAACGCCAGGAGAGTGTGGATCGGTTTCAGCAGGGTCAGAACGATTGTCTGTTGGCCACCTTTGGCACCGGTGCCCTTGGCTTCACCCTGCACAGGGCCCGTCATGTGGTGTTGCTGGAACGCCCCTGGACGCCAGGCGATCTCGACCAAGCCGAAGACCGCTGTCATCGTCTGGGAATGGGAGATGGCCTGACCTGCCATTGGCTGCAACTCGGCGCAGCCGACCAGCTGGTGGATGGCTTGTTGGCGAGCAAGGCGGAACGGATTCAGGTGTTGCTGGGGCCCCGGCGCTTGTCGCTGCAACGTCAATCACTCCCCGCCATGGTGCGGGATTGTTTGCAGCTGCTCTGACGCACCTGGAGTTCGTGCTGCAGCATCGGATCGACCGGCTGGCTCGACCGCTTCAGCAGCGACACTGCCGTTGTGACGTCGTCGCAGGCTTTGGCTTGATCGCCAAGCAGGGTCAAGACAAGGGCGCGGTCGCGATGCAGATCGGCCTGATCCGGTGTCTGCTCGATGGCCTCATCACATCGTTTGACCATCAGCTCAAGGTCATCCATGCGGAACCCGCTGAGGCAACTGGAGACGAGCGGCGTCGGTGTGTTGGCAGGCGTCGCGGGTTGCTTGCTCTGGCAGCCAGCCACCAACACGGCAGCCAGAAGCATCAGCCCCAGAAGCCCTGAGTGCTCAGTAGCTGTAGCGCGTGGTGTCGTCGCTGCTTTCGGTGGAGGTGGAGGTGTTTGCAAGGGCGGCAGCGGTGGCTGGTTGAGAGTTCCCACCGAACAGATCACCAAGGAACTGGCCACAGTCGGGGAAATTGCCGGGGTCCTGGACGACGGCTTCCGTAATCATCACCGAGGCATGCTCCGGGGATGTTTTGAACACGCCGCTGCGCTGCCGCTTGATCACGGCGTAGGCGGCATTCCAGCTCACCTCGTGGTCGTTGCCGCTGGACCGCATGAAGCAATAGATCTTGGCCCCCTTCTCTTCGGTGGATTCGGCCGCTTGCAGGGGGGAGGTCATGGTGCTTAGAGCGCCGATCAGGGCCGCGGCGGAGAGAACCAGCGATGACCTGATGGGACCCATGACGTCAATTGTGGATTGGTCCCAAGGTATCGATCAGCTTCCAGCTGTCGAGGGGACGATCAGCCGCACCACCAACGGCAGCACCAGCAGCACGGTGATCAGCCGCACGGCATGGAGGGCGGCCACCGCGGCACCGACGCCGAATTCGGCACCGACCAGGCTCATGCCACTGATGCCACCCGGGGCAGCGCCCAGCAAGGCCACGACGGGATCAATGCCGAGCAAGCGGCTGGTCCAGAGGCCGACGACCAGTCCTGTCAGCACCAGCGCCAGGGTGATCAGAACCGCTGGTTTCCAGAGAAGTTGCAGTTGCTCCAAGGACGCTCGCGTCAGGCCGGTTCCGATCACGGTGCCGATGCCGATCTCCAGAACCGTGCGCGTTCCCGCTGGCCATGTGGCTGGTTCCAGCTGGCCGCTCATGCTGACAATGCCAGCACCCAGCAAGGCTCCCGCCAGAGGTGCGGCGGGAATGCCGCTGAACAGAGCCAGCAGTCCGATGGCGGTTCCAGCCAGCAGGTACAGCGCCAGCGTTGCCAAGGAAGGCATCGGTCTCGATCGCGTCATGTCAGCTTGATCTTGAGACAGCGGCGCACCTGTGTTGTCATCAGCGCAACCATCAGCTTTCGGTGATGACGTCCTCCGTGTCCTTTCGGATCACCCGCACAGCGGAAGATCTCGCTCAAACCATCACGGCTCTGTCGCAGCGCTTGGTGAAACTGGAACAGCGTCAGGAAGCGCTCGAGCTCCAACTGCGCCATCAGCAGCAGAATCTGAATACTGTTCCAGACGAAGAGATCTCCACTCTCGAGGGCGTAGAAGCTCTGCTGCGGGAAACGCGGGAGCTGCTGGAGAGCACAGCTCCGATGCCAGAGCCTGAAATGGCTGAGGAGTCCTCCCAGAACCATGCCTGGGGTCAGGAGGCCGAAACAGAAGCGGGCCGCGATGTCGCGTAGGGGTGGCGTGCGGTGCCAAAATAAAAAGAAAGGCAACTATGGCGACCACCATCCCTGCCTCCAATGTTTGTGCCTCTCGCACCTTGCATGGCATGACCATCTGGACCCGGTCAGGTTTCCTTGAAGGTGGTCATCAGCTCGAGAAGCTGGAATTCGCGCTTGCCCTCGCTGAAGCCAAAGGTGATCAGCGCCGTTGCTCGCAGTTGCGGGACCGGATTGCCGATCTGGGGGGCAATGCAGAGGAACCGGGTACCTGATCGGAATCCAAGCAATCGACGGGGTTGATCGGCAATCGCGCAGATCGCGTGTGGGATGGTCTAAATATCAATTAGAGCTAGTCTTTTGTTGATAAGGGAATTCGAACGTTGACCCTGACGCTTACGAAAACAAAACAATCTGAGACGGCTGCTCAACAACGTCAGGACCATGAATCAGCAGCCCAGGCTCTGTTTATCAAGGCCCGCCACTGCGCAGAAGATGGGCGCATTAATGAAGCGGGCTCGTTGATCTTGCAGGCCCTGGAACACGAGCGCCGTGCTGGATCTGCCGGGCCTCAGGTTCTTCAGCTCGTCAAGTCTCGTTCTTGATGAGCGTTTGAAATTTGTTCAAGCGGGTGACCGGACTCGAACCGGCGACGTTCAGCTTGGGAAGCTGACATTCTACCACTGAATTACACCCGCAAAGGGGCGAGATCGCTCTCGCCACCTGTGTTTTAGCTAAGAGCAGCGGAGGCTGCAGCAACCCCTGCTCCCATGCTGCCTTTGTGGAGACCAAGGGACTGAAGGGTGGATTCGATCGCAGCGACGGCGGTCAGAACATCCCGGTCGCAGACGTAGCCGAGATGGCCGATGCGGAACACCTGACCTTTCAGGTGGTCTTGTCCTCCAGCCAGAAGAATGTCGAACTTCTCCTTCACGGCTTTGCGCAACTGTTCGGCATCGATGCCTTCAGGGGCCACTGCGGTGATGGCCGGGCTGCCGCAACCCTCGGCAGCAAACAGGGGCAGGCCCATGGCTTTCATGCCTGCCTGGGCGGCGGTGCGATGGCGGGCGTGGCGGGCAAAAATCGCCTCCAGGCCTTCCTTCTGCATCATTTCCAGAGCAGCTTCCAGCCCGAAATAGAGGTTCACGGCCGGGGTGAAGGGGTTGCTGTCCTTCGCCGCCGTTTTCCGGTAGGGGCCCAGATCCAGATAGAACTTGGGCAGATCGGAGCGCTCATAGGCCTCCCAGGCCCGTGCACTCATGGCTACAAAACTCAGGCCCGGTGGAAGCATGTAGCCCTTCTGTGCGCCTGATGCCACCACATCCAGTCCCCATTCATCCATCGGGACGTTGGTGGCGCCAAGGCTGGTGACGCAGTCCGCCAGGGTCAGTGCCGTGCCGTGGGCCTTCACGTGACGGGCAATACTCTCCAGGTCATTGATCACCCCTGTCGAGGTTTCCGAGTGGGTGAGGATCACGGCCTTGATCGCTCTAGCGCTGTCGGCCTCCAGCGCTGAGCGGAAGGCTTCGGGATCGAGGGGTTGGCCCCACTTCGCCTTGATCACCTCAACATCCAGTCCGTAGGCGCGGGCCACCTTGACCCAGCGTTCGCCGAACTTGCCGTTGTCACCGCAGAGCACCTTGTCGCCGCGGCTGAGGGTGTTGATGATTCCCGCTTCCATGGCGGCGGTTCCGCTGCCGGTGATCACCAGCACGTCGCTTGTCGTCTGGTGCAGCCACTTGAGCTGTGCGGTGGTGCGCCGCACGATGGCCTGGAACTCCCCGCTGCGGTGGCCGATGGGGTGACGACCCATGGCCTTCAGCACCGTTTCCGGCACCGGGGTCGGGCCCGGAATCATCAGGGTGAGCTTGTCCTGCATGGCGCGGGGGATGCCAATCGGCGACTCTAGAAAACAGCTTGTCCGGTTCCATCGCCCCCTCCAGTTCTGGATTGACCCTGCCGGTGTGGGTGGCGGCGGCGGCCAAGGCGGCCCTGCAGGTGTTGCTTGGTGAGCCATTTGAGCTTGAGCAGCAGTTGAGTCAGGGCTCAGATCAACCGTCTCTGCAGGTGCCGGTCTGCTCAGCGGCTCCTCTGGCCCCAGGAGAGGCCCTGGGCATCAGCCGTTGTGATCCAGGGCTTGGCCTTGATCTGACGCGGGATCTTGACGTCTGGGTGCGGGTGGCTTGGATCGCTGCATCCCAGCCGGTGCTCGAGCTGCAGGCCGGAGAAGGGGTGGGTCGTTTTGGCGCTGAGGGGGACGTTTGCCTCTCCGGTTTTGCCCGTGAGCTGTTGGAGCGGAATCTGTTGCCCCTGGTGCCGCCGGGTCGGGGCTTGCTGGTGCAGCCGATTCTTCCGAGGGGCCGCGTCCTGGCCGAACGCACCAGCAATGCCGCCTTCGGTGTTGTTGATGGTCTGGCCTTGATCGGTACCCAGGCGGAGGTGCAGCGCAGCGCCGCACCGGATCAACTGCAGCAGGTGTTGGCAGACTTGAGGATGCTCGCTGCGGATGCGGCGTTTCAGGGACGCCTCGTTCTGGTGATCGGTGAGAACGGCTTGGATCTGGCCCGCCAGCAGGGTCTGGAGCCCGTGCTGAAGGTGGGGAACTGGGTGGGGCCCGTGCTGGTGGCCGCGGCCGAGGCCGGTGTTCGCGATCTGCTGCTGCTCGGTTACCACGGCAAATTGATCAAGCTGGCCGGCGGCATCTTTCACACCCATCACCACCTGGCCGATGGTCGTCTTGAGGTGCTTGTGGCCCTGGGCCTTGATGCCGGTCTGTCGGTGGCCCAGTTGCTGCAACTGCGGGGTGCTGCATCCGTTGAGGACGCCTTTCAGGCACTGGAGGCCGATCAAGCCACGGCCCTCGGGCACCATCTGGCCGCGATCGTGGAGCGGCGCAGCCAGTCCTATGTGGATCGCTACGGCGCCTGGTCGATGCGGATTGGTGCTGCCCTCTTCGACCGAAGCCGCACCCTGCGCTGGTGGGGACCGGAGGGGGAGAAGCGCTTCTTTACATTGAGGGATTGACGCTCGTCCGCGAGCGATACCTCCCAGGATCGATGTCCCAGCCCTCGTCCGACGGTCAGCGTCAGCCGGCCATCGTCATCCTTGATTTCGGCTCCCAGTATTCGGAGCTGATCGCCCGGCGCGTGCGCGAGACCGAAGTCTTTTCGGTCGTCCTCGGTTACAGCACGTCGGCCGAGGAGCTGCGACGCATGGCTCCGAAGGGAATCATCCTCAGCGGTGGCCCAAGTTCCGTGTATGCCGAGCATGCTCCTCTCTGCGATCCCGGCATCTGGGATCTGGGCATTCCCGTACTGGGGGTTTGCTACGGGATGCAGCTGATGGTGCAGCAGCTCGGGGGCGTTGTGGAAGCCGCCACGGGCAAGGCCGAGTACGGCAAGGCGCCCCTGGAAGTGGACGATCCCACGGACCTGCTCACCAATGTCGACAACGGTTCGACGATGTGGATGAGCCATGGCGACTCAGTGAAGGCTCTGCCCGATGGGTTTGTGCGCCTGGCCCACACCGCCAACACGCCGGAGGCGGCGGTGGCGCACCTGCAACGCAAGCTTTACGGGGTGCAATTCCATCCCGAGGTGGTCCATTCCACCTGCGGCATGGCCTTGATCCGCAATTTCGTATATCACGTTTGCGGTTGTGATCCGGATTGGACCACCGCGGCGTTCATCGATGAGGCCGTTGGCCTGGTGCGGGAGCAGGTGGGCGACAAGCGCGTCCTGTTGGCGCTCTCCGGTGGCGTGGATTCCTCCACCCTCGCCTTCCTGCTCAAAAAGGCGATTGGTGATCAGCTCACCTGCATGTTCATCGACCAGGGCTTCATGCGGAAGGGTGAGCCCGAGTTCCTCATGGACTTCTTCGATCGGAAGTTCAACATCCATGTGGAATACATCAATGCCCGTCAGCGGTTCATCGGCAAGCTGAAGGGCATCACCGATCCGGAGGAGAAGCGCAAGATCATCGGCACTGAGTTCATCCGCGTGTTCGAAGAGGAGAGCAAGCGGCTCGGACCCTTTGATTACCTGGCCCAGGGCACGCTCTATCCCGATGTGATCGAAAGCGCCGGCACCAACGTGGACCCCAAGACGGGCGAACGGGTTGCCGTGAAGATCAAGAGTCACCACAACGTGGGCGGTCTTCCCAAAGACCTGCAGTTCAAGCTGGTGGAGCCCCTGCGCAAACTGTTCAAGGACGAAGTGCGCAAGGTGGGACGCAGCCTTGGCCTTCCCGAGGAGATCGTGCGCCGGCATCCCTTCCCGGGGCCTGGTCTGGCCATCCGCATCTTGGGTGAAGTCACCGACGAGAAGCTGGACTGCCTGCGTGATGCCGACCTGATCGTTCGCCAGGAAATCAAGGAAGCAGGGCTGTATCACGACATCTGGCAGGCCTTCGCGGTGCTGCTGCCGGTGCGTTCCGTCGGCGTGATGGGGGACAAACGCACCTATGCCTGGCCGATCGTGCTGCGTTGTGTGTCCAGTGAGGACGGCATGACTGCCGATTGGTCCCGCCTTCCTTACGACCTGATGGAGACCATCTCCAATCGGATCGTGAATGAGGTGAAGGGGGTGAACCGGGTGGTGCTCGACATCACCAGCAAGCCCCCCGGCACGATCGAGTGGGAGTGACTCGGGGCTGACGCAGGCTGAATCACGGCTGGCGACGGCCCTGCATCACCGATACCTTGGGCCACCGGCCTTTGGGATATGACAGCGACACAACAGCAGGATGTTCAGCTGCAGCGTCGGCTGCAGCAGGACAGCATTCAGCTGGGTGGCCGCACGATCTATCTGAACCCCTTCCTCTACTGGCGGCGGTTCGACAGCAACACCGATCGCTGGCTCCGGGAGCCTGGTCAGCTGACGGAGGATCAGATCACGGCCAATCGCAGCCGGTTTTACCCCGAACTCGACTGGGGCCAGCTGGATGATCACGCCACCGCAGTTCACGATGGCGCTGTGGAGATGTTCCTCAAGAGCCTGGAGCTGATCAGCACCTTCCATCCCGAACTGGGTTCCGGGCAGATGCTCGAGGTGGAACGCAAGATGACGATCACCAAGAAGCGGGCCTTCGAGCGTTGGGTGGACAAGGCGATCCGGCGGCGTCAGCGCGACGAAACCCGTGAGCACCGCCGCTTTGAGCGCAGCCGCTTCTGGCGTGCCTGGCGGGAGTGGATCCTGCTGGACACCACCCAGAAAGCCCTGGTGCCTGTGGTGATGCTGATGGTGCTCAGCGGGGTGATGGGCTGGTCCCTGGCGGCGGACCGTGCCGCTTGTCCGACATTGGCGCTTCCTTCGGGACAGACTGGGGTCCGTTGATCTGGCCCCATGGCCGCTGATTCCAACTCCGACAACCCGCTCGACCAGTTGCGTCTGTCCTTGATGCAGGACGTGCTGCCTGTGGGGCTGGCCGTGCTGGAACGGGCCCGGCAGGGTGGTCCCGGCAAGGTGGTGGAGGTGTTCACGGCCGGCTCGGAGGACCCCATCGCTGATTTGCGTCAGGAGGGTGAGCCCGTGGCGCGCGACGTGCGAGAACAGCTGGATGCCGTGAGCCCCGGGCTGGGCAATCCGGTGATGCCGGTTTCTGTTTCTGTGGACGAACCGGCAACGGTTGAACAGGACGGCCCCGACGACTTGCTGCCGACCTTGCGGCGGATCGAAGAGCGCCTCGAGGAGTTGCGCCGCCGATTGCCAGTGCAGCAACAGGAATGACCCGTTCTGCCCAGCAGCGTCAGACCGGTCTGCGTCAGCAACCCCTGGTGCTGCTGGTGTTGGTGCTGCTGTTGTGCAGCGCCATGGTCAGCCGCCTGATCTGGATGCAGCTGCTGGAGGGATCGCGCTTTCGCGACCTGGCGGACGAAAACCGCATCCGTCTTGTGCCTCGCTCGCCCATTCGCGGTCGGTTGCTTGATCGCAAAGGCCGGGTGCTGGCCACCAGCAAACTCACTTACTCCCTGTACCTTGAGCCGCGTCTGGTCAGCGATGACGACTGGCCTGATCTGCGGGATCGCTTGGCACGGCTGCTGAGCCTGAAGCCTGATCTGCTCGACCAGCGCCGGCAGAAGGGCCTGGATCGGGATGGTTACCGCACCACATTGGCCCTCGATCTCAAGCCGGAACAGGTGCTGCGCTTCCGGGAACAGGCCTTGGGGTTGCGTGGTGCCCAGGTGGATGTCGACATCCTGCGCTCCTATCCCAATGGAACCCTGGCGGCCCACGCCCTCGGCTACACCCAGCCGGTCACGGAAAGCGAATTCGAATTCCTGGCGGAGAAGGGCTACAAGATCCGCGACCGCATTGGTCGCACCGGTGTTGAAGCGGCCTACGAGCGCCATCTGCGCGGGAAGTGGGGCGGTCAGATGCTCGAGGTGAATGCCATGGGCGAGGTTCAGCGCAACCTGGGCGATCGACCCTCTCAAGCAGGAAAGGATCTGGTGCTTACCCTCGACCTGGATCTGCAGCGGGTGGCGGAGCAGGCGCTTGCCGACAAGCCCGGTGGCGCCGTCGTGGCGCTGGAGGCGGCAACTGGTGCTGTGTTGGCCTTGGCCAGCCGTCCCAGTTTTGATCCGAATTTTTTCTCCAAGCTGATCACCACCCAGAAGGAGTACGACGCCCTCTTCTCCAATCCGAAGAAGCCGCTGCTGTCCCGGGCCATGAATCCCTATGACCCCGGCAGCACCTGGAAGCCGGTGACGGCGATGGCCGGCATGGAGTCGGGCCAATTCCCGCCCGACACCAAGCTCCACACCACGGCCTGCATCACCTACGGCGGCCACTGCTTCAAAGACCACAATGGCAAGGGTTTTGGCACCATTGGCTATGCCGATGCCCTGCGCCACTCGAGCAACACGTTCTTCTATCAGGTGGGCGTCGGGGTTGGGTCCCTGGCGTTGAAGCAGGCTGCTGATCAGCTTGGGTTTCAGCAGAAAACTGGCATTGAGATCGGGTGGGAAGAGAGTGTCGGGCTGGTGGGAGATGAGCCCTGGGCTGATCGTGGCCGGGGTTGGGCGGAGCCCGGAACGGTGCCCTGGATCGCTGAGGACATGGCCAGTGCCTCCATCGGCCAGTCCGTGGTGCAGATCACTCCCTTGCAGTTGGCCCGTGCCTATGCGGTGTTCGCCAATGGCGGTTGGTTGGTGACGCCGCATCTTGCCGCCGGTGACATCGACTGGATGAGTCCGGAGCACCGCACCAAGGTGGCGATGAAGCCATCAACGTTGCAGACGATCCAGGGGGGCCTGCGCAAAGTGGTGGAGGCTGGAACTGGTGCCGGTCTCAATGGTCCGGGTATTCCTCCAGCAGCCGGCAAAACCGGAACGGCTGAAGACAGCACCGGGGGCCCTGATCATGCCTGGTTTGGCTGCTATGCCCCGTATCCCGACGGCAAGATCGTGGTGGTGGCCTTTGCCCAGAACACCCCTGGAGGGGGATCGGTTCACGCGCTGCCCATGGCCAAGAAGGTGCTGGCGGAGTGGGAGCGGACTAGGCAGCGCTAGGCAGCCGTGAGTTGAGGTGCTGACAGCACCGTGCGGTAGTAGGTCCGCAGTTGTTCGGTGGCGCCTGCCCAGCCCCAGCGCTCGGCTTCGGCGCGGGCAGCGCTGCGTAGGGCCTGGCGTTCCAGGTCGTTCCCCAGTAGGCGGCGGGTGGCTTCGATCAGGCTTGCAGCGCCACCATCGGCGCCGTCGGGTTCATAGAGGCAGCCGTTGACGCCGTCGGTGATGATGTCCGGTATGCCGCCACGGTTGGCGCCGACCACGGGACAGCCGGCTGCCATGGCTTCCAGCAGCACTAGCCCCAGCGTCTCCGTGCTGGAGGGGAAGAGGAAGGCATCGCCGCTGGCGTAGGCCCCTGCGAGGTCGTCCCCGGCGAGATAGCCGACGAAGGTGGTGGCGGTTCCCTCGAAGTGCTTCTCCAGTTGTTGGCGGTGGGGACCATCGCCCACCAGGGCTAGCCGTGCATCGGGAAGGGCCTCCAGCACGGGGCGGATCCGTTCGATCTGCTTCTCCGCAGAGAGGCGGCCGACGTAGAGCAGCAGCGCACCACGGTCGTCATGGCCCCCGAGAAGCCGCTGGCGCAATTCCGCGCTGCGCAGCTCGGGACGGAACAACTCCGTGTCCACACCCCGCTGCCACAAATCAGTGTGCTGAATGCCTTTGTCGCTGAGCTCTTTCACCATGGCGGTGGAGGTGCACAGATTCAGCAGGGCCTGGTTGTGGGCGGCCTTGAGCATCTCCCAAAGGAGTGGCTCCAGCATTCCCAGGCCGTAGTGCTCGAGGTACTTAGGAAGGTGAGTGTGATAACTCGCCACTAGAGGGATGCCTTTGTTCTTCGCGAGCCAGATGCCGCCGAGACCCAGCACCGCCGGGTTCACAACGTGGATCAGATCGGGTTGAAAGGCATCGATCGCGTCGGACACCGCCGGCCGAGGCAAGGCCAGTTTGAGCTCGGGATAGAGCGGCAGCGGCATCGCCGGCACGCCGATTAGGCGTGCCCCCATGTACTCCTCCGGACAGCCTTCCGGGCAGAAGACCACCACCTCATCGCCGGCGTCCACCAGATGCTTCACCGTCTTGGTCAGACGGGTGACGATGCCATCGACCTTCGGCAGGAAGGTTTCGGTGAAGAAGGCGACTTTCAAGGATGAAGCTCGATCAGGACGCGGTGCCGATGGCCTGGGCCTGGGTTTTGGTCCAGGCGGAGGTGCAGAGAATGCGGTTGCGGTCGCAACGGTCGGCGTAGCGGGTGGCGATCTCCACCACTTCCTTCAGCAGGCCGTCATCGAGGGTTGTGGGGTTGAGGCCCAGCTCGATGAAGCAGCGGTTGTCCACAATCAGGTCGTTTTCAACGGCCTCGTTGCGGGGGTTGGGCAGGTTGTTCACCTGAGCGCCGGTGAGGGCGGCCACCTTCTTGGCCAGTTCACCCACCTGATGGCTTTCGGTCATCTGGTTGAAGATCTTCACCCGCTCCCCTTGTTCCGGAGGGTTCTCCAGCGCTAGCTGGACGCAGCGCACGGAATCGCGGATGTGAATGAAGGCGCGGGTCTGGCCCCCGGTTCCATGAACGGTGAGCGGGTAGCCGATGGCGGCCTGCATCAGGAAGCGGTTCAGCACCGTTCCGTAATCGCCGTCGTAATCGAAGCGATTGGTGAGCCGCGGGTCGCGGTCTGTGGCATCGGTGTTGGTTCCCCAGACGATGCCCTGGTGCAGGTCGGTGATGCGGACCTTGTCGTTCTTGTTGTAGTAGAGGAAGAGCAGCTGATCGAGCGTCTTCGTCATGTGATAGACGCTGCCCGGGCTGGCGGGGTGGAGGATTTCCTCTTCGAAGCGGCTGCCGTCGGGCTGAGGCACTTCCACCTTGAGGTAGCCCTCGGGGATGGTGGCGCCGCGGTGGGAGCCATAGCCGTAGACGCCCATGGTGCCCAGATGCACCACGTGGATGTCTTGACCGCTTTCAACGATGGCGGCCAGCAGGTTGTGGGTGCCGTTGACGTTGTTATCGACGGTGTAGCGCTTGGTGGCGCTGCTCTTCATCGAATAGGGGGCAGCACGCTGTTCCGCGAAGTGGACCACGGAATCCGGGCGCTCGTCCCGAAGCAGATCCAGCAACCGCTGGTACTCATGGGCGATGTCCATGTGGACAAACCTCATCGGCTTGCCCCCGGTTTCCTCCCAGGCTTTGAGGCGCTCACCGATGCTCACGATCGGCGTCAGCGACTCGACTTCAAGGTCGATGTCGATCTTGCGACGGCTGAGGTTGTCCACGATCAGAACGTCGTGGCCCTGATCCGCCAGGTTCACCGCACAGGGCCAGCCGCAGAAGCCGTCACCGCCGAGAACGAGAACTTTCACCCCAAACTCCTGCTGGAACGAGCGTGATGCTCAATCCTGGCAAGCTACTACAGGGATTTTCAGTGTGAACCGTCTCAGCTGATGGCGACGGTCACCGCCACCATGGCGGCCACGATCAATCCACCGCTCACCAGCATCATCATTGAGCTGCGGTTGCGGCTCTGACTGGTGGCGACGTCCATCACCTCCATGCGTGGCTCCTTGGCGAAGGCGTTGAGACGACCGCCGTCTTCCGTGGTGACCGACATGGGTCCAATGCGACTGGTCGGACCTTATGAGTCCAAATGCTCATTGCCTGCCTTTGTGAAGCAGGCTTCACCTCACTTCACGTCTCTTCACTTCATTGGGGTGACTGCACCAGGCCCGTGGTCGGTGAACTGGCAGAGGCCTGATCCCTTCGCGGCAAGCGCCCGGAGAGGTGGGCTGTCCGCCCGGCCATTACCGCCTGGCCCATGGCCTCGGCCATGGCGGCGGGGTCGCCCGCCAGGGCGATGGCGCTGTTGACCAGCACGGCATCGGCGCCCATTTCGAGGGCCTGCGCCGCCTCGCTTGGAACACCAATGCCGGCGTCCACCACCACCGGTACCCCGGCGTTCTCGATGATCAAGCCGATGTTGGCGGCATTGTTGAGCCCCTGGCCCGAGCCGATCGGAGAGCCCAGAGGCATCACCGTGGCGCATCCCACCTCTTCCAGCCGTTTGGCCAGCAGGGGATCTGCATTGATGTAGGGCAGCACCGTGAATCCCTCTTTCACCAGCTGTTCTGCAGCGTTCAGGGTGCCGATCGGATCGGGCAGAAGATGCCGGGAGTCAGGAATCACCTCCAGCTTCACGAAGGTGTTGTCCTCCTGTCCCGCCAGCTTGGCGAGCTCCCGTCCCAGCCTGGCGACACGCACCGCTTCCTCCGCATTGGTGCAGCCCGCGGTGTTGGGCAGCATCCAGATCCGTTGCCAATCAATGGCTTCCATCAGTCCCTCATGGCCTGCTGCAACGGTCTGCACCCGACGCACAGCCACCGTGACCATGTCGCAGCCGGATCGCTCGATGCTCTGCTGCATCGACGTCATCGATGGATATTTGCCGGTGCCCGTGAACAAACGGCTTTTGAACTGACGCCCGCCAATGGTCAGGGGGTCGGAGCTGGGGGAGGGCGAATCCATGACGCGTCTGAGCAAAAGGGCCTACCTTTTCTTCATCATCCATCGTGTTCCATGCCGTTCCTGCTTGCCATGGATCTACCGGCTGGCAGCCAGGTGCCGTTTCAGACCAATCCCCAGTTGCCTCTGGATCCGATTCAGTTAGCGATTCCTCTGGAGCTCAATGAACTCGAGGTTGAGAGCTTCGATCCGGTCGCACGCGCTGCAGAGCTGGCGGAATCGTTGCCCCGTCAATGGTGCGGCACATTTGAGCCTTTTGATGGCAATCCCACCGTCGATGTCACGTTGGACATCATTCAGATGACGGCGATGGGCCAGATGGTGGATCTCCGGGGCACGATGACCCTTGGTTCCGTCACCACACCGGTTCAAGGCAATGTCCATGCCAAGTCGGATCAGTTGGATCTCATCCCCTTGGCGGATCCCCTGATCGCGGGGGTTGAGCCCGGTGGCGTCTTCCTCGGCCTGCAAATGTTCAGTCCCACCAGCTGGCAGGCGCCTCGATTGATCAACGTGGCCGACCCAAGCACTGGAGTGGGTGGACGCTTGGCGATGACCGCAAGCTGCCAGGAAGAACCTCCGGTTCAGCCACTCTGGTAACCCCAATCTGTTGGGGCTCTGAAGGCATTTGAAAGAACTCAGCTGTTCCGACGCTTGAGTTTTTTCAATCCTTTTTTTGCGGTGGCGTTGTCGGGTTCCAGTTGCAGCGTCTTCTCGTAGAGGGAAATCGCTTCAGCGTCCTTCAGAAGCTTTTCCTGGGCGAAAGCCAGGTTGTTGATGGCCACGGGGTAGTCCGCTTTCGCCTTCAGGGCGAGCTTGTAGTGCTTGGTGGCGCCGGAGTAATCCTTTTGTGCGGCCAAGGCAAAGCCAAGCGCATTTTCGATCACCGCACGGGCTTCATCCGGCTCACCACTCAGACGTTTCAGGGCCTGCTTCAAGGTGGCAGCTGCTTGTGGATACAGCCTCTTCCGTAGTTGGACAGATCCGAGCTCATAGAGGTCAGATGCCTGTCGTGACGTGGCCGTGTCGGATTTCTCGAGCTCAATCAGGCGTGCTTCATCGCGACGCACACGCAAAAATTGTCGGCCCACCACCACCGCAACGATGGCAAGCAGGCCGACCAGGCCCAGCAGGTAGGTCTGGGGCAACAGGTTCACGGTTGGGAAATTCAGCTCTTGGCTGCAGCCACGACGTTGGTGAAGCTGCCGGGGTCAACAACCGCCAGCTGAGCCAGCATCTTGCGGTTCAGGCGCACATCTGCCTTCTTGAGACCGCCCATCAGACGGCTGTAGCTCACACCATTCAGGCGGGCAGCGGCGTTGATGCGGGCAATCCAGAGGCGACGGAAATCGCGCTTGCGACGACGACGATCGCGGTAGGCGTTGCAGAGGGCTTTCATCACCCGCTGGTTTGCTGTACGGAACAGGGTTCCGTTGCCACCACGGAAGCCACGGGCCAGCCGCAGGATCTTGTTGCGGCGTTTACGGGCGACGTTGCCTCTCTTGACGCGGGCCATGAGGTTGGAAGGGTTGGATCAGGTCTTGTTGAACGGTCTCGTCTGAGCAGCTGTGCTCAGGCGTAGGGCATCATCAGGGTCACGCGCTCCTCATCGGTGCGGTCCACCACGGCCTTGGTGGCCAGATGACGCTTCTGCTTGGGGGTTTTGTGGTCCAGCAGGTGGTTCCGGAAAGCGCGACGACGCAGAAATTTGCCAGTGCCGGTTGCTTTGAACCGCTTCGCGGCAGCTTTGCGGGTCTTCAGCTTGGGCATTGGTCTGCTCGTTCGGACACAAACGACAACAATACGTCCCGACGTGCCCCCCGCTGAATGATTCGGCTCCTGACGCTCACATTGCTGCTCTGCATGGGACTGGGCTGCCGCGCCCGTGAGCAGGCTGATGCTCTCCAACCCACTGAGACTGAGCCCGCTGTGGTGGAACGGGTTCAGCGGGTGACGCATCGTTCCGTCGCTGACCCACCGCGGGTTGAAGGTCATGAACCGGTTCTCTGGGTGGCCTTGGCGGATCATCTCGGTGCTGCGCAAACAGCAGCTCCTTTGAATCTGCGTGCCTTTGCTGGCTCGCTCAGCCTTCGCGACGCCACCGGGGAGCTAGGCAGTGGTTCAGGTTTTGTCATCACCTGGCGAAGCGTCGCCTTGGCCCGTCCGCTCAAGTTGGCCCGTCGGATTGCAGGTCCCTACGCCAGCTTTGAGTCGGCGGATCGTGTCGCCTCCCGTTGGCGTGCTTTGGGGGTTGCGGCCGAGGTGGCTCATCCCAAGGAGTGGGAGGTGTGGGCGCCGGAGGGCTCACCTGTGCCCGACGGTCTGGCGGTGCGTGATTGGTATGGCACCGTCGCCAGCACCGTCGAACCGGTGTTGCAGACGCCCGAGGGGGGACGCCCCCTGCAGGGACCTCTTCTGATTGAGGCCTCGGATGGATTGCTCTGGGCTGGTGGACGTTTTGAGGGGCCCTTCCGCTTGCAACGGGATGCCTACGGCAGCTGGACTCTGGTGGAGCAGGTGCCGCTGGAGCGCTACCTCGAGGGGGTGGTGCCCCATGAGATCGGTGCGGCTTCACCGATGGCGGCGTTGCAGGCTCAGACCGTTCTGGCGCGTACCTGGGCTCTGGCCAACAGCCATCGCTTCAGCATTGATGGCTATCACCTCTGCAGCGACACGCAATGCCAGGTCTACAGCGATCCCCGCCATGCGGGAGCCGCTGTACGCGAGGCGATTGCAGCCACCCAGGGCAAGTTGCTCAGCCTGAACAACCAGCCCATCAGCGCGGTTTATCACGCCACCAATGGCGGGGTGATGGCTGCCGGGCCGGAAGCCTGGGCCATGCAGCCCACCACTTATCTGCGTGCGAAGCCAGATGGGGATGAGGGCTGGAGCGACCGTCATCCCTTGCCTCTGCAGCAGCGCAAGGCGGTGGAGGCGTTGCTTGCTGATCGCAGTGGGGCCTTTGGCCAGCGCCACCCCCGCTTCCGCTGGACCCGAACCCTTTCGGGTCCGGCCTTGCGTCAGGCCCTTGGAGCTGCTGCAGACCCGCTGGTTTCGCCTTTGCAATTGAAGGTGCTGGAGCGGGGCGCCAGTGGCCGGGTGCTGGCCTTGCAGATCTCAGGCAGCAGCGACGCCGCTCCGGTCATCCTCAAGCTGGATGCCATTCGCCGGACCCTTCGCACGTTGCCCAGCACCCTGTTCGTCTTGGAGCCTCAGGGGGCCGAACGCTGGTTGGTGGTGGGTGGTGGCTTTGGCCATGGGGCCGGTTTGTCGCAGGCTGGAGCCATTGATCTGGCCTGGCGTAGCTGGCCCGTGGAGCGGATCCTGAGCCATTACTACCCAGGGACTGTCTACGGTCCACTCTCAACACTGGTGCAGTCCCCTTAAAGTCCTTCCCACCTGGGCATCTGGATGAGCTCGAACGCCACATCGGGTGATCACCGTCGGGTGAAATCGGCAGCTTTCCTGTTCGCCTGTGGATGTGCTGGAGCTGCACCCCATTGGCTGGATTCCGCCCGTTCGCTCTGGCCCGCCATCAGTCTTGCCTTGATGCTTGGGGGCTATGGCCTCCGTTCTGTCATGCGCGGGCAGCTGACGCGTGGGTCATCGGAGTCCGTACCAGAGATCGATCCGGCGAAGCTTCCCAGCCTTGATGTGGTGGTGGCTGCCCGCGACGAAGAGGCGGTGGTGCCGCGTTTGGTAGATCGGCTTACATCCCTTCGCTATCCGTCCGGACAACTCACCACCTGGGTGATCGACGACGGAAGTCTTGATCGGACCTCCGAGTTGCTCGACGAGCTGGCCGCCCGGCACCCGGGACTCAATGTGATTCATCGCCAGCGCAACGCCGGTGGTGGCAAGTCGGGTGCGCTCAACACCGCTTTGAGCCGTCTCAAGGGTGAGTGGCTGTTGGTGCTTGATGCTGATGCTCAGTTGCAAGACGACTTGCTCGAGCGCCTTGTTCCCTACGCCCTAGAGGGTGGTTGGTCGGCGGTGCAGCTGCGCAAGGCCGTGATTGATGCCGATCGCAATTGGCTGACGCGATCCCAGGCGATGGAGATGGCTCTGGATGCGGTGATCCAGTCGGGCCGACTGGTCAATGGAGGCGTTGCCGAACTACGGGGGAACGGACAGCTGATCAAGCGCTCCGTGCTCGAGTCCAGTGGTGGTTTCAATGAAGACACCGTCACCGATGACCTTGATCTCAGCTTCCGCCTGCTGACCCATGGGGCCTTGGTGGGATTGTTGTGGGACCCTCCGGTCCAGGAAGAGGCGGTACCCGGTCTTCAGGCCCTGTGGAAACAACGGCAGCGCTGGGCGGAAGGCGGATTGCAGCGCTTCTTTGATTACTGGCCGTTGCTCACCTCAGCGCAGTTGAGTCTTCGCCAGCGCTGGGATCTGACGGCCTTTTTTCTGCTCCAGTACGCCTTGCCGGTGGTGTCCTTCGCTGATCTGAGCACGGCTCTGATCACCCGAAGCGTGCCGGTCTACTGGCCATTGTCTGTGGTGGCGTTCAGTGTGTCGGGTCTGGCTTATTGGCGCGGATGTCGCGATGGCAGTGAGGGGCCGGAGATCCCTTCAGCGAGCCTGGCCAATCTCCTTGTGGCGATTGCCTACCTCGGCCACTGGTTTGTGGTGATTCCCTGGGTGACGCTGCGGATGTCACTTTTCCCCAAACGCTTGGTCTGGGCCAAAACCAGCCATGGTCAGGAGCATCCGGTTCAGGCCTGAGGTTGTTGCCTGTTGGAAGTCATGACTGGGGGGAGGGTCGCCGACTCGATGTCCACTCAGTTGACATCGTCAACGTCGAGCACCTGACCGTTGAAGAAGTCCGCCAGGTTGCGGGCCTGACGATCCAGGCCTGAAGGAGGACTGGGTTGAGGGCTTGATTCTGCTGGTGTAGCTGCTGGGTTGGCGTCCAATGGTTGGGCTTGGGTTTGCGGCAGTTCCGGCGTTGGCACCGGAGCTGACGCTGGTGTTGCTCTGGGTGCCGGCGTTGGGGCCGGTGCCGGACTTGGGGGCTCGACCGCGGCTGGGGCTGTTGCGACCGGGGCTGTTGCCAGCGGAGGTGGCATGGCGGGGTTGCTGGCCTCCAGTACCAGCTGCCTCGAGCCTCCAAGCGCTTTGGCCACGGCCTGTTCCAGCAGGGATGCCCGGCTCTGCACCATCCCCATCCAGTTGCCTGCCACCTGCACAACGGCACGGTTGGCATCCAGGCGCACCAGTTGGGCCTGCTGTGACAGCAGCATCCGGGTGGAGGGCAATTCGAGGCTGCCCAGGATCTGTTGCCAGAGCTCGGGCAGGTTGGTGCTGGCTGCCGGTGCAGGGGTGGAGACCGTCGGCAGTTCCGGCGATGGAGCTGGGGTGGGGGCAGGTTTTGGGCTGGGGGCCTCGATTGCTGGGGCTGAGGCTGCTGCAGGTGTTGCTGCGGAAGGCGTGGGAGCAGGAGGGGCGACTGGCGTTGTCGGTGGGCTTGCTGTTGCTGCCGGTTGCGTTGTCGCAGGTTGTCTTGGGGCCGGAGCTGCGGCTGCGCTCTGAGCCGCCACCGGTTCCGCCAGCAATCCCAAAAGCAGCACTTCCAGCCACAGGCGCGGCTGCACGCTTTGGCGCAGTTGTTGCTCGGTGCCGCGCAGTTGGGCCTGCCATTGCAGCAAGCGGGCCCGGCCGATGGCCTTGGCGAGGGCGGGCAGCTGCTCGCGGAACTGGGGCGACACGCTGGTGAGTTCCAGTCGGTCTGGAGCGGCGGCCATCAACACCAGATCCCGCAGTATTCCGGCCAGACCCTGCAGCACGGCCCCGGGATCCCGGCCCCGGTCCAGCAGGTTGCGGGTGGCCTCCAGCAGCTGCACAGGTTCGGCGCTGCTCATGGCCCCCACCAGTTCCAACAGCTCCTGTTCGGGCACGGCCCCCAGCAGATCCCACACTGCAGCGGCTTCGATCGGTGGCGGCAGAAGGCTCAGCTGATCCAGCAGGCTTTCCGCATCACGCAGGCCCCCCTGGGACCGCTGGGCCACTACATGAATGGCCTCGGGCTTGATTTCGATCGCTTCCTGTTCGGCGATCCAGCTCAGATGCTTGTTGAGGGCATCCAGAGGAATGCGCCTGAAATCAAAGCGTTGACAACGGCTCAGGATCGTCGGCAGCACCCGTTGCGGGTCGGTGGTGGCGAGCACGAACACCACCTGCGGCGGTGGCTCCTCCAGGGTTTTCAGCAGGGCGTTGAAGGCGGCGGTGGAGAGCATGTGGCACTCGTCCACCACGTACACCTTCCAGCGGGCCTGCACCGGTGCGAAGCGGGAGCGTTCGATCAACTCGCGGATGTTGTCGACGCCGGTGTTGGAGGCCGCATCGATCTCGATCACATCGAGGGCGGTGCCGGCGGCGATCGTGGTGCAGAGCTCGCAGGTGCCGCAGGGTTCCGGGGTGGGCCCCTCGCTGTTCAGGCAGTTGAGCGAGCGGGCCAGGATGCGGGCGCTGGAGGTTTTGCCGGTGCCGCGGGGGCCACTGAACAGATAGGCCGGGGCAATCCGATTGCTGGTGAGGGCGTGGCCCAGGGTGGCGGCGATCGCCTCCTGCCCCACCAGCTGATCAAAGCGCTGGGGCCTGTATTTGTGATGCAGCGGCTGGTAGGCCGAACTCATGCGCCGCGAGCGTTGAAAGGAGATTACTCAGAGGATTCCGACCCTGGAAGGGCGGGGTGCTGTTGGAGCAGGGCATCAATTCGTTGTTTGAGGTCTTCCACGGCGGCCAGCTCATCGGCCAGGCTCTGGCCCGTGAGCAACAGCCGTTGATCGGACCCTTTTCCCGCCTGTTCCAGCAGACCCTCCAACTTGTGCAGCAGCGAGAGGCGCAGGCGTTCCAGCCTCTCCACACCCCGCCTGGCCATGGCGCGGGCATCGTCATCGAGAAGGCCCCGTTGCACCAGGAGCTCCAGGCCCCGCATCAGGGCGGAGGGCATCAGTCCGCTCCAGTTGCTTGCCCGCTCCAGCACCGAGTTCACCTGGCTGCTGCGATGGCGTCCGGTTTTGCACCAGGTGGCGAAGTGCTCGCAGTTGTTAAACAGCAGGTTGTAGTCCTGTTCTCCAAGGCGCCCCATGGCCCGGCGCAGGGTCACCCCCACTGGTGACGCCTCGACATGGCTGATCACACGCAGTGGCTGCCTCTGGCTGAATTCTTCCAAGGGGCTGCGCAGGATTTCACGCCCTTCCAGATAGTGAGCGACGGTTCCGTCGCCGAGGTCGATGCCGTGGTGGTTGAACAGGCCGTGCTGCCGCGGCACCTCCAGGTGGTCAGCGGCAGCCAAGACTTCAGGCGGTCTTTTGTTGTTCCGTGCCAGGCAGGGGCAGCACCTTGCCACCGGTGTGTTCTTCCACCATCGCCCGGGTGACGGTGAACTCCTTCACTGATGTCTGCGATGGCAGGTCGTACATCAGGTCCAGCATCAGCTCTTCAACGATGCCGCGCAGGGCGCGGGCACCGGTCTTGCGCCGGTGAGCCTCCTGGGCAATCGCCTCGATGGCGTCATCGGCGAACTGCAGTTGCACGTTGTCCATGCTCAGCAGGGTGCGGAACTGCTTCACCAGAGCATCGCGGGGCTCCGTGAGGATCGATTGCAGGGCGCTTTCGTCCAGGGGCTCCAGCACGGCGCTCACAGGCATCCGGCCGATGAATTCGGGGATCAGGCCGTAGCGCACCAGATCATCCGGCTCTAGGTGCCGCAGCACTTGGGCGGCCTGAAGGTCGCGGTTGGCGCGGCTGCGTCCACGGCCGTCGCTGGGCATGAAGCCGATGGCATTGCGGCCCATGCGTTTCTGCACCACGTCGTCCAGGCCCACGAAGGCACCACCGCAGATGAACAGGATCTGGCTGGTGTCGATCTGGATGCAGTCCTGATAGGGGTGCTTGCGCCCGCCCTGGGGCGGCACGTTGGCCACCGTGCCCTCCAGCATTTTCAACAGGGCCTGCTGCACACCTTCGCCCGACACGTCCCTTGTGATCGACGGGTTTTCGCTCTTGCGGGCGATCTTGTCGATTTCATCGATGTAGATGATCCCCCGCTGGGCCTGGTCCACATCCATATCGGCCTTCTGCAGCAGCCGCAGCAGGATGTTTTCCACGTCCTCACCCACGTAGCCCGCTTCGGTGAGGGTGGTGGCATCGGCCACGGCGAAGGGCACGTCCAGCATTTCGGCCAGGGTCTGGGCCAATAGCGTTTTGCCGCAGCCGGTGGGTCCGATCAGCAGGATGTTGCTCTTGTGCAGCCGGGTTGCTGTTTCCTCGGTTTCACCCTGGCCATCCCCCTGCCAGGCCAGACGTTTGTAGTGGTTGTAGACCGCCACCGACATCACCTTTTTGGCCGCGTCCTGGCCGACCACCTGCTGGTCCAAGAAGCTCTTGATGTCCTGCGGCCTTGGAATGGACGCCAGGGTGGGGGCCGGCTTGCTGCTCTTGCGGGCGGCTGGGGTGGTCTTTCGGCTCGGCTCATGGCTGTGGCGTGGGTTGCCCTGCCCATCCACCAGCTCTTCATCCAGGATCTCGTTGCAGAGATCGATGCATTCGTCGCAGATGTAAACGCCAGGTCCGGCGATCAGCTTCCGCACCTGGTCCTGGGATTTCCCACAGAACGAACACTTCAGATGGGCGTCGAACTTGGCCATCGAACGCTGGGCACCACTCAGGAGAACAACTCAGGAATCAACCGATGGGGTCTCCCTGAACACACAGGATCGAGAACGGAAGGGCGTCTGTCAGCCCTCCGTAATGATTCCTCCGTCCCCGGAACTGTCCACCACGCGATCGATCAGGCCGTATTCAACCGCTTCTGCCGGAGAAAGGAAGTAGTCGCGGTCGGTGTCTTCCGAGATCTTGTCGAGCGGCTGGCCGGTGTGGTCCGCCATCAACCCGTTCAGGGTTTCCTTGAGGTAAAGGATTTCCTTGGCCTGGATCTCGATATCTACCGCCTGCCCCTGGGCGCCACCGAGGGGTTGGTGAATCATGATCCGGGCATTCGGCAAGGCAAGACGCTTGCCCTTGGTGCCTCCGGAGAGCAGGAAGGCACCCATGCTGGCGGCGAGGCCGTAGCAGATGGTCACCACGTCAGGGGCGACCTGCTGCATGGTGTCGTAGATCGCCAGACCAGCGGTGACCGACCCTCCCGGTGAGTTGATGTAGATCTGGATGTCCTTCTCTGGATCCTCGGCTTCGAGGAACAGCATCTGCGCCACCAGGGCGTCGGCGACGGCGTCATCCACGCCGGTGCCGAGGAAGATGATCCGCTCCCGCAGCAGGCGGGAGTAGATGTCGAAGGCGCGGTCGCCGCGACCGGACTGTTCCACAACCGTGGGCAGTGGCCCCGGTGCCGAGACGGGCATGGCGGCCCGCCAGCGGTTCTGGATGGGGTGGTGACTGCGGGCGTCAATCACGCGATCGGTATGCGGTGAAGTTGGGCCAATCTATGGGCGTTGCTCAGTCCTTGGCGTCCGCCTTGGACTTGCTTTTGGCCGCGGTCTTCTTGGCGGCCGGGTTTTTCTTGGCTGCAGCCTTGCTGTCATCCGCAGCCGGTGCCTTTTCGGTGAGGGTGCTGTTCTCCTCGAGCCAGCCCATCAGACGGTCCTGCATCAGGTCATCCATCACGGCCTGACGCAGGCGCTCCGGATCGATCTTGGCGTCGGCGGAGAGCTCCTTCTTCACCTCCTTGACCTTGGCGTCCACGTCCTTGTCGTCGAGCTTGATGTCCTCCGCTTCAGCCAGGGCGGTGAGGGCAAAACTGCGGCGTAGACGCTCTTCAGCCTCGGGGCGGGAGTTCTGCATCAGGTTGCGCACCAGGTCGGGAGTGAACAGCGACTTCACATCCATGCCCTGCTGGGCGAACTGGGCTGCGGTCTGCTCCAGCAGGTTGCGGCTTTCCTGTTGGATCAGGGCTTCCGGAAGCTCCACCTCCAGCTGCTCCACCAGGGCAGCGACGAGGGCATCGCGGCGGTTGCTGGTTTGACGGCGTTCGGCGTCGTCCTTGAGCCGCTGCTCCAGATCTTTGCGCAGGTCCGCCAGGGTCTTCTGTTCGCTGGCCTGCTTGGCGAATTCGTCATCCAGCTCGGGCAGTTCGCGGGTCTTGAGGTCCTTCAGTTCGATCTCAAAGGCGGCCTTACGTCCGCGGGCGTCCTCCTTCGGGTAGTCGTCAGGGAACTGGCAATCCACGGTTTTGGTCTCGCCGACCTTCATGCCGATGACCCCTTCGATGAAGCCGGGGATCATCCGGCCGTTTTCCAGGTCCACATCCATCGAATCGGCGCTGCCGCCCTCGATCTCGCTGCCGTCATCGCTGTAGGTGCCCTTGAACCCGAGCACAGCGATGTCGCCGTTTTTGGCGGCACGACCTTCCACCGGAACGACCGTGGCCATCTGCTTGCGGGAGTCCTCAAGCATCGCGTCGACCCGTGAGGCGTCGTAGGCGACGGTTTCGAATTCCGCCTTCAGGCCCTTGGTGGTTTTCAGCTTCGGCGTTGGGGCGACGTCGGCTTCCAGGGTGAAGGTGAGTTCCTTGCCGGGCTCAAAGCTCTCCAGCAGGCCGTCGAAACCACTGCTCAGATCAGGCTGACTGATCGGTTCCAGCGATTCCTGCTGGATGGCGTCACGCCAGGCAATATCGATCAGCTTTTCCAGAGCCGTGGCTTTGATCCGCACGCCTCCCAGCTGCTGCACCAGCACCGTGCGCGGCACCTTGCCCTTGCGGAAGCCCGGCAGGTTGATGCTGCGGCTGAGGCTGGTGATGGCGTCTTCGTAACTCGTCTTGCAGCGCTCCCCAGGAACGGTAACCGTCACCGCCAGGCGGCTGCTGGGGCGGGCTTCGGTGGTCACCTTCAGGGCTGCAGCGCTCATGGGGGAAGGGAAAGGGCAGCCCAGCACTTTATGCAACCGATGAATTCAGGCTGGATCGGTAAGCTGAGCGCGTCGCTAGGTCGGCATCACGTTCTCTACGTAGTGATGTCTGATTTGAGAAACGACGGGTTTTCGTTCAGATCGTTCACTCCACCGCTTGTCTTCGACCCTTCCCAATCGCCCTCTCAATGTTGCTGTTCTCGGTGCCAGCGGTGCTGTTGGCCAGGAACTGCTGCTGTTACTGGAAGAGCGCCGTTTCCCCGTTGGCGAGCTGAAGTTGCTGGCGTCGACTCGTTCGGCGGGCCAGACCCAAACCTGGAGCGGCCGCACCCTCACGGTGGAAGAGGTTTCGGCCCAATGCTTTGAAGGGATCGATCTGGTGCTGGCGTCGGCCGGTGGTTCTGTTTCCAAGCAGTGGCGCGAGGCGATTACGGGCGCCGGTGCGGTGATGGTGGACAACTCCAGCGCCTTCCGGATGGAAGACGGTGTGCCGCTGGTGGTGCCCGAGGTCAATCCCGATGCGGCCTTCACTCACAAGGGCGTGATCGCTAATCCGAATTGCACCACGATCCTGCTCACCCTGGCTTTGGCTCCTTTGGCAGCCAAGCGGGCGATGCGCCGGGTGGTGGTGAGCACCTACCAGTCCGCTAGTGGTGCCGGTGCCCGGGCCATGGAGGAGCTGAAAAACCTGTCGCAGACGGTGCTGGACGGCGGCACTCCGAAAGGAGAAGTGCTGCCTTACTCGCTGGCGTTCAACCTCTTTCTGCACAACTCTCCGTTGCAGGCCAACAGCTATTGCGAGGAGGAGATGAAGATGGTGAACGAGACCCGCAAGATCATGGGTCTGCCGGATCTGCGCTTCACCGCCACCTGCGTGCGGGTGCCCGTGCTGCGGGCCCATTCCGAAGCGGTGAACATCGAGTTCGAGTCCCCCTTCTCGGTTGATGAGGCACGTGAGCTGCTGGCGGCAGCGCCTGGTGTGGAGTTGATTGATGACACGGCGGCGAACCGTTTCCCGATGCCGACGGATGTGACCGGTCGCGATCCGGTGGCGATCGGGCGGATCCGGCAGGACATCAGCGATGCCAATGCTCTGGAGCTCTGGCTTTGTGGGGACCAGATCCGCAAGGGAGCGGCGCTTAACGCTGTTCAGATCGCTGAATTGTTGATTCAGAAGTGATGACCCAGGCCGCCACCCTCTCGCCAACGCCCTTCGGTCGTGTGGTCACCGCGATGGTGACCCCTTTTGATGCCAGCGGTGCTGTGGATCTCAGCGTTGCCGCAAACCTGGCCCGGCACCTCGTGGATCAGGGCTCCGATGGATTGCTGGTGTGCGGCACCACCGGTGAATCGCCGACCCTCAGTTGGGACGAGCAGTTGCAGCTGCTGCAAGCCGTTCGTGATGCCGTGGGCAGTGACGCCAAGGTGTTGGCGGGCACGGGTAGCAATTCCACAGCGGAAGCGATGGAGGCTACCAAGGAAGCGGCGGCGGCCGGCGCCGATGGCGCTCTCGTTGTGGTGCCTTACTACAACAAGCCTCCCCAGGAGGGTTTGGAGGCCCATTTCCGGGCCATCGCTGAAGCGGCACCTGAGCTGCCGTTGATGCTTTACAACATCCCTGGCCGCACCGGCTGCAGCATCGCCCCGGCCACGGTGGCCCGGCTGATGGACTGCCCCAACGTGGTGAGTTTCAAGGCCGCCAGCGGCACCACGGAAGAGGTCACCGCCTTGCGCTTGGCCTGCGGTCCGCAGTTGGCGATCTACAGCGGTGACGACGGCCTCACCCTGCCGATGCTTGCTGTGGGTGCCGTGGGCGTCGTGAGTGTGGGCAGCCATGTGGCGGGCCCTGAGATCCGCGCCATGATCGAGGCCTATCTGAACGGCGATGGTGCTTCCGCACTCGCCCTGCACGACGCGTTGATTCCCCTGTTCAAGGCTCTGTTCGCCACCACCAATCCAATTCCCGTCAAGGCTGCCCTGGAACTCAATGGCTGGTCTGTCGGTGCGCCCCGTCCGCCCCTGTGTTCCCTCTCTGACGAGATGAAACGTTCGCTTTCCAACGCCATGGCCGCCCTCCGTCAGACCTAGCCCGGTCCGGCTTATCGGCTTACGCAACCCGCTCTTTTACCAATCGTTTTTCATGGCCAACAACGCGCGATCCAGCAAGGGTCAGGAGCCCTGCCTTCGGGTGATTCCCCTAGGTGGTCTGCATGAGATCGGCAAGAACACCTGTGTTTTCGAGTACGGCGATGACCTGATGTTGGTGGATGCCGGTCTGGCCTTCCCCAGCGATGGCATGCACGGGGTGAATGTGGTGCTGCCCGACACCAGCTTCCTGCGCGAGAACCAGAAGCGGATCCGCGGCATGATCGTCACCCATGGTCATGAAGACCACATCGGTGGCATCGCCCACCATCTCAAGCACTTCAACATTCCGGTGATCTACGGGCCGCGGCTGGCCCTCTCGATGCTCACCGGCAAGATGGATGAGGCCGGTGTCCGCGACCGCACCACCCTGCAGACCGTCGGTCCGCGCGATGTGGTGAAGGTGGGTCAGCACTTCTCCGTGGAGTTCATTCGCAACACCCACTCGATGGCCGACAGCTTCTCGCTGGCCATCTCCACACCGGTGGGAACCGTCATTTTCACGGGTGACTTCAAGTTCGACCACACCCCGGTCGACGGCGAAAACTTCGATATGGCCCGTCTCGCCCACCACGGTGACAAGGGCGTTCTCTGTCTGTTCAGCGATTCCACCAACTCCGAGGTTCCTGGCTTCTGCCCGCCGGAGCGCTCGGTCTTCCCCAACCTGGATCGCCACATCGCCAATGCCGAAGGCCGTGTGATCGTCACCACCTTCGCCAGCTCGATTCATCGCGTGTCGATGATTCTGGAGCTGGCCCTGAAGAACGGCCGCAAGGTGGGGCTGCTGGGCCGCTCGATGCTCAATGTGATCGCCAAGGCGCGGGAACTGGGCTACATGCGCGCGCCGGATGAACTGTTTGTGCCGATCAAGCAGATCAACGATGTGCCCGATCGCGAAACCCTGCTGCTGATGACCGGCAGCCAGGGTGAGCCGCTGGCCGCCCTGAGCCGCATCTCCCGTGGTGAGCATCCCCAGGTGAAGGTGAAGACCACCGACACGATCATCTTCTCGGCCAGCCCGATCCCGGGAAACACGATTTCCGTGGTCAACACCATCGACAAGCTGATGATGCTGGGCGCCAAGGTCGTTTACGGAAAGGGCGAAGGCATCCATGTCTCCGGCCATGGCTTCCAGGAAGACCAGAAACTGATGCTGGCCCTCACCCGGCCCAAGTTCTTCGTGCCGGTGCACGGTGAGCACCGGATGCTGGTGCAGCACTCCCGCACCGGCCATTCGATGGGGGTTCCGGTCGACAACACCCTGATTATCGACAACGGTGATGTGGTGGAGCTCACCCAGGATTCGATCCGCAAGGGCAATGCGGTGAAGGCGGGCATCGAGCTGCTGGATCAATCCCGCAATGGCATCGTCGATGCTCGGGTGCTGAAGGAACGTCAGCAGCTGGCCGAAGACGGCGTGGTGACGATCCTCGCCGCCATCAGCACCGATGGCGCCATGGTGGCTCCGCCGCGGGTGAACCTGCGGGGTGTGGTCACCACAGCTGATGCCCGCAAGATGTCGTTGTGGGTGGAGCGTGAAATCAAGTGGGTGCTCGAAAACCGCTGGAAGCAGCTCTGCCGCAACACCGGTGGCAAAGCACCGGAGGTGGACTGGATGGGTGTGCAGCGAGAAGTGGAGGTGGGCCTTGGCCGCCGGATGCGCCGTGAACTGCAGGTGGAGCCGCTAATCCTTTGCCTGGTGCAGCCGGCCCCTGGCGGGACACCGGTCTACAAGGGCCGTGCCGATGCTGAGCCCGATGACCGTCCGGCTCCCCGCGGTCGCGGTGGTCGTGGCGGTGGCTCTCCCTATGGCCGTCGCAACGGCGGTGGCGGCGGAACCCCCGCTCCGGTGCGGAACAACCAGGGCAACGGCCGGTCTGGCTCGGCAACACCGGCCCCCGTCCGTGCCGCTGCAACCGCAGTGGTGGAGAAAGTGGCTCCTCAACCGGTGGCTGAAAAGGCAGCACCGGCTTCCCCGGAGCCGGACATGCCTGCTGGCCGCACCCGTCGTCGTCGTTCAGCAGCCAGCTGATCGGGCGAAGACCCCTTTGATCCTGTTGATCAGCCCCATCGGCTCCACGGAGTCGGTGGGGCTTTTGATGTCGGGCTGGAGTTGAACGCGGAGCCATGAGTTCTCCAAAAGCTTCGTGGCCGCAGGCTCCTGGGGTGCGGGTTCGACGGCGTCGAGGGGTGGCTCTTCTTCGCTGCGTGCTTGTTCCTGGTTCGCCATCTCGACCTCGACGTCTGAATTGGCTTCCGGGCTCAGCGTTGGCTCTGGGCTTGGGACAGGATCCGGCACAGGAGTCGCCGTTGGAGAGGGATCCGGCGACTGCATGGCTCGGGGTTCCTCCTCACTGGACAACCACGGCATTGCGGTGACCACATCAGCCGGTGCTGGCCTGGCTTGATCGGGATCGGTGCTCAGGAAGGGATCCTTCAGCAGGTCTGGGATGGCGCCAGGTTGCGGGTGTCATGTCTGCTTCGCTGGCGATCTGTTCTGATCGGCAGCGCTTTAGCCCCTGTTCCGCCAGGGCGGCGATGGTGGCGTTCACGTCACCCTCCAGCACCCGTTAGTAGGCGACGGCGGCTTGCTCCGGTTGCTGGAGACCATGCAGCTGGATGTGACCCAAAAGCAGCGACACCACCGCCCGCCAGCCCAAGACGAGGCTGGGGTCGTGGTCCTTCGATGCGCTTTCAAGTTGACCCCACAACGCCGAGGCGATGGAATGGGCCTCGGCGTACTCCCCGAGGCCATAGGCCCGTTCCGCGGCTTGGTAGTGCTGCTCGAAATCGGCGTCCACGCGTTGGGGGGCCAGTCCCCCCGTTGTAGACCGTTAGTCGGGGTCGTGCGGTGAAGCGGTGCCTTGGGCGGTGTGACGTTCTTCACCTGCCAGCCCGAACCCGGCGTGCACCACCTGGAGCGCCTTGACGCCAGCATCTTCGGCCACCACACAGCTGGTTCTGATTTCGCTGGTGGCGATCAGGCCGATGTTGATGCCCGCATCCGCCAGTGCGCGGAACATGCGCCCCGCCGTCCCTGGCGTTGCCGGCATCCCAGCGCCCACAGCACTCACCCGGGCAATGGCCTCACCATCCTCCAGAGCGGCACCGGGCCACTGGGCCAGCAGGGGGGCCAGGGCTACATCGGCGCGGGCACGGTCGTCTTTGCGCAGGATGAAGGTGATGTCCCGCGATCCGTCGCTGTGCTGCCGTTCTGATTGAACGATCGCATCGAGGCTGATGCTGTTGTCTGCCAGGGCAGAACACAACGCCGCTGCGGTGCCGGGTCGATCGGGCACGTGGCGAACACTCAGTTGCACCTGGTCGCGGTCGAGGGCGACGCCGCGCACTTCCGGTTCGCCGCTGCCGTTGTTGGTGGGATTGATGCGGATTTGGGAATCTTCCAGGTCAAAGGCCTCCTGCACGGCTTGAACCGCCTTGCTGCCTGTGCCGGAGTCGATCACGCAGCTCACCTTCACCTCACTGGTGGCGATCAGGCGGAGGTTGATGCCTTGCTGACACAGGCAGTTGAACAGGCCGGCGGCAATCCCAGGGCGCCCCATGATTCCGGCTCCGCTGATGCTGATCTTTGTCAGCCCTGCTTCGGACGCCAGATCGCCGCCCAGTTGATCCAGCACCTTCTGGCTCACTGTACGGGCCAGCTCGAGATCCGCTTCCGCTACGGTGAAGGTGATGTCATTGCTGCTGCCCTCATGGGTGGCCTGAATGATCAGGTCCACATTGATGCCGGCCTCGGAGAGGGTTTCGAACAGGCGTGCCGCAATCCCAGGCTGATCGGGAATGTGGGAGAGGGCGAGCACGGCCTGTCCGTCCACTTCCTCCATCCCATCCACAGGGCTGCCGAGTTCCAGGCCACTGCTGCTGATCGGACGGGCTGAACGGCTGGTGATCCGGGTGCCGGGGGCATCGCTCCAGCTGGAGCGCACCACAAGGTTCACGCCGTAGTTCCGGGCGATCTCAACGGCCCTGGCATGCAGCACGGAGGCCCCAAGGCTGGCGAGTTCCAGCATTTCGTCGCAGCTGATCGTCTCCATCAGCTGGGCATCGGACACCTTGCGCGGATCGGTGCTGAGCACACCCGGAACGTCGGTGTAGATCTCGCAGGCATCGGCACCCAGGGCCGCCGCCAGGGCGACAGCAGAAGTGTCGGAGCCTCCGCGCCCGAGGGTGGTGATTTCGTTGAGGCCATCGCTGCTGGTGCTGGTGCCCTGGAAACCAGCAACCACCACCACCTGGCCAGCTGCGAGGCGGTTGCGGATTCGGTCGGTGCGAATCCCAAGGATCCGGGCTCGGCCATGGGTGGATTCCGTGGCGATGCCCACCTGTGGACCGGTCATCGACGTCGCACTGACCCCCTGGGCGTTCAAGGCCATCGCCAGCAAGGCGATCGACACCTGTTCGCCACTGGCCAACAGCATGTCCATCTCCCGCTGGGTGGGGGCAGAAGTGATGGCGTTGGCCAGACCCGTTAATTCATCGGTGGTGTGGCCCATGGCGGAGACCACCACAACCACGTCGTGCCCCTCCTCACGGCAACGTCCGATCCGATCAGCCACCGCCTTGATGCGTTCCACGCTGCCGACGGAGGTGCCCCCGAATTTCTGCACCAGGAGGGCCATAGGCCGGGCTTCAGCAACGCTGGATTTTCTCACCTGGCCGGTAGTGATCAGCCCAGCAGGCCGTCGCGGAAGGCATCGCCCGGTTGGGCGCCGCGTTTCAGCCGGGCCTCCACCTCCAGTAGACGGCCCAGGAGTGAGAGAAAGCGCTTGGGCGGGCGGCCCTGCAACTGCTTGCGCATCACGTAGATGCGCTTAGGGTTGCCGATTCCAGCGGCTTTGGCGATCACCGCCACATCCCGTTCCCCCTGCTGTTCAAGCAGGCTCACCCAGAGCCAGCCGCGGATCTGACCGGTGAGGGTGGCCACGATGCGCAGGGCTGGTTCCCCGGCTTCTATCAGGGCATCCCAGCGGGCGATCGCCTCGCCGGGGTTGCCCTCCAGCAGGGCATCGCCCACGGCCAGGGCGTTGGTGGAGCGTCCTCCCACCAGCTCCTGCACCCGTGCAGCGGAAATGCTGGTGTCCCGCAGGGAGAGCTTGCGCAGTTCCGATTCCAGTCGGGCGCTGTCGGTGCCGATGGCCTCCACCAGGGCGTCGATGGCATCCGGCTCCACCTTGAGGCCCAGGGCTTCGGCCGTGCGTTGCACCAGCTGACGCTGGCCCTTGCCATCCCAGGCCGCTGGCAGCGGAAAGCTCTGTTCGTGATCGACCCCGCTTTTGATCCGTTTCTGCAGGGTTTTGGTGGTGCGCAGGCGACCATCCGGTTTGGCCGGGTTCACCAGCACAAGGTGGCTGCTGTCGGGGATGAGCTCGAGGGCGGCCTCAAACCGGTCAGCCAGCTCACTGGGGCAGCCATTGCAGAACGGACTGCGCTGCAGCAGCACCAGCCGTTCGCCCGTGGCGAAGGGAGGGGTGCGGGCCTCCTCGAGGGCCTGCAGGGCCTGACCGGCGTCGGCCCCATCCAGGCGGCTGAGGTTGAGGCTGCTCCAGCTGGGGTCGACAACCTGGCCGATCAGGGCATCGATGGCCCGGTCCCGCGCAGCGGCGTCATCACCCCAGAGCAGATGGATCGGCATGGGTTGATGATGGCGTGGATGGCCCAAGACCACCCGATCTTCACCGAAAGCATCCGGCGGATCCGGGCGGCTCTGGGGGACACGGGCCTGCCGCCGTTGCAACAGCAGGTGCTGGAACGGCTGGTGCATAGCAGCGGCGATCTCTCGTTGGGAAAACTGCTGCGGTTCAGCGAGGGGGCCTGTGAGCAGGGTTTGGCAGCGCTGAAGCAGGGGGCGCCGATCCTGACGGACACCGCGATGGCGGCGGCGGCGGTGGCCCCGATGGCCCAACGCACCCTTGGCACTGCCGTGCATACGGTGCTGGAGTGGGCACCTGAGGCGGCGCCGGCGGGTTCAACGCGCACGGCGGCGGGCATGGAGCAGGCCTGGCGCTCACTCGCGGCGGCGTCACCGGCTCCGGTGGTGCTGATCGGCAGTGCGCCGACCGCCCTTGAGGTGCTGTTGCAGCATGTGGCCGCCGGTGCTCCAGCCCCCAGCTTGGTGATCGGCATGCCGGTGGGATTTGTGGGGGTATTGGAAAGCAAGAAGCATTTGGCGGCCAGTGGCCTGGCCCAGATCCGTTTGGAGAGCAGCAGGGGTGGAGCGGGTCTGGTGGCCGCGGCGATCAATGCTCTGCTTCGCGCTGCTGCAGCACCAGCTCACCCGCCCTCCAGTTGAGTTGCCAGCCCCCGGCAAGATCGGCCGCACCGCCGGGGGCACCGTTGTCCAGTCGCCGGCTGAGCTCGTCGAGCTGGCTGGCCGGCAGGGCTGGTACCCCCTTCTGCTGCAGCCACTGCGCCAGCAGCAGGCGGCGGGTGGCTGACCCCAACGCCCCCAGGCCGCGGCGGTCCAGGCCGGCAGCGGTTTGCAGAAGCTCCAGCGCCATCTGGCTGAGTTCCGTCTGACTGTCCCGCACCTGGGACACCCGTTCGGCCAGATCGCTGATCCGCTGACTGCAGCCCGGATGCAGTTCCTCGAGCACGGGCAGCACCTCCTGGCGAATCCGGTTGCGGGCGAACTCGGGGGATTGGTTGCTGGGGTCCTCCCAGATCGGCAGGGCCAGGTCCCGGCAGATCTGGAGGGTGTCTCTGCGCTGCAGGTGCAGCAGCGGCCGGCGCAGCCGGGGGCCTTCCGGGCTGAGGGGGCGAACGCTGGGCAGGGCTGCCAGGCCGGCCAGGTCGCTGCCACGGGCCAGCTGCAGCAGCATCGTTTCGGCCCGGTCGCTGGCGGTGTGGCCCGTCACCACATCGGCGCCCGCTTGGCGGCCCCGTTGTTCCAGCCGTTCGTAACGCCACTGCCGGGCTTTGGCTTCGCTGGACACCTCTCCCGGCGCTGCCTGGTCCACCTGCAGGGAGAGCTGCCACTTCTGGCACCAGCTGCTCAGTTCCGCGGCGATTCGGCTGGAGTTGTCGTGCCAGCCGTGATCGCCGTGCCACAGGTTCAGGTCCCAGCCATGCAAGGGCGCCAGATCCTGCAGCAACGCCAGCAGGGCCATGGAGTCCTGTCCGCCGGACACCGCTAGCAGCAGAGAGCTGCCCTTGGGCAGCAGCTGCGGCTGCATCAGCAGGCGCCGGTGCAGGCGGTCATGCCAGGACGTCCAGCCCAAGGAGGTGGGGTGCGTTTCCCCCACGGTGTGAGAATCAGGGCATCGCTGTCCAGTCCCCCATGACCCGTCTTCAGCAGCTGCCCGTTTCTCTGCAGCGCAGCCTTGAGCAGCGCTCTGCGCTCAAGGTGATCGCTGGCCTGATGAATTTCGATGCCGCCAGTGTGGAGCGGGTTGCCCGTGCAGCCGGGCGCGGCGGTGCTGATCTGATCGACGTCGCCTGCGACCCCGCCCTGGTGCGTCTGGCCATCGAGGCCTCCGGTGGAGTGCCCGTGTGTGTGTCTTCGGTGGACCCTGAGCAGTTCCCCGCGGCGGTGGAGGCCGGTGCGCTGATGGTGGAGATCGGCAACTACGACGCCTTTTATCCCCAGGGCCGGATCTTCGATGCGGCTGAAGTGCTGGAGCTCACCCGCCGCACCCGCCAACTGCTGCCCAATGTGGTCTTGAGCGTCACTGTGCCCCATGTTTTGCCGATGGATGAGCAGGAGCAGCTGGCCATCAATCTGGTGGCCGCCGGTGCGGATCTGATCCAGACCGAGGGCGGCACCAGTGCCAAGCCCTTCAGTGCTGGCCACCTGGGCCTGATCGAGAAGGCTGCCCCCACCCTGGCGGCGGCCCACAGCATCAGCCGCGCCGTCGATGTGCCCGTTCTGTGTGCTTCGGGTCTGTCGGCGGTGACGCTGCCGATGGCCATCGCTGCCGGTGCGGCCGGCGTGGGCGTCGGTTCAGCAGTGAACCGCCTGCAGGATGAGCTGGCGATGGTGGCCGTTGTTCGTGGTCTGCGTGATGCCCTCGGCAGCGCTGTCGCGACCCGCGTCTGAACCTGAATCTCCGCTGAGCGGAGGCCTCTTCCCCTTCATGGTGTGAAGAGTGCTCCGCTCGCTCGCGGGAGCAACAGCTCTCGTGTGAAAATCGACCCCTGACTTCCAGTTCCATGCAGTTCATCAACACGCTGACCGTTCTGGCCCTGGTGGTGGCGTCCTTCGCTTTGATCGTTGCTGTGCCGGTGCTGTATGCCTCCAGCGAAGACAGCGGCCGCTCCAACCGTCTGATCCTGTTGGGCAGTGCTGTTTGGGTGGCGCTGGTGCTGCTGAACTGGGGTGTGAGCTTCTTCGTCGTCTGAGCTCAGCCTCAGGCAGAACCTGGCGGGTGCCACGATGGCTGAGATCTAGTCGGCACCTTCCCAATGGCCACTTTTGAAGGACGTTTCTCTGACGCAGCCGGGCTGCGCGTCGGCATCGTCGTGGCCCGTTTCAATGATCTGGTCACCGCCAAGCTGCTGAGCGGTTGTCTCGACTGCCTCAAGCGCCATGGCGTGGATGTGTCGGAAACCAGCTCCCAGCTGGACGTGGCCTGGGTGCCGGGGTCGTTTGAGCTGCCGATCGTGGCCCAGCAGATGGCCCGCTCCGGTCAGTACCAGGTGCTGATCACCCTCGGGGCGGTGATCCGCGGCGACACGCCCCATTTCGATGTGGTGGTGGCGGAGGCCAGCAAGGGAGTTGCTGCGGTGGCGCGCGACACGTCAGTGCCTGTGATCTTCGGCGTGTTGACCACCGACACGATGCAGCAGGCGCTGGAGCGGGCGGGCATCAAGAGCAACCTGGGCTGGAGCTACGGGTTGGAGGCCCTGGAGATGGGCAGCCTGATGCGGGCCTTGCCATCGGCTTGAGGCTTCAGGCCGCCAACTGATCGAGCACCTGACGGGCCCGTTGCACCACGGGCTTGGGAACGCCGGCCAGGCGTGCAGCTTCGATGCCGTAGCTGCGGCTGGCGCCGCCGGCCTGCACCTGATGCAGGAACACCAGATCCTCACCGGTTTCCTCCACCAGCACCTGGAAGTTGGCCACGTTGTCGCGTTCGGCGGCCAGGTTGTTGAGCTCGTGATAGTGGGTGGCGAACACCGTTCGGCTGCCCAGGTCGCCGGCCAGGTGCTCGCTCACGGCCCAGGCGATCGAGAGGCCGTCGAAGGTGGCGGTGCCCCGCCCGATCTCATCGAGCAGCACCAGGGAACGCTCGCTGGCGTGGTGCAGGATGTTGGCGGTTTCGGCCATCTCAACCATGAAGGTGGACTGGCCGGCGGCCAGATCATCCACGGCACCCACCCGGGTGAAGATTCGATCGGCAATGCCGACCGTGGCGGATCGAGCCGGCACCCAGCTGCCGATCTGCGCCATCAATTGGATCAGGCCGATCTGGCGCAGGTAGCAGCTCTTGCCGCTGGCGTTGGGGCCCGTGAGCACCACCAGATCGGTGCCATCGCCCAGATGCACGTCATTGGGGATGAACGCGGTTTCCACCAGCCGTTGCTCCACCACCGGGTGGCGGCTGGCCTCCAGCTGCAGCCCCCGGCCATCGGCGATCGTTGGTGCGCAGTAGCCACCGCTGGCGGCCACGTCGGCCAGGCCGGTGAGGGCATCAAGGGCGGCAACGGCGCGGGCCGCCTGGCGGATCGGGGCGGCCATGGCCCCCACCTGTTCCCGGAGCTGGCAGAACAGCTCGTATTCCCGCTGGCAGGCCCGGGCCCGCAGCTGGAAGATGCGGCCCTCCCGCTCCTTGAGATCCGGGGTGATGAAGCGTTCTTCGTTGGCCAGGGTCTGGCGCCGGATCCAGTGGTCCGGCACGGCGGTGGCCTTGGCTTTGCTCACCGCCAGGAAGTAGCCGAAGGTGCGGTGGTGCTGCAGCTTCAGGGTGCTGATGCCACTGCGTTGGCGCTCCTGCATCTCCTGGTGGCTGAGCCAGGCGTCCTGATCGTCCAGCTGGTTGCGCAGCCCATCCAGCAGCGGGTCGACGCCGTCATGGATCAGGTCGCCCTCGGAGAGGGAGAGCGGTGGGGCCTCCACCAGCTTGTGGCGAATCGTCCGGGCCAGCTCCGCCAGGGCTGGATCGGGGCTGAGCAGCTGCTGCAACCAGACGGGGCCCTCATTGATCGCAGAGTCCAGCCGAGCGGTGAGCTGAGGCAACCGTTCCAGGCCATCGGCGATGGCCACCAGATCGCGGGCACCGGCATGACCCGCTCCGGCCCGGCCGGCCAGCCGCTCCAGGTCGCCCATCGGCCGCAGCAGCTGGCGGATGGCCAGCCGCAGGCTGCGGTCACCCACCAGGCTGCTCACCAGATCCTGGCGCTGCTGAATGGCCTGGCGGTCCATCAACGGTGCTTCCAGCCAGCGGCGCAGGCAACGGCCGCCCATGGCGGTGAGGGTGCGATCGATGGCCCAGAGCAACGACCCCTGCAACTGGTTGTCGCGCTGGGTGGCGGTGAGCTCCAGGTTGCGGCGGGTCTGGGCATCGAGCACCAGGGCATCGCCGCGGTGCACGATCGCCGGCACCTCCAGGGGGATGCGGCTGTCCTCCTCCAGGGGCTGGGTGTCCTGCAGGTAGCGCAGCAGGCCACCGAGGGCCTGCAGGGCCAGGGGGTGCTCCGGCAGGCCGAGGCCATCGAGGCTGCTGAGGCCGTAGTGCTGCTGCAGGGTGCGCTCCGCTTCCACAGGGCTGAAGGGGGTGCTGGCCATCGGCGTGAGCCGCAACCGTTCTGGGCACCAGGCCGGCCGCTCAGCATCGAGGGCGGCGGCCCAGAGCAGTTCAGAGGCCTCCTGCTGGGCCAGCTGCTGGTGCAGGGCGCTGCTGTCGTCCCGCTGCATCACCTGCACCTCGCCGGTGCTCACATCGGCGCTGGCCAGGCCCCAGCGCAGCGGTTGTTTGCCCTGGGCCGGCTCCACCACCACCGCCGCCAGCCAGTTGTTGCGGCGGGCGCTGAGCATGCCCTCCTCCAACACGGTGCCTGGGGTCAGCACCCGGGTGATGTCCCGCTTGAGCAGGGCACCCTTGGTGGGGGTGGTTTCGAGTTGATCGCAAAGGGCCACGCTGTAGCCCTGCTTGATCAGTTCGGCGCAGTAGCGCTCAGCGGCGTGGTGGGGGATGCCCGCCATCGGCACCCGCCCGATCGCTTTGCCGCCTTCCTTGCCGGTGAGGGTGAGCTCCAGCACCCGGGAGAGTTCGATGGCGTCTTCGAAGAAGCACTCGAAGAAGTCGCCCAGGCGGTAAAGCAGCACCCGTTCGGGATGGGCCGCTTTGAGCTCCACGTAGTGGCGCAGCATCGGTGTGAGCTGCAGCGGGTCCATCTGGCTGTGGTGGGCCCAGGCCGGTTCGTCGCTGCTGGGATCTGAATCGTTTGCAGCTGGGGCTTCGCTGCTGGTCTCGCTTGTCGTGGCCTGTCGCTGGCGGGGCCGGGCGGCGGCATCGGCGCCGAGTTCGTCGTCGCTGAGATCGTGGCTGGCCGTCTCCGGTTCGCTGCTGGGTGCCGTCGGTGTGGCCGGCTCCGGCGCCCCGAACAGATTGCCCTGCAGGGCGTCGTCAGGGGACTGGGACGCGGACCGGGGCATCGGCTGATCTGACGGATCCGGATCGTACCGGGCCTGACCGGATTGAGATGCCTCAGCGGCGCAGCACCATCAGTTGCTGGGGATTCGCATCCTGGAAGCCCAGTTGCCGGTAGAAGCCGGCGCTCTTGGTGGTCATCAGATACACCCGTTCCACGCCCACCACCGGCGGGGTGTGCAGCAGTTCTTCGATCACCCGGCGGCCGAGGCCGTGGCCCTGGAGATCGCCGGCCACCACTATGTCCCAGAGCACGGCTCGGCTGAAGCCATCGGAGGTGGCCCGGCCGAAGCCCACCAGCCGCTTGCCGCGCCAGAGGCTCACCACGGCATCGCTGCCGGCCAGCAACCGCCGCAGCTGAGCAAAGCTGCGGCCGCGGGCCCAGAAGGCGTGGCGATCGAACAGCCGTTGCAGCTTGAGCAGGGCCCGACTGGGGCGCAGATCCGGCCCGAGGCCCAGCCAACGCAGGCCGGGGGCACCGGGGGCATGGTGAACCAGCCGGATCGGGGTCACGGGTTGGGGAGCCGCAGCACTTCATCTTGCTCCCCGGCGATAATTGATGGCCGCCGTCTGGCCCCGCACCCATGCCCGCCTACGACCTCACGGCTCCGTATTCGCCGAAGGGCGATCAGCCGACGGCGATCAAGCAGCTGGTGGCGGGGGTGAACAGCGGCGAGCGCTATCAGACGCTGCTGGGGGCGACGGGCACGGGCAAGACGTTCACGATGGCCAATGTGATCGCCCAGACCGGCCGGCCTGCGCTGGTGCTGGCCCACAACAAAACCCTGGCGGCCCAGCTCTGCAATGAGCTGCGGGAGTTCTTCCCGGAGAACGCCGTTGAGTACTTCATCTCCTATTACGACTATTACCAACCGGAGGCCTACGTACCGGTCAGCGACACCTACATCGCCAAGACGGCGTCGATCAACGAGGAGATCGACATGCTGCGTCACTCGGCGACCCGTTCCTTGTTTGAACGGCGCGACGTGATCGTGGTGGCATCGATCAGCTGCATTTACGGCCTGGGAATTCCGAGTGAATACCTCAAGGCGGCGGTGAAGTTCGAGGTGGGCGAGACCCTCAACATCCGCAGCCAGCTGCGGGAGTTGGTGAACAACCAGTACAGCCGCAACGACACCGAAATCGCCCGCGGCCGTTTCCGGATGAAGGGAGATGTGCTGGAGATCGGCCCCGCCTACGAAGACCGGTTGGTGCGGATCGAGCTGTTCGGCGACGAGGTGGAGGCGATCCGCTACGTCGATCCCACCACCGGCGAGATCCTGCAGAGCATGGATGCGGTGAACATCTACCCGGCCAAGCACTTCGTCACCCCCAAAGACCGCCTGGATTCCGCCATCAGCGCCATCCGCGCGGAGCTGCGGGAGCGGCTGGATGTGCTCAACGGCGAGGGCAAGTTGCTGGAGGCCCAGAGGCTGGAGCAGCGCACCAAGTACGACCTGGAGATGCTGGGCCAGGTGGGCTACTGCAATGGGGTTGAGAACTACGCCCGCCATCTGGCCGGCCGCGAAGAGGGCACGCCGCCGGAGTGCCTGATTGATTATTTCCCGGACGACTGGCTGTTGATCGTGGACGAGAGCCACGTCACCTGTTCGCAGCTCCAGGCGATGTACAACGGCGACCAGGCCCGCAAGAAGGTGCTGATCGAGCACGGCTTCCGCCTGCCCAGCGCAGCGGACAACCGGCCGTTGAAGGGGGCCGAGTTCTGGGAGAAGGCGCGGCAAACAGTGTTCGTCTCCGCCACCCCGGGGGATTGGGAGATGGAGGTTAGCGGCGGAGAGGTGGCTGAGCAGGTGATACGCCCCACCGGGGTGCTCGATCCGGTGGTGGAAGTGCGGCCCACCACGGGCCAGGTGGACGATCTGCTCGGAGAGATCCGCAATCGGGCGGCGAAGAACCAGCGGGTGCTGGTCACCACCCTCACCAAGCGGATGGCGGAAGACCTCACCGACTACCTGGCGGAGAACGAGGTGCGGGTGCGCTACCTCCACTCGGAGATCCACTCGATCGAGCGGATCGAGATCATCCAGGACCTGCGGTTGGGGGAATACGACGTGCTGGTGGGCGTGAACCTGCTGCGGGAGGGCCTGGACCTGCCGGAGGTGAGCCTGGTGGCGATCCTCGATGCCGACAAAGAAGGCTTCTTGCGGGCTGAGCGCTCCCTGATCCAAACCATTGGCCGGGCTGCACGCCATGTGGAGGGTGTAGCGCTGCTCTATGCCGACAACATGACTGACTCGATGGCCAAGGCCATCTCCGAGACCGAACGACGCCGGGCGATTCAGCAGGCCTACAACGAGAAGCACGGCGTAGTGCCAACGGCGGCGGGCAAGAAGGCCAGCAACTCGATCCTCAGCTTCTTGGAGTTGAGCCGCAAGTTGAAGCAAGAAGGCCCGGACGCGGATCTGGTGGAGGTGGTCGGCAAGGCCGCCAAGGCTCTGGAGAACGATCCCGATGCCGGCTTGGCGCTGGAGGCGCTGCCGGAGTTGATCGATCAGCTCGAAGCCAAGATGAAGGAGGCGGCCAAGAAGCTCGACTTCGAGGAAGCCGCCAACCTGCGGGATCGGGTGAAGCAGCTGCGTCAGAAGATGGCCGGCTCTCGTTGAAATTCACGGTGGGAACCCTTGGCAATTGACCATTGGTCCCTCCGTAAGGCAGAGTCTCCAAGTCGTCAGGGACACGCCCGCGTCGACACCTGCGGATGTAGCTCAGTGGTAGAGCATCTCCTTGCCAAGGAGAGGGTCGAGAGTTCGAATCTCTTCATCCGCTTCATTCAGAACCCAGTCCAGAAGAGCCTTCTGCAAGTGAGCCTCTATTAGGCTGCACCCGATTCGGTTGCCGTTTTCCATGCTCAAGCTCCTGCTGGGTGATCCCAATGCCCGCAAGCTGAAGCGTTACCAGCCGATCGTTTCGGATATTCAGCTGCTTGAAGAGGAGATCGCTCCGCTCTCCGACGATGAGTTGCGTGGCAAAACCGCTGCCTTCCAGGAGCGTTTGGCCAATGCCGGCAGTCTGGCGAACCAGCGGCCGATCCTCGACGAGATCCTGCCTGAGGCCTTCGCTGTTGTTCGTGAAGCCGGCAAGCGGGTGCTGGGCATGCGTCATTTCGATGTCCAGCTGATTGGCGGCATGGTGCTGCATGAAGGCCAGATCGCCGAGATGAAAACTGGCGAAGGCAAAACTCTGGTTGCCACCCTTCCGAGCTATCTCAACGCCCTCACTGGTCGTGGCGTGCACGTCGTGACGGTGAACGATTACCTGGCCCGCCGTGATGCTGAGTGGATGGGCCAAGTGCATCGCTTCCTCGGTTTATCCGTGGGCCTGATCCAGCAGGACATGCGCCCCGAGGAGCGCCGGCGCAACTACAACTGCGATATCACCTACGCCACCAACTCAGAGCTGGGCTTCGACTACCTGCGCGACAACATGGCCGCCGACATCTCGGAGGTGGTGCAGCGGGAGTTCCAGTACTGCGTGATCGACGAGGTGGATTCGATCCTGATCGATGAAGCCCGAACTCCACTGATCATTTCCGGCCAGGTGGAACGGCCCCAGGAGAAGTACCAGCAGGCGGCCGAGGTGGCCAATGCTCTGGCTCGCGCCGCTGAGTTGGGCAAAGACGGCATTGATCCTGAAGGTGATTACGAGGTGGATGAAAAGCAGCGCAGCTGCACCCTCACCGATGAGGGCTTCGCCAAAGCCGAGCAGATGCTTGGGGTGGCGGATCTTTTCAACCCCCAGGACCCTTGGGCCCATTACATCACCAATGCCCTCAAGGCCAAGGAGCTGTTCGTCAAGGATGTGAACTACATCGTTCGCGATGGTGAGGCGGTGATCGTGGATGAGTTCACCGGTCGGGTGATGCCTGGCCGCCGTTGGAGTGACGGCCAGCACCAAGCCATCGAGGCCAAGGAGGCCCTGCCGATCCAACCGGAAACGCAGACTCTCGCTTCGATCACGTATCAGAACTTTTTCCTGCTCTATCCCCGCTTGGCCGGCATGACCGGCACGGCAAAAACGGAAGAGGTCGAATTCGAGAAGACCTACAAACTCGAAACCACAATCGTCCCCACCAACCGGGTCCGGGCGCGTCAGGACTGGGCCGATCAGGTCTACAAAACCGAGGCTGCCAAGTGGCGCGCTGTGGCCAACGAAACAGCTGAGATCCACAAGAACGGCCGGCCGGTGCTGGTGGGCACCACCTCGGTGGAGAAAAGCGAACTGTTGAGTTCGCTGCTGGCGGAGCAGGAGATTCCCCACAACCTGCTCAACGCCAAGCCGGAGAACGTGGAGCGCGAATCGGAGATCGTGGCCCAGGCGGGTCGGGCTGGCGCTGTGACCATCGCCACCAACATGGCGGGCCGTGGCACCGACATCATTCTTGGCGGCAACAGCGACTACATGGCCCGCTTGAAGTTGCGTGAGGTGCTGCTGGGCCGTCTTGTGAAGCCGGAGGAAGATCACAAGCCGCCCGTGCCTCTGCAGCGCAGTGCTCCGGGCGGGTTCGCTGATGCTGCGGCGCCTTCGCTGCCCCGCAGCGGTGAGAGCCTCTATCCCTGCCCCCTTACTGATGACACCGACCGAGCCCTCGGCCAGCTGGCGCGTGATCTGGTCAAGGCCTGGGGCGACCGTGCCCTCACGGTGATTGAGCTGGAAGAGCGCATCGCCACCGCTGCGGAGAAAGCTCCCACTGAGGATCCCCAGATTCAGTCGTTGCGCGAGGCGATCGCCCAGGTAAAGGGTGAATACGACGCCGTGGTGAAGCAGGAGGAAAGCCGCGTTCGCGAGGCCGGTGGCCTGCATGTGATCGGCACTGAACGGCATGAGTCCCGCCGTGTCGATAACCAACTGCGTGGTCGTGCCGGCCGCCAGGGCGACCCCGGTTCCACCCGCTTCTTTCTCTCTTTAGGAGACAACCTGCTGCGGATCTTCGGCGGTGACCGTGTTGCCGGCTTGATGAATGCCTTCCGCGTGGAGGAGGACATGCCGATTGAGTCCGGCATGCTCACCCGCTCGCTGGAGGGGGCCCAGAAGAAGGTGGAGACCTACTACTACGACATCCGCAAGCAGGTGTTCGAGTACGACGAGGTGATGAACAACCAGCGGCGTGCGGTGTATTCCGAACGCCGGCGGGTGCTGGATGGCCGCGCCCTCAAGAAGCAGGTGATCGGTTACGGCGAACGCACCATGGGCGAAATCGTGGAGGCCTATGTGAATCCGGATCTTCCGCCGGAGGAATGGGATCTGGGCCAGCTGGTGGGCAAGGTAAAGGAATTCATTTATCTGCTGGAAGATCTCACCCCTGATCAGGTGCAGGGCCTTGGCATGGAGGAACTCAAGGCCTTTCTGCAGGAGCAACTGCGCAACGCCTACGACCTCAAGGAAGGCCAGATCGAACAGCAACGACCGGGGCTGATGCGGGAGGCCGAGCGTTTCTTCATCCTTCAGCAGATCGATACCCTCTGGCGAGAGCACCTTCAGGCGATGGATGCCCTGCGTGAATCGGTGGGTCTGCGTGGCTACGGTCAGAAAGACCCTCTCATTGAATACAAAAACGAGGGGTACGACATGTTCCTTGAAATGATGACCAACATGCGTCGCAATGTCATTTATTCCATGTTCATGTTCCAGCCGCAAGCTCCCAAAAACTAGTCTTTATGATTCAGGGCAAAGGCGCTACTCTGGGGAAATTTTGATCAATATTTCTTTAGACGTTATTGGCTATTGTGAAATTTTTTTCTGGCTAAATTGACTGCATTTGTTTAATTTTATGGGGTCGTGCAATTTGTTATTGGGTATTAAGATAACAGCCTGGTTTTACTTTTTTCTAGTGCTTTAAGTGAGATTGGCCCTGAATGTTGGCTTATTTTTGCGCTGTGTGTGTTTCAGGGCTTCCTGGTGGCAAGCTCCGCCCTTGAGGGTAAATGTAGATTTTCTGGGTCAAAAGTATTCTCCGTAAAGTTAATTAAATCGGCCAGGTGTGAGCTCTTTATCTAGTGCTATCTCCCAGGAATTCCAAGATTTCTCGATCTTTGAGGTTCTGGGCTTCACCCGAGCATTCTTCTAGGAGCTGCCGACCGGCGGCCACTTCCTGTAGGCAGCGCTTGAGGTTCGTCACCGTGTTCTCAAGGTGGTCGATCCGTTCCATCAGGTTGCGGATCACGTTGGCCTCGGCGTCCGGCAGAGCGGAGTGGGCCAGGGGGTTGATTCGCACGCCGCTCTGGTGGATCACCCGGCCTGGGATGCCCACAACGGTGCAGTCGCTCTCCACGTTGCGCACCACCACGGAGCCAGCGCCGATTCGCGTGTTGGTCCCGATCGTGATGGCTCCCAGAACTTTGGCGCCTGCTCCCACCACTACGTTTTCGGCAAGGGTGGGGTGGCGTTTGCCGTGCTCCTTGCCGGTGCCCCCCAGAGTGACCCCCTGGTACAGCAGGCAACGGTTGCCGATTTCGGCGGTTTCGCCGATCACCACCCCCATGCCGTGGTCAATGAACACGCTGTGGCCGATGCGTGCACCGGGGTGGATTTCGATGCCGGTGAGGGTGCGACTGATTTGACTGAGGCAGCGCGCAACCAGCTTCAGAGGCAGACGGCATGTCCACAGGCGATGGCTGATCCGATGCAGGCTGATGGCCTGAAAGCCTGGGTAGCAGCACAGAATTTCCAGCCAGCCACGGGCAGCCGGATCACGCTCGCGAATAATCGCGAGGTCAGCACGGATGTGATCAAACATCGCAGGTATTAGCTGGCGGCGGCCGGAGTCTGCAGACCAATCTCCTTGCGGAGTAAGTCGATCGTATCGGTGCTGAGGTAGCTCTCGGCGCAGTGCACCTGGGGCATGCGCATCAGTTGGGAGCGGTTCTGGCGCAGGGTCTGCTCCACCAAGGGCAAGCTGGGGCGATCACAGAGCACATGGCTCGAGGCTCGCAGCAGGGCAAGCAGGCGGCTGCCTACATCGGGAGTGGCGGTCATCAGAAGCAACTCGTTGCCGCGCATTGAGTGCAAGATCACTTCTGCAGCTCGCAGGATGCCCGGGCTGATGCTCACCAGGCCCACACAGCTGCCAGGGCGCAACTCCTTGAGCATGGTCAGTTCCTGGCGGAAGTCGTTGAGGTCAACGGCCACGGCGCGGACGCTGTGTTTCTTGGCCAGCGCCTCCACCGGTTGGAGGAAATAACGGCTGGTCACCACCGTGCCGTTGCTGGAGTTTTCCAGCACGCTTTCCAGCTCCTCCAACGGCACCACCTCCACCGGCACATCCAGGCAGGGCTCTAGCTCCTCGGCGATCAACATCGAGGCGCCGATGTCTTCCCGCGGCGTGCTTACCAGCACGCGCGCGCCGCAGCGCAGTCGCCAGTCGATCTCCCGGGTCAGCAGCTCGCGAGTTTGTTGAAGTGTGCAGCCCGCATTCAGCAGGCCGTCGATGCATTTCCTCACTTCCCTGTCGAGGTCGGTGACGCCACGGTTGCGGACGTGTGGCGGTGTTTTGATTTCCCGTGGTTTCTGCTGGTCGCGCACGTAGATGCCGGACCCTGCCATGGCTTCCACGACGCCATCGGTCTCTAGCTGGCGGTAGACCTTGCTGATCGTGTTGCGGTGCAATCCCGTTTGCATCGCCAGCTGCCGGGTGCTGGGCAAGCGATGCCCCGGCGGGTAATGCCGCGCAGCGATGGCAAAACAGATCTGGTTGTAGAGCTGCGTCGACGCCGGAATATCGCTTTCCTGCTGGATATGAAATCGCACGCCGTTGGGACAGGTCTGAATGCGGCCACCATACGGAGCGAATTGCCTGGTGACAATTGGGGGTGTGTCCTATGCAGTTATGGAAACTTCTGATTCCTCAGGGGTGCTTGGGTCGAAGTCCTGAATGGACCCGTTGGTTTGCGTTGTTGGTGGGCAGCCCCGCTGACTTGTAGAGACGATATTGACGCGAAATCGTCTACAAACCGTGTTTATATCGTGCTGCCTGAGTTGTTCAGCGTGAATGCCTGGGTGCGCAGCGTGGCGGATCGCCTGGCCGCCCATGGCTGTCCGGCGCTGCCCTTGTTTGCCCGAACGGCCCCGGCTTTGGAGTTGGCCTATGAACCGTCTGATCTGGCCGAAGGTCGCCGCCACAAGGACGCCACCACCACCGAGCAGATCCTCTCTGATGTTGCTGCCGCGTTGGACTGGTTGCGAACTCGTCACCCGGCAGCTGCCATTCACGTGGTGGGCTTTTGCTTCGGGGGCCATGCTGCGTTCCTGTCGGCCACGTTGCCCGGTGTGGTGGCGGCCTTTGATTTTTACGGTGCCGGTGTGAGCCGAATGCGGCCTGGTGGTGGTGAACCCTCGTTGGCCCTGCTGCCTGAAATCAAGGCGTGGCTCACCTGTGTCTTCGGCATGGCTGATCCACTGATCCCTCTCGAGGATCGCGAAGCGACAAGGGTTGCCCTGAGCAAGGTTGATCCCGCTTGCCAGCACTTGCGTTTTGTGGAGTACGCCGGTGCCGACCACGGCTTCATGTGCGAAGCGCGCAGCAGTTGCAATCCCCAGGCCTCAGCCCAGGGATGGCGCTTGCTGCTGGGTGATGACCTTGTGGTCTAGCCCTGGGGGCTGGCCACTTTGGCGGCGGTAGGGCGTGGCGGAGCCGGGATGGTGCGAACGGCCTTGTTGGCGGCTTGCTCCTTTTCCTCTTTCTTCACCAGCGGAGTTTTACGTGGTGTTAGGAACATGATCATGTTGCGGCCCTCCCGCTTGGGCGCCTGCTGGATCTCGGCCTTTTCCTCGAGATCTTTGGCCATCCGCCGCAGCAGTGTTTCCGCCAGCGCCGTGTGCTGAATCTCACGGCCGCGGAAGATCACGGTGCACTTCACCTTGTCGCCCGCCTTGAGGAAGCGCTGGGCTTGACCGATCCGCACGTCGTAATCGTGTTGGTCGATCTTGTAGCGCATCTTGACCTCTTTAACTTCGGTCTGGTGCGACTTTTTCTTGGCCTCTTTGGCTTTCTTTTCCTGTTCGAACTTGAACTTGCCGTAGTCCATGATCCGGCACACCGGCGGATCGGCCTTCTCGCTCACCAGAACCAGATCCAGTTCCCGATCACGGGCCACATCCAGGGCTTCTTCCCGGCTGATCACGCCCAGCTGAGCGCCGTCTGAGTCGACCACCCTCAACTGGGGGTAATTGATCCGGTCGTTGATGTTGGGCAGCTCCCGAACCGGGGCACGACGGTCAAAACGGGGACGTGGGGGCATTCAGGTGGTGACGGGGACAGGTGCAGACAACTTCGGTGGATACAACGTCTGCATCCTTCACCTTAGATGTTGCTCGATCAACGTCATCGCATCCGTCACCGTTGCCTGGTCAGGCAGCCAGTTGGGGTTGTGCTGACGCCGGAACCAGGTGCGTTGGCGTTTTGCGAACTGGCGGGTGCGTTGGCTGGTGATTTGCACTGCTTTTGCTGTCGTCAGGCTGCCGGCGATCACCTGCAGCGCTTCGCCGTAGCCAATGGTTTGAAGCAGAGGAAGATCGGCGCCGTAGCGCTCGCTCAAGTGCCGGGTCTCCTCAACCAAACCCTCCCGGTACAGCTTTTCGGTTCGTTGTTGGATGCGCTGGCGCAGGTTGGCGGGGTTGAGGCCCAGTTCCAGCACCCGCCAGGGCGGCGGCGTCGCTGTGGCCTGGCGGCTCATCGGTTGCCCGGAGGCGTAGAGCACCTCCAGGGCGCGTTGGGTGCGCACGGCATCGGCCGGGGCGATCTTGGCGGCGGCCTCGGGGTCGGCGCGTTGCAGCAGTGGGTGGCAGATGCTTTGGCCTAGGCCCGTGAGTTGCCGGCGCAGCTGCGGCTGTGGGGGCACCGCTGGAGGCTGAAGTCCGCTCGTGAGGGCCTTCAGATATAGGCCGCTGCCGCCCACAAGCAGGGCGACGCCCCGCTGCTCCAGCTCACGGTTGATGCAGGGATTGGCTTCCGCCTGGAACTCCTGAAGGGTGATTGGCTCGTCTGGGGTGCGCAGGTCGAGCAGATGGTGCGGTACCCGTGCTTGCTGTTCCGCCGTCGGCTTGGCGGTGCCCAGATCCATCTCCTTGTAGAGCTGGCGCGAATCCACGTTGATCACCGGTAGATCCAGCTGTTCGGCGATGTCCAGCGCCAGGGCGGTCTTGCCGCTGGCGGTGGGCCCGAGCAGGGTGATCACCAGGGGGTGGGAGCTGTTCAAAGGGGTGAGGGGGGTGCAGCCCGGCGTGGAATGGGCGCTGAGAGGCCTCTGCAAGCCTCTATAGACAGCCGGTGGTAGATTGACATTGTCAGGTCGAGGTTTAGAGCCGTTGCGCCCGCCCATGACCCGGTTTCCTGGCTTGAGACTTTTTGCATGAGCGACGCTTCCAAGGTCCAGAACGCCTACGGCGCCGAGCAGATTCAGGTGCTAGAGGGGCTTGAGCCCGTACGCAAGCGCCCCGGCATGTACATCGGCTCCACCGGGCCGCGGGGCTTGCACCATCTGGTGTACGAAGTTGTTGATAACTCGGTTGATGAAGCCCTGGCGGGCCATTGTGACCGCATTGTTGTGGTCCTCGGTGAAGACGGCTCCGCCTCCGTGAGCGACAACGGCCGCGGCATTCCCACTGATGTGCACCCCCGCACCGGCAAGAGCGCCCTGGAGACGGTGCTCACCGTGTTGCATGCCGGCGGCAAGTTTGGCGCCGGTGGTTACAAGGTGTCCGGCGGTCTTCACGGCGTTGGCGTCTCGGTGGTGAACGCCCTTAGCGAATGGGTGCAGGTGACGGTGCGCCGTCAGGGCCAGGTGCATCGCCAGCGTTTTGAGCGCGGCGCGGCCATCGGGGGACTGGCGTCGGAGTCCCAACCTGCGTCGGAGTCCGGGGAGACCGGCACCACCGTCTGCTTCAAGCCTGATCTTGAAATCTTCACCGGCGGCATCGTCTTCGACTACGCCACCCTTTCGGCCCGTCTGAGGGAGCTGGCCTACCTCAACGGCGGCGTGCGAATCGTGTTCCGCGATGAGCGGGAGTCGGCCCGGGACGAAGAGGGGAACCCCCATGAGGAGACCTACTTCTACGAAGGCGGCATCAAGGAATACGTCGCCTACATGAACAAGGAGAAGGACGCCCTCCATCCGGACATCATCTATGTGAATTCCGAGAAGGACGGTGTTCAGGTGGAGGCAGCTCTGCAGTGGTGCTCCGATGCCTACTCCGACAGCATCCTCGGCTTCGCCAACAACATCCGCACCGTGGATGGCGGCACCCACATCGAAGGTCTCAAGACGGTCTTGACCCGCACCCTCAATGCCTTCGCCAAGAAGCTGGGCAAACGCAAGGAATCCGATTCCAACCTGGCGGGGGAGAACATCCGGGAAGGCCTGACGGCGGTGCTCTCGGTGAAGGTGCCGGAACCGGAATTTGAGGGTCAAACCAAGACCAAGCTCGGCAACACCGAGGTGCGCGGCATTGTCGACAACCTGGTGGGTGAAGCCCTCAGCCAGTTCCTCGAGTTCAATCCCTCCGTGATCAGCCTGATCCTGGAGAAGGCGATCCAGGCCTTCAATGCCGCTGAAGCCGCCCGCCGGGCCCGCGAACTGGTGCGGCGCAAGAGCGTTCTGGAGAGTTCAACCCTGCCCGGAAAACTGGCTGACTGCAGCTCCCGCGATCCCGGCGAATCTGAGATTTACATCGTGGAGGGCGACTCCGCTGGTGGCTCCGCCAAGCAGGGCCGCGACCGTCGCTTCCAGGCGATCCTGCCGCTGCGGGGCAAGATCCTCAACATCGAAAAGACCGACGACGCCAAGATCTACAAGAACACGGAGATCCAGGCCCTAATCACCGCCCTGGGCCTGGGGATTAAGGGTGAGGACTTCGACGTGAAGAACCTCCGTTACCACCGGGTCGTGATCATGACCGACGCCGACGTGGACGGCGCCCACATCCGCACCCTGCTGCTCACCTTCTTCTATCGCTACCAGAAGGAGCTTGTGGAGGGCGGCTACATCTACATCGCCTGCCCGCCGCTCTACAAAGTTGAGCGCGGCAAGAACCACACCTATTGCTACAACGAGGGCGATCTGCAGAAGACCCTGGAGGGCTTCGGCGAGAAGGCCAATTACACGATCCAGCGCTTCAAGGGTCTTGGCGAAATGATGCCCAAGCAGCTCTGGGAAACCACCATGGATCCCACAACCCGCACGATGAAGCGGGTGGAGATCGAAGATGCCCTCGAGGCCGATCGCATCTTCACGATTCTGATGGGTGACAAGGTGGCTCCGCGCCGGGAATTCATCGAAACCCACAGCGCCGAGTTGGACATGGCAGCCCTCGATATTTGATGAGGGCTGATCGAACAGGGACTGTTTCGACAAGCAGTGTTCTTCGTTGGAGTTGGCTGCTGGGAGTGGCGTTAATGGCTCCAGCTGCCCTGCCGGCCGGTGGTGCCGACCGGCGTCAACCGCAACCCCGTCGTCGCGCGGCCTCCGGGCCGTTGCACACCAGTTCCGATCAGCCCCTTCGGCTAAGTCCACTGGCCGTGGCCCCGCGGCTGAGCACCCTCAAGGCGGGATCCTCTCTACGGTTACTTCGGCGTTGGTCTTCCGCCGATGGCAAGGACTGGCTGCACGTGCAAACCCTCTCTGGAGAGCAACACCGTGGCTGGCTCCGCGTCTGAGGCGGTTTTGGTGGGTCTGGGGGCGATCCCCGGAGCCTGGCTGCGTTTGAAGGTGGTGAATCACTTTCAGCCGATGGTGCCCAAGAAGCACTGGGGCACCTTCATCGTGAATGTGATGGCCTGTTTCGCCCTGGGCCTGGTGCTGGCCCTCAATGAAACCTGTGCCTCCAGCACCGGCATTACCTTGCTGATGGGGGTGGGTTTTTTCGGCAGCCTCAGCACCTTTTCCACCTTTGCCGTGGAGCTGCTGAACGAGCTGCGGGCTGGCCAGGCGCTCACTGCTGTGGTGCTGGCGCTGGCCTCGATCGGGGCTGGTTTGCTGGCCTCTGCTTTGGGTTACGGATTGGGGACCCATGCCTGAGACCAAACCAAGCCTGCAACTGGAACTGCAGGAGTTGCTGCTTGTTGGCGTGGGCGCTGTTCCCGGAGCGCTGCTGCGCTGGCAATTGGCCCTTCATCTGGGGGACCAGAACCTGCTGGTGAATGTTCTGGGGGCTGCCCTCTTGGGCTTGCTGGCTGGGCTCCCCGCCGCCCCAAGGCGACAGTTGCTGCTGGGCATTGGCTTCTGCGGCTCGCTCACCACCTTCAGCAGCTGGATGCTGGCGGCCATGAAGCACCTGAGTTCCGGTGACTGGGCCGCCGCATTGGGCTTGATTGGGCTGACCCTCGGGCTGGGGCTGGGTGCCGCAGCCCTGGGGTTCAGCCTGGGGCGACGGCTCAAGCCGCCAGCGCCGCCTCAATCGCCGATTTGAGGTCTTCAGGGGTGACGCCGCTCTTGAAGCGGGCTATCACGGTGCCGTCCTTGCCCACCAGGAATTTCTCGAAGTTCCACTCCACATCACCGGCGGGATCCATCTGGTTGAGGGTTGTGTAGGGCTCGGTGGTGCCCCCCTTGGCGTGCACTTTCTCGAACAGTTCGAAGTCGGCGCCGTAAGTGGTGGAGCAGAAACTCTTGATCTCGTCGAGGGTGCCGGGCTCCTGGGCGCCGAAGTCGTTGCAGGGGAAACCCAGCACTGCCAGGCCCTTGGCGGCGTAGGCCTCGTTCAGAGCCTGCAAACCCGCGTATTGCTTGGTGAAGCCACAGCGGCTGGCCACGTTCACGATCAGCAGCACCTTGCCGGCGTAGTCGCCCAGGGATTTGCTGCTGCCGTCAGGGGTGGTGACAGAGACGGCGCTGACGCTGATCGCCATGGAGAAACAGGGATGGAGCGCAGAGGTTAACCGGCTCCAACGGCCATACACTGGGCTCCCGGCCGGAGGGGCATGACGGAGGCATCGGGGCTGAGCAGTGCTGGCGTGAGCGTGGAACCCGACTTGCTGGCCGAAGCGGTCTCCCAGGAGCTCGCCGCGATGCTTCAGGCGGGCAATTACGACGCCGTGAAACTGCTGTTGGAACCGGTGCAGCCGGTGGACATCGCCGAGGCGATCGGCAGTCTTCCGGCCAACCTGCAGGCGATTGCCTTTCGCCTGCTCAGCAAGGACGAAGCCATCAGTGTCTACGAGTACCTCGACACCGCCACCCAGCAAAGCTTGCTGAGCCTGCTGCGATCTGGCGAGATGCGGGAGGTGATGGAGGAGATGTCGCCGGATGATCGCGCCCGATTGTTTGAGGAGTTACCGGCCAAGGTGGTGCGGCAGCTGCTGAGCGAGCTCAGTCCGGATGAACGCAAGGTGACGGCTGAGTTGCTGGGTTACCGCTCCGAAACGGCCGGTCGCTTGATGACGACCGAATACATCGCCTTCAAGGAAAACCAGACCGCCGCAGTGGCGCTGGAGATCGTGCGGCGGCGTGCTCGCGACACCGAGACGATTTATTCCCTCTACGTGACGGACGCCGAACGACGCCTTACAGGGATCCTCTCGCTGCGAGATCTGGTCACAGCAGACCCCCAGGCCCGCATCGGCGATGTGATGACTGAGGAGGTGCTCAGCGTCAGCACTGACACCGACCAGGAGAAGGTGGCGCGCACGATTCAGCGCTACGACTTCCTGGCCGTTCCCGTGGTGGATCTGGAACAGCGTCTCGTGGGCATCGTCACCGTGGATGACGTGATCGACGTGATCGAGCAGGAGGCCACCCGTGATCTCTACGCCGCTGGCGCTGTTCAGGCCGGCGATGACGACGACTACTTCAGCAGCAATCTGTTCACCGTCGCTCGCCGCCGCGTGGTGTGGCTGGCGGTGCTGGTGCTGGCCAGCTTCTTCACCTCAGAGGTGATCGCCGCCAATGAAGACGTGCTGCAGCAGGTGGTGTTGCTGGCAGCGTTCATTCCTTTGCTTGGTGGCACCGGCGGCAACGTGGGGGCCCAAAGCTCCACGGTGGTGATCCGTGGTTTGAGCACCCAGAGCATCTCCAGCCTTGGCCCCTTGAGGGCCATTGGCCGCGAAGCCATGGCGGGGGCGTTGCTGGGGGTGTTGATGATGCTGCTGGTGGTTCCCTTTGCCTGGTGGCGCGGCGAAAGCGCACTGGTGGGCCTCTCGGTGGGGATGAGCCTGCTGGCGATCACCACCCTGGCGGCTACGGCCGGTGCCGCGTTTCCGTTGCTTTTCGACCGCATGGGTCTGGATCCGGCGTTGATGTCGACGCCCTTCATCACCACCTGCACGGATGTGGCGGGAACGCTGATCTACCTGAAGACGGCGGGATGGCTGCTGGTACACCTGCCGCAGCTGGTGCAAGCCACAGGTATTTCTACCCATTTCTTTGTCTTCGGCTTTTTCTGAGAGCCTGTTTACGTTTCTTAGGAGTACTCTTCACATAACTCAAAGAAGAGCCCTATGGCTCCGGCTGCGACCGCTGCTTCCAAACCCAAAACAGCTGTAAAGGCGGCAAAGGCCGTTACGGCAGACGTTGATCTGGTTCGCTCTTATCTGCGGGACATCGGCCGTGTTCCGCTGCTGACCCATGAGCAGGAGATCACCCTGGGCCGACAGGTTCAGGAGTTGATGGATCTGGAATCGCTCGAGTCGGAGCTGCAGAGCAAGGCGGGTGAAAAGCCCAGTCTTGACCAGCTGGCCAAGGCCTCAGGGCTTTCGTCCATGAAGCTCAAGCGCAAGCTGCAGCACGGCCGTCGCGCCAAGGAGCGCATGGTGGCGGCCAATCTCCGACTTGTGGTGAGCGTGGCCAAGAAGTACACCAAGCGGAACATGGAACTCCTGGATTTGATCCAGGAAGGCACCATTGGTCTGGTACGTGGTGTGGAGAAGTTTGATCCCACCCGGGGCTACAAGTTTTCCACCTATGCCTATTGGTGGATCCGCCAGGGCATCACGCGGGCCATCGCGGAGAAGAGCCGCACGATCCGGCTGCCGATCCACATCACCGAGATGCTGAACAAGCTCAAAAAAGGTCAGCGGGAGCTGAGCCAGGAGCTTGGCCGCACGCCCACCGTCACCGAGCTGGCCGAGTTCGTTGAGCTGCCAGAAGACGACGTCAAAGATCTGATGTGCCGTGCCCGTCAGCCCGTGAGCCTGGAGATGAAGGTGGGTGATGGCGACGACACCGAATTGTTGGAACTGCTCTCCGGCGATGGCGATCTGCCCAGCGATCAGGTGGAAGAAGATTGCTTGAAGGGCGACCTGCGCAGCCTCCTGGGCCAGTTGCCTCACCTTCAGGAGCAAGTGTTGCGCATGCGTTACGGCATGGATGGGGAAGACCCCATGAGCCTCACCGGCATCGGTCGGATCCTGGGCATGAGCCGCGACCGTGTTCGTAACCTTGAGCGTGATGGCCTGGCCGGTCTGCGCCGGGTGAGTGATCAGGTGGAGGCCTATGTCGCCTGTTGACTTGATCTTGCGTTGATCAGCTGCTGAAGCACCGGATTCACCTGATCCGGTGCTTCGTCGTGGGGGCAATGGCCCGCGTTGTGAATCAGTGAAAAGGACTGAATGCAGTCCAATGTCTGTGCCCATCGCTCCGCTTCTGCGACTGGCTCCCAGGGATCCTGCTCACCCCAGATCAGGTCCACGGGGGACGACATCCCCGCCATTAACTGTGGGGCGAGATAGTCGTCAAACAGGTTGATGAAGCCGCGAAAGGCCTCAGCCGCACCTCGGCGTTGGGTCGGTTGAAACAGCAGATCCACCAGGTCGTCGTCGATGTTGGCGCCACTGGGATAGGCCTGCTTCAACACACTGCGGATCACGCCGGGCCGTGCCGCATTGCGGAACAGCGCGGTGCTGAGCCAGCGCTGCCGCACCATCGTCTTGAGCAACGGTCGGATCCAGGCCATCCAGGCGGGTTGGGTGGACAGTTGCTTGTCGTCCATCAAGCGCTGGGCGCAGTCGATCAGCACCACGCCCCGGCATCGTTCCCCCAGCAGTTGTGCGGCCCGTAGGGCAACGACCCCACCGATCGAGTTGCCCACCAGTCGCACCGGGCGATCGATGACTTGGCGGCAGAAGTCAGCCACCTGTTGGCCCCATAGATCAAAGCCGTAATGAACGGCATCCGCTGAAACGGACTCGTCCTTCAAGCGAGCCCGAGGCTGATCGCTGCGCCCGAAACCGAGCAGATCGATGGCGTAGGTGGGCAGCAGTTCGGCCAGCACCGGTTGGTTGAAGCGCCAATGGTTGGTGTTGGCCCCGAACCCATGAATCAGCAGCATGGCCTCTTCGGCATTGGGGTCGCCCATCAGGCTCCAACCGATTGATCGCTCGTTCCAGCTCCAGAGGTTGTGGCTTGGGCTCACGCCTTGGTTTGTTGCGCCCGTGCATCCTGGCGAGGGAATCACTTGGATGACGGTCGTTGCTCGGGCCTTGTTCTGATGCCAATCGCGAACCCATGGATGCGTTGACCGAGGCCGAAACTGCTGTTCTATCGGCAGCCTTGCTGGCTTGGTGGGAGCGGCATGGCCGCGGCGGCATCCCCTGGAAGCAGTTGCCTGGCGGCGCACGTCCAGCGCCGGAGCAGGATCTCGATCCCTACGGCATCTGGATTGCCGAGGTGATGCTGCAGCAGACCCAGTTGGCCGTGGCTCTCCCCTACTGGACGCGTTGGATGGAGGCGTTTCCCTCTGTCGAGAGCCTGGCCGCGGCGTCTCTGGATGAGGTGCGGTTGCAGTGGCAGGGGTTGGGCTATTACTCGCGGGCCCGTCGGCTGCATGAGGCGGCGCAGCAGCTGGTAGGTCGACCGTGGCCCCGCAGTCTCGAGGGCTGGATGGCTTTGCCGGGGATCGGCCGCACCACCGCCGGCAGCATTCTCTCCAGTGCCTTCAATGCACCGTTGCCGATCCTGGATGGCAACGTCAAACGGGTGCTGGCGCGCTTGACGGCGCATCCGTGCCCGCCGGCCCGCGACGATGCCCTGTTCTGGAGCTGGAGCGAGGCCCTGCTTGATTCGCTGCGGCCTCGTGACACCAACCAGGCCTTGATGGATCTGGGGGCCACGCTTTGCACCCCCCGCCAGGCGGACTGCCACCGCTGCCCCTGGCAATCCCACTGTGCTGCCTACGCTTCCGGCGATCCCTGCCGCTGGCCCGTGACCGATGCCCCTAAGCCCCTGCCCTTCCAGGTGATTGGTGTGGGGGTCGTGCTCAATGCGGCAGGGGAGGTGTTGATCGACCAGCGCCTGGAGGAAGGCCTGTTGGGGGGGATGTGGGAGTTCCCCGGTGGCAAACAGGAGCAGGGCGAAACCATTGAAAATTGCATTGCCCGTGAGCTCTCTGAAGAGCTCGGCATTGCGGTGACGGTTGGCGATGAAATGATCACCGTTGATCACGCCTACAGCCACAAGAAACTTCGCTTCGTGGTGCATCTCTGCGACTGGACATCGGGGGAGCCGCAGCCCCTTGCCAGCCAACAGGTGCGTTGGGTGCGACCGGATGACTTGGGGAACTACGCCTTTCCGGCCGCCAATGCTCGGATCATTGAGGCGTTGCTTGGCAAGTTGGAAAGCTCTGCTCACCCTTAGGGAAGGTTCTGCTGCAACCGGATGGCACTCGCTCCCGTTGTCGTCTGTCTTGGGGAAGCCCTGATTGACCGGCTCGGCCCACCGGGAGGTGACCCGGTGGTCGATCAGCCGGTGGACGATCGTCTGGGCGGTGCGCCAGCGAATGTGGCCTCTGGCCTGGCCCGCCTGGAGACCCCCGTGGCCTTTGCCGGTCGACTGGGGCAGGACGCCATCGGTGAAGCCTTTTCCATGTTGTTTGCTGAGCGTGGTGTCGACACCTCGCTCCTGCAGCGGGATGCCGAGCGTCCAAGTCGCATCGTGCTGGTGCGCCGTGCGCGGGATGGGGAACGACAGTTTCAGGGCTTTGACGGAGATCAGGGGGCCGGCTTTGCCGACCAGGTGTTGGAGCCGGTTGCCCTACCCCCGGCCCGATGGTTGTTGATTGGCACCCTTCTGTTGGCAGCACCAACGTCGGCTTCGGCTTTGTTGTCGGCCGTGCGCCAGGCCAGCAGCCAAGGCACGGCGATTGCCCTTGATGTGAATTGGCGTCCCACGTTCTGGGATGCCACCGCTGATCCCGCGGCGGGTCCGTCGGCTGCGGCGAAGGCTGCGATTCAACCGCTCCTGGACCAGGCGGCCCTGATCAAGCTGGCGCGGGAGGAAGCGCTCTGGTTGTTCAACACCGACGATCCCGGTGCGATCCAGCAGGCCTTGACCCAGCGGCCGGATGTGGTGGTGACCGATGGCGCGGCCCCGGTGCGCTGGCAATTGGCTGACGACTCTGGCCAGCAGGTTGCCTTTCAGCCCCCCAGTGTCGTCGACACCACCGGTGCTGGTGATGCCTTCACGGCTGGGCTGTTGCACCGCTGGGCCGCCGCGCCCCAGGAGCGCATCCGTTTTGCTGCCGCCTGTGGTGCTTTGGTCTGCGGCGGGGCCGGTGGCATTGATCCTCAGCCCACGCAGGCTCAGGTGGAGGCCTTTCTTGGAGAGGTGAGCTGAGCGAGCCGTCCTTCGTCTTGATGGCGAAGCTCCAGGTGCCAGGCCTCGGCCAGATCGAGCCCCAGCCGTTCTGGCCATTCCACGGCCATCAACGCCCCGGTGGCGCTGGCTTCCTCCTCCTCCTGAAGAAACAGTTCATCGGCGGAGGCCGGTTGCTCCAGGCGATAGAGATCAAGGTGCACCAGCTGTGGTTCCCCCTGGGGGTAGTGCTGGGCCAGGGCAAAAGTGGGGCTGGTAATCGCCTCGCTGATCCCGAGGCCCTCGGCCAGGCCCTGCACCAATGATGTTTTGCCGGCGCCAAGGGGCCCGCTCAACAGGAGAATTGCTCCAGTCGGAAGCTCGCGCGCCAGCAATCGGCCCAGGGCCCGGGTCGTCTCAAGGGTCTCAAGAGCCCAGACATGCCCTGTAGAGTCCGGCTCAAGCGAGCCCGAAGCCTCGGCGTCTCTGCAGAGATTCAACTCCACGATTTATTAGGGAGCACCGAAACCATGGTGGCAGCGCCCACGTCCCCGGCTGAGCTGAAGCTCGGCGTTGATTGCGTCATTGCCGACATCAATCAGGCCGATTTCGGCCGCAAGGAACTCGACATCGCCGAGACCGAGATGCCCGGTCTGATGGCGTTGCGCGAGAAATACGGCAGCGAGAAGCCTCTCAAGGGCGCCCGCATCGCCGGCTCCCTGCACATGACGATTCAGACTGCGGTTCTGATCGAGACCCTGGTGGAGTTGGGCGCCGAAGTGCGCTGGGCCTCCTGCAACATCTTCTCCACCCAGGATCACGCTGCTGCGGCGATCGCCGCCCAGGGCATCCCTGTGTTCGCCGTCAAAGGTGAAACCCTTGAGGAGTACTGGGATTACACCCATCGCATTCTTGAGTGGGGTGACGGCGGTTCCCCCAACATGATCCTGGATGACGGTGGCGATGCCACCGGCCTGGTGATGCTGGGTAGCAAGGCCGAGCAGGACATCACGGTTCTCGACAACCCCGGCAACGAAGAGGAGACTTTCCTGTTCGCTTCGATCAAGAAGAAGCTGGCTCAGGACCCCAGTTTTTATTCGCGCACCAAGGCTCAGATCCAGGGCGTGACAGAGGAGACCACCACCGGTGTGGCCCGTCTCTACAAGATGCAGAAGAGCGGTGAGCTGCCCTTCCCCGCCATCAACGTCAACGACTCGGTCACCAAGAGCAAATTCGACAACCTCTACGGCTGCCGCGAGTCCCTGGTGGACAGTATCAAGCGCGCCACCGACGTGATGGTGGCCGGCAAGCAGGCCCTGGTGATCGGCTACGGCGATGTGGGCAAGGGGTCAGCCCAGTCCCTGCGTGGTCTCGGTGCCACCGTCTGCATTGCTGAAGTGGATCCGATCTGCGCCCTCCAGGCCGCCATGGAGGGTTACCGCGTGGTGCGTCTTGAGGACGTGGTTGAGGAGATGGACATCTTCGTCACCGCCACCGGCAACTTCCAGGTGATCCGCAACGAGCACCTCGAGAAGATGAAGGACGAGGCCATCGTCTGCAACATCGGTCACTTCGACAACGAGATCGACGTCGCCTCCCTCAAGAGCTACGAGTGGGAGAACATCAAGCCGCAGGTGGATCACATCACCCTGCCCAGCGGCAACAAGATCATCCTGCTGGCGGAAGGCCGCCTGGTGAACCTGGGCTGCGCCACCGGTCACCCCAGCTTTGTGATGAGCAACTCCTTCACCAACCAGGTTCTGGCTCAGATCGAGCTGTTCACCAAGGGCGATGAGTACGCCAAGGAGGTGTACGTGCTGCCCAAGCACCTCGATGAGATGGTGGCTCGCCTGCACCTCGGTCGCATCGGGGCCAAGCTCACCGAGCTCAGCAAAGACCAGGCCGACTACATCAATGTGCCCGTGGAAGGTCCCTACAAGCCCGACCACTACCGCTACTGATCATGATCCAGCGGATCGGAACCTGATCCTTACGGCCCCATGGAAGACTTGCGCGATCAAGCGCAGTCTCCATGGGGCTTTCTGATCTGATCACACAACTGCCGGAGTTGATCGGCCAGGCGGTGGAGGCGAACCAGTGGCTGGGTTACACCGCGATCTTCGCGGCGATGTTTCTTGAGAATCTGTTCCCGCCGATTCCGTCCGAGCTGATCATGCCCCTCGGGGGCTTTTATGTGCAGCAGGGTCAGCTGGATCTGGTGCCCGTGGTGCTGGCTGGTTTGCTGGGCACGGTGCTCGGTGCCCTGCCCTGGTACGGGATTGGTCGCTTGATCAACGAGGAACGCATCGAAGCCTGGCTCCAGCGCCACGGGCGCTGGATCGGCATCAGTGCCGATGAGTTGGCCCGCAGCCGCCGTTGGTTCAGCCGCTACGGCACCGCCCTGGTGTTCTGGGGGCGTCTGGTGCCTGGCATTCGCACCCTGATCTCCGTGCCAGCGGGCATCGAAATGATGCCGATGGCGCCGTTTCTGGTCTGGACCACCGCTGGCAGCATGATCTGGACGGCCTTGCTCACCGTGGCCGGCATGGTGCTCGGAGAGGGCTACAGCAACGTTGAGCTCTGGATTGACCCTGTTTCCAAGGCTGTAAAGGTGTTGTTGGTGGTGGCGGTGCTGGCCGGTGCGATCTGGTTGGGTCTGCGCATCTGGCGCCGGAGTCAGTCCTCCGACTGAGCACCGGCGCTTGGGCTTCTTCAGGCCTGGGGCTCAGAAGGGGATGTCCTCATCAGAGGCCTGGCCGCCGAAGCTGCCGGCAGCCTCCTGGTTGTCCCGTTTGGAGCCGAGCAGTTCGAGTCGATCCACACGGACCACGGGCTTGCTGCGGTCTTCGCCGCTGGCACGGTCGGTCCAGCGATCCAGCTTGAAGCTGCCGATGATGCCGAGCAAGGAGCCCTTCTTCACGTAGTCCGCGGCAACCTGGGCCTGCTTGCCCCAGATCTCGAGGTTGAACCAGTCGGGTTCGTCGTCGCGGCTGCGACGGTTCACCGCCATGGTGAGGTTGGCCACCATGCTGCCGGACTCGAAGTAACGCACTTCGGGATCGCGGCCGGCACGGCCGACGAGGGTGACGGAATTAACGCCCATAGACAATTCATCTCCTGAATTTGGATTCATGATGCGGCACCGATTGGGTGACTGCTTTTAAGGAGTTCCACCCAAGCCGCTGGGTGTAACAGGCAACCGCTGGGAACGCCCCTATGATCCGGCGGTCTTAATTGCGGTGTCTGTGCTCTTTCGTCGTTTCCAGCTGTCGCGCGACATCGGCATCGACCTGGGCACCGCTAACACCCTGATCTACGTCTCCGGCCGGGGAATCGTGCTGCAGGAGCCCTCCGTGGTGGCTCTTGATCTCGAGCGTGGCACCACCATGGCTGTGGGCGATGAAGCCAAGTTGATGCTCGGCCGCACCCCTGGGAACATCCGGGCCGTTCGTCCGCTGCGTGATGGGGTGATCGCGGATTTCGATGCCGCTGAGCAAATGCTCAAAACCTTCATCACCAAGGGCAATGAGGGCCGCGGCATCATGGCCCCTCGTTTAGTGGTGGGCATCCCCAGTGGCGTCACTGGTGTGGAGCGTCGCGCAGTCCGTGAAGCGGGCATGGCTGGGGCCCGTGAAGTTCATCTGATTGATGAGCCGGTGGCAGCCGCCATCGGCGCAGGCCTCCCGGTCACTGAGCCAGTTGGAACAATGATTGTCGACATCGGTGGTGGCACCACTGAGGTGGCGGTGTTGAGCCTGGGCGGAACGGTGCTGAGTGAATCCGTCCGCGTTGCTGGCGATGAGATCAGTGACTCCATCAGTGTTTACCTCAAAAAGGTGCACAACATGGTGGTGGGCGAGCGCACGGCCGAAGAGATCAAGATCCGCATCGGCTCCGCCTTCCCCGACGACGAGTTCGATCAGCAGTCCATGGATGTGCGCGGTCTGCACCTGCTCTCCGGCTTGCCGCGCACCATCAATCTCAAGGCCGGTGATCTGCGGGAAGCGATTGCGGAGCCACTCAACGTGATTGTCGAAGCGGTGAAACGCACCCTGGAGCGCACACCCCCTGAGTTGGCGGCCGACATCGTGGATCGCGGCATCATGCTGGCTGGCGGTGGTGCGTTGGTGCGGGGCATCAGCGACCTGATCAGCCACGAGACCGGCATCTTTGTGCACATCGCCGAAGACCCTCTGCTCTGTGTGGTGAACGGATGTGGTCAGGTGCTGGAGGACTGGAAACGCCTGCAGCGGGTGGTCGACACCCCGGAATTCGTCCGCGCCGCGGCAGGCGTCTGAAGTCATGGCCCCGACGCTCCGTCCCGGCAAGAGCCGCTGGCGCGGATTGGGGCAACTCACCCCCTGGCTGCTGCTTGTGGCCGGGCTTTTGGTGGTGCGTCTCAGCAAGGGTGCTGGTTTCACCGATGCCTATGCCCTGCTCAGCCGTCCGTTCTGGCCTGGGTCTGCCCAGCGGGAATGGGTCATGGCTGCAGTGGATTTGGAGGAGCGCTCTCGCCTACAGCTTCTGGAAGAGGACAACCGGCGCTTGCGCGCTCTGCTGGAGCTCAAGCAACAAGGATCAGCGCAAGGAAACGTTTCGGCTGCTGTGATTTCCCGCTCGTCGCGGGGATGGTGGCAGCAATTGCAACTGGGCAAGGGCTCGCTGCAGGGCATCGGTCGGAGCGATGCGGTTCTTGGCCCCGGCGGTTTGGTGGGTCGCATCGACAGTGTCACCCCCGCCACGGCGCGGGTGAAGTTGCTCACCGCCCCGGGCCATGAAATCGGCGTCTGGCTGCCCCGCAGCCGCCGCCATGGGTTGCTGGTGGGCCGCGGCAACAGCCGTCTGTCGCTTCGTTTCATCGACAAGGACCCCGACGTGCGGCCTGGGGACCTGGTGGCCACGTCCCCGGCAAGCACCCTGTTGCCCCCCAACGTGCCGGTGGGGGTGATCCAGTCGGTGGATGAACAGGCTGTTCCTGCACCGGTAGCGGTGGTGCAGTTGATCGCAGCACCGGAGGCGATCGACTGGGTGCAGGTGCAGACCCGTTGAGATGAATCAATGACATGACGCGTCTGCACCGACAACCGATCTGTGTGGCCTCGGCATTGATGGTGCCCTTTCTGGCCCTGGCATCGCCGCCTTGGTTGGCTATCGATGGGGTTGGTCCCGCCTGGGCTGTGCTCTGGCTGTTGCCCTGGGCTCTCGTGGATGGTCCGGTGTCGGGGGCGTTGTCGGGTGTGGCTTTGGGGCTGGTGCTGGATGGTCTCAATCTGGGTGGTGTCAGTCAGGTGCCGGCGCTGCTGCTGCTTGGCTGGTGGTGGGGACGGCTGGGGCGGCGTGCAGCCCCGATCCAACGCAGCCTGAATCTGGGTTTGTTGGCCTGGCTTGGGTCCGTGGGTCTTGGTTTGTCGTTGATCCTTCAGCTCTGGTGGCGTCAAGGCGGAGTGTTGGATCCCCTCACCCGGAGCTGGGGCCTGCAGACCCTCTGGTGCCAGGCCCTGGTGACGGGTTTGCTGGCGCCGGTGTTGGTGTCGTTGCAGCTGCTGCTCTGGCGCAGGAGGGTTCCCTCATGAGGTTGACGCGTCGGGATCTGCTGCTGGGGACAGCGGCCATGGGGTTGGCGGCTTGCGGCCCGAGGACCCCACAGACCAGGGCTCTGGAGTTGTGGACCCTGCAGTTGGCTCCCAAGTTCAACCCCTATTTCGCCGATGTTCTGGGGGCCTGGGGCGGCCTCCATCCCGATGCGCCCGTGCGTTGGACGGATCTGCCCTGGGGGTCTGTGGAACGCAAGTTGCTGGCGGCGGTGTTTGCGCGCACGGCCCCGGATGTGGTGAACCTCAATCCGCCCTTCGCAGCCAATCTGGCCAGCAAGGGAGGACTGGCCGACTTGACCTCGCTGTTGCCGGCTGATGCCGCTGGTCGCTATCTGCCCTCGGTGTGGCAAGCCTGCCGTGACCCCGATGCCGGGCAGATCGCTCTGCCCTGGTACCTCACGGTGCGGCTGAGTTTGGTGAATCGTGCGCTGTTGGATCAAGCCGGCATCGCTGCTCCGCCCAGCCGCTGGGAGCAGGTGCCGGCATTCGCCCGCCGGATCCGCGAGCGCACGGGCCGTTACGGCCTGTTTCTCACCACCGTTCCGGACGACTCGGCCGAGCTTTTGGAAACCCTGGTGCAGATGGGAGTGACCCTGCTGGATTCCCAACGCAGGGCCGCCTTCGATAGTCCTGCTGGGCTCCGGGCCTTTCGTTTCTGGAGTGATCTCTACCGGGAGGGGCTGTTGCCCCGGGAGGTGGTGAGTCAGGGGCAACGCCGGGCGATCGAGTTGTTCCAGAGTGGTGATCTGGCCCTGGCAGCCACGGGCGCAGAATTCCTGCGCAGCATTCAGACCAATGCGCCAGGGGTGGCCGCGGTGACGGAGCCCCATCCCCCGGTGACCGGCGCCGATGGCACAGCCAATGTGGCCTTGATGACTCTGGCGGTGCCGCGTCAGAGCCGTCGCGCCCGAGAGGCCGTGGATCTGGCGCTGTTTCTGACCAATGCCGATCAACAGGCGCGCTTCGCTGCTGAGGCTCGGGTGCTGCCGTCGTCGTTGGAGGCCTTGGCTCGGGTGCGTGAGGCGTTGGAGCAGGAGGAGCCCGCGACCACCGCGGAGCGTCAGATTCGCCGGGCCAGTTTGTTGTCGGCCAGCACGTTGGACCGGGCCCGGGTGTTGGTGCCGGCGCTGCCGGGGATCAAGCGCCTGCAGAAGATCCTCTACACCCAGATGCAGCGGGCGATGTTGGCCCAGATCAGCCCTGAGCAGGCCGTAACAGCTGCGGCGTCGGAATGGAACCGTTACGCCCGTTCGCGCTGGCCTGAGGTCGCCGGCAATTCTTAAAACAATCGGTAAACCGGCTGCGCGCCAGGGTGTTTGTGTCGGTGTCCAGGCCCTGACCAGTAAGGTTGCAGCTCGTTAAGGGTTTGATTCGGATGACGGGCGACCTGCCCTCACAACCGAAAGCGACCATTCTTGTCGTTGATGATGAGGCTGCAGTTCGGCGCGTTCTGGTGATGCGCCTGCAGTTGTCGGGCTACCGCGTCATCTGCGCTGAGGACGGTGAACAGGCCCTGGAAATGTTCCACAACGAGTCTCCCGACCTGGTGGTGCTCGACGTGATGCTGCCAAAGCTGGATGGCTTTGCCGTCTGCCGCCGCCTGCGGGCCGAATCCTGCGTACCGATCATTTTCCTCTCCGCGGTGGAAGCGATCTCCGAGCGGGTGGCCGGTCTGGATCTGGGTGCTGACGACTACCTGCCCAAGCCCTTCAGCCCCAAGGAACTCGAGGCACGCATCGCCACGATTCTGCGCCGCGTGGGCCGGGGCAACGCGGTTGTTGAAAGCCGCGAATTGCCTACAGGGCAAGGCGTTCTACGGCTCGGTGATCTGGTGGTGGACACCAACCGACGCCAGGTCACCCGTGGATCCGAGCGCATCAACCTCACCTACACGGAGTTCAGCCTGCTGGAGTTGCTGTTCCGCGACCCCGGTCATGTGGTGCCTCGGGCCGAAATTCTCGAGCAGCTCTGGGGTTATCCCCCTCGCCGTGCAGCCGATCTGCGGGTTGTGGATGTCTATGTGGCGCGTTTGCGCGGAAAACTGGAGCCTGACCCTCGCAATCCAGAGTTGATCCTCACGGTGCGAGGCATTGGTTATGCCTCCCAGCGCATGGGCGAGGCCTCTGCTGCCGGTTGATCAACCCGCGGGCGGGCAGGATGGCGCTCGACTGACCTGCTGCTGTGTCTGAGCTGCGCGATACCCGTCTGGAAAAGGCCAAGACATTGGAAGAGCTGGGGCAGGGACCCTATGCCCTCACCTTCAGCTCCAGCCATCGCATGGCCGAGCTGCAGGAGACCCATGCCGATCTGCCCAAGGGTGAAGAGCGGGACGTCAGCGTTTCTGTGGCCGGACGGGTGATGACCCGCCGGGTGATGGGAAAGCTGGCCTTTTTCACCCTGGCCGATGAGACGGGCTCCATCCAGCTGTTCCTGGAGAAGGCTGGTCTGGAGGCCCAGCAGGAGGGCTGGTTCAAACAGATCACCTCACTGGTGGACAGCGGCGACTGGGTTGGGGTGAGCGGCACCCTGCGTCGCACCGACCGCGGCGAGCTGTCGGTGAAAGTGAGCGACTGGCGCATGCTCACCAAGGCGCTGCAGCCCCTTCCCGACAAGTGGCATGGATTGGCTGACGTGGAGAAGCGCTACCGCCAGCGCTATCTGGATCTGGTTGTCTCCCCCGACAGCCGGGAGACCTTCCGGCGCCGGGCCCGCCTGGTGAGCGGCATTCGCCGCTGGCTCGATCAGCGGGACTTTCTCGAGATCGAGACTCCCGTGTTGCAGAGCGAACCCGGTGGCGCTGACGCCCGGCCGTTCGAGACCCACCACAACGCTCTCGACCTGCCCCTCACCCTCCGGATTGCCACCGAGTTGCACCTGAAGCGCCTGGTGGTGGGTGGCTTTGAGCGGGTGTATGAGCTGGGCCGGATCTTCCGCAATGAAGGGGTCAGCACCCGCCATAACCCCGAGTTCACCTCGGTGGAGATCTATCAGGCTTACAGCGATTACCTCGGGATGATGGAGCTCACCGAGCAGATGGTCAGCGCGGTGTGCCAGGAGGTCTGCGGGTCGACCACCATCACCTACCAGGGCACCGAGATCGATCTGGCGCCGCCGTGGCGGCGCGCCACGATGCATGAGCTCGTGCAGGACGCAACGGGGCTTGATTTCAACAGCTTCAGCAGCCGCGAGGAGGCGGCTGCGGCGATGACCGCCGAGGGCCTGCATGCGCCTGATCTGGCCGACTCGGTGGGCCGTCTGCTCAATGAGGCCTTTGAGCAAGCGGTGGAGACAACCTTGATTCAGCCCACCTTCGTCACCGATTACCCGGTGGAGATTTCGCCCCTGGCCCGGCCCCATCGCAGCAAGCCCGGCTTGGTGGAACGCTTTGAATTGTTCATCGTCGGCCGTGAGCACGCCAATGCCTTCAGTGAGCTCACTGATCCCGTGGACCAACGCCAGCGCCTGGAGGCTCAGCAGGCGCGCAAGGCGGCGGGTGATTTGGAGGCCCAGGGGTTGGACGAGGATTTCGTCACGGCTCTGGAGGTGGGCATGCCCCCCACCGGAGGTTTGGGGATCGGCATCGACCGGCTGGTGATGCTGCTCACCGACAGCCCTTCGATTCGTGACGTGATTGCCTTCCCGCTGCTGCGGCCGGAGTCCCGTAAGGGAGAACCACCCTCAGTGGAATAATGGGAGGAGTGGCATGGTCCTATCCCCATGAGTGGAGAACGCGTCGGGTTTCGCTTCAAGCACGCTGATGCCGTGGTCAAGCGGAATCCCCAGGGCCGTTCCCGCCGGGGATGGGTGATGGAGCCGGTGGAACAGACCACCAGCCGTGGCACCAAAATGCCTGCCTACCGCATCCGCTGGCGGGACAGTGAGCGCCCGGAAATCGTGCTGCAGCACATGCTGATCGCCGATCCGGATCCCACGCCTCCGCCCGAGGGTGTCAGCCTGGAGCCCCCCGCGCCCAAGGCCTGATCTAACTCAGCCCAGCGTCGCGGCGCAGCTGTTCAAGCTCCTGTTCCGCTTCAAACAACGCCCAGTCCTTCTCCAGTGTTGAGGGGCTGGGCGTTTGTTTTTGGTGTTGAAGCTCCTGCAATTGCCGCTCCACCTCGTTGAAGCGGCGTCCTAGATCCTCTAGGTCGGCCCAGAGGGCACGTCCCTGGTTCATCAGGCTGGTGAGATGTTGTTCGGCTCGCCCGGCTAGATCGGCTGCGCCGGCTGCCCTGGCACGCTCCACCCGGCTGCGCCAGGCCCGTACGTCTTCGGCCAGCCTCAGCAGTTGCTGGCGTTGCTGCTTCGCCTCGCCCTGCAGTTGTTGGCGTTGCCGTTGCAGGGCTGCGGCCCGATCTTTCTGGTGTTGTTCGCTGAACAGGTGTTCCTGGACGGGGTTGTTGCGCAGAAAGGCGGAGAGCCGGGCGTCCAGCTCCCGCTCCAACTGCTCCATCCAGCTGCTCATGCCTCGCCTGGGGTGGTGATCACCGGTTTTTCGATCTCTTTCTCCAGGGGCTCGATCGCGGCCGTTTTGGAGTTGAGGATCATCTGGGTGAGCTGCGCCGCTTTCACTTCTCCCACTTCACCTTCCAGTTCCCCCAGGCGATCGAACGCGGCCATGTACACCGCTTCCAGGTCTTGGATCAGCTGTTCGCGCTGCCGCTTGATCGCCTGACGCCGTTCGTCTGATTTCATGCCGCCTGAGCTCCTGGGCTCCGTTTTTTGGATAAGTCTGTGGGTTCAGTTTGCCGGCAAAAGCAGATGCAGAGCGATCTGCTGGTTTGGATCGGTCCAACAGCACTGGCCCGATCCATCCTTCGCGGGCCCTAGGGGGTGCCGCAAACCATCGGTACCATCAGCCCATCGATGTGGCTGAATCCCTTGAGCGGTTCCGGCACAGTGCTGTTGCAGCGTTACCGCCTGGAGGAGCGCCTGAGCGGGCCCGACCCGCTGCGTGGTTGCCTGTGGCGTGCGGTGGATGTGATGGCTGGCGATTGCCCCGTAGCGCTACGTCAGCTGAACGACTTGACCAGCCAAGAGCCTTTCCGTAAGCGCTGGGAGGTCTTGCAGAAGATCGGGTCGCATCAGTTGCCTCGCTTTGGTCAGTTGCTTGATCTGGAGGATGGTTTGTGGGCCGTTCGCGACTGGATCGAAGGCAGCAGCCTCGCTTCGCTTCAACAGCAGCGCGCGCGACGCCAGATGGTTTTCAGCGCTGGCGAAGTGCTGCTGCTGCTGAGGCAGGTCTTACCAGTCTTGGGAGCGCTTCATTCCGATGACCTGGTGCATGGGCACATCAGTCTTCAAAACCTGTGGCGCCGCACCAGTGATGGATTGCCGGTTGCATTAAACGGCGAGCTTGTCCCCGCTGAAGACGCTGCCGCCTGGATGGATGTGCGGGATTTGGCCGTTTCAGCCGTGGCCTTGTTGACGGGCCAGCCGTCCAATCCCCCTTCAAGTCTCGGAAGGCTGGGGCTGGATCCCTCGTATCAAGCAGTGCTCGAGCGGTTGCTTACGGAGGATCCGAACCGCCGCTTCCCTGATGCTGCAAGTGCCCAGGAGGCCTTGCAGCAGCTGGCGATGCCTGAACAAACTGGTCCGATCGAGAAGCCAATTCCTGCATTGGGACGCTTCGCTGCGATGGCTCCCTCCTCAACATCCCCTCGTCAGAAGCGAGCGATGGCTCGCGAGCAGGGAGCGGAGGGGCGCCTCTGCCCCGTGGTGATCGCCTTGGCCCTGTCGGCCTTGGTGGGTTCCGCCATCGGTTGGTTCCTGCTACCGCGCACGTCCACTGCAGAAAGGATTCCTCGCTCCAGCAGGGATGGGGCTACAGCGGCCGTTAGTCCGCCGCCAGATGAGTTGAATCAACGCCAGCAATTGCTCAGCCGGCTGCGGGCGCTTCAAGTGGATCGCGGCTGGTTTGTCGAACTTGTCGATGCCAGCCAGCTCAGCACGGAGCCGCAGCAGGATGCGCCGTACCGCAGGGCCTGGACCGAGCTGGCCGAGCAATGGCTGGCTCGGATCGCCTTGCTGCCGCCGGCGATTCGGGCCCAGTTGGGGCGTCTGGGGGCAGGGGACTGGCAGCAGCCGCGTGAGGTGCTGTTGAAACAGGGCGTTCATCCGCGGGTCGTGCAGCAGCTGGTGAGTGCTGGAGCCCAGGATCTGCTGCCGGTCACCATGCGTGGTCGGAAACCCGCCGACCCCTTCCTTCAGCTCTGGATTGCAGCGGCGATTCAGAGCCTTGATGACGTTGAGATCGTGCGGCTAAAAGCGCGCCCGCTTGAACCCGCCATCACGTCGTTGCCTATCCCTGCCGGTGGCGCGCGTTTGGTGCTGGTGGAGGCTCCAGCAGGTGATGCCGTCGCTCTGGGCATCAACGGCACACCGCTGATGCAGATGATGGTTTTCGGCGTCAATGGGCAGGTGGAGGCGGAGCGTGGTCCCCTGCGGGTGACTCGGATTGCTCCGCAAGCGGGCTCGCCCCTGCAGGTGTTGGTCACCAACGAAGGGGTTTCTTCGAGTCTGTTCACCCTGTCCTGTCGGGCGAACTCGCTCGATCAGTAGCGCTCCATCGCTGCTTTCACGTCCTTCTTCGATTGCTTTTCCTTTTCGGCGGCGCGCTTGTCGTGCAACTTGCGCCCTTTGCCCAGGCCGATGGTGAGTTTGATCCAGGACCCCTTGAGGTGAATGTTGAGGGGGATCAGCGTCAGGCCTTTCTGATCCACCAAACCGCGCAGCTTGTCGATCTCACGGCGATGGGCCAGCAGTTTGCGGGTGCGCAGCGGGTCGTGGTTGAAGTAACTGCCGGCGTGGGTGTGGGGTGAGATGTGCACGTTGTGCAGCTGCAGCTCCCCATTGCGGATCAGGCAGAAGCCATCCCGCAGGTTGGCCTTGCCGTTGCGGATCGACTTCACCTCGGTGCCCACCAGCTCGATGCCGGTTTCGAGGGTTTCGAGGATTTCGTACTGGTGCCGTGCCTGCCGGTTGTCCGCCAGCATCCGATTGGCGGCGGCCCGTGCCGCGGCTGCGGCTGCTTTTTTCGCTCCTCCCTTGGCCATGGCTGCGGCTGCGTCTTCCGACCCTATCCAGGTCTGGGTACCCTGCCCGCATGGCGATTGTCTCCTCCAGCTCCGGTCGCAAGCCACCACGCCGCCCTGAAGCGCTGGTGGACCCCCAGCCGGCACCTGAAGAGGTGGTGAGTCGGCCGGAAGACAAGCTTCGGCCCCAGCGCCTGGACGACTACATCGGTCAGAGCGACCTTAAGCAGGTGCTGGGCATTGCTGTGGAAGCGGCGCTTGGCCGCGGCGATGCCCTCGATCATGTGTTGCTCTATGGCCCGCCGGGTTTGGGCAAAACCACCATGGCCATGGTGCTGGCCGAAGAGATGGGGGTGCAGTGCAAGGTCACCAGTGCACCAGCTCTGGAACGCCCGCGCGACATCGTTGGCTTGTTGGTCAACCTGCAGCCCCGTGATCTGCTGTTCATTGATGAGATTCATCGCTTGAGTCGGGTGGCGGAGGAGTTGCTCTACCCCGCGATGGAAGACCGTCGCCTCGATCTCACCGTGGGCAAGGGCAGCACAGCACGAACCCGTTCGCTGGACCTGCCGCCGTTCACGCTCGTGGGGGCCACCACCCGCGCCGGATCGCTGAGCTCCCCCCTGCGGGACCGGTTCGGCCTGATCCAGCGGTTGGAGTTTTACGGCCAAGACGACCTGGAAGCGATCGTGGAGCGCACCGCCGGGCTGATCGGGGTCACCCTCACGCCGCAGGCCCGCAGCAGTATTGCTGCCTCCTGTCGCGGTACACCCCGGATTGCCAACCGTTTGCTGCGCCGGGTGCGGGATGTGGCCAGCGTGCGTGGCAGCAGCGGTGGAGCCATTGATCAGGCCCTCGTTGGAGAGGCCCTGAGCCTGCACCGCGTTGATCATCGGGGTCTCGATGCCAGCGATCGGCGTTTGCTGCAGCTGCTGATCGACCATCACGGTGGTGGCCCGGTGGGCCTGGAGACTCTGGCGGCGGCCCTTGGCGACGATCCCGTCACCCTGGAGACCGTGGTGGAGCCGTTTTTGTTGCAGCAGGGTTTGCTGATGCGCACCCCCCGCGGCCGCATGGTCACGGATGCGGCCCGCAGTCATCTGTCCGAGGCGGCATGAACCGGTTCCTCGTCCTGTTGCTGAGTCTGGTACTTGCCCTGCCGGTGCAGGCTTTCGACTTGCAGGGGCTCTACGAGCAGGCCCTGACGGCAAGCCGTCAGGGGGATTTTGTGGAGGCTCTGACCCTCTGGGACCGCTTTCTGGAGCAGGCCCCAGAGGATGCAGCAGCGCTGAGCAACCGCGGCAATGTGCGTCTCGCCCTCGGTGATACGTCGGGAGCCATCGAAGACCAGAGCGCCTCGATTGTTCTGGCGCCAGAGGAAAGCGACCCGCATTTGAACCGGGGCACGGCAGAGGAGGCGCTTCAGGACTGGTCCGCGGCAGCGGACGACTATCTCTGGATTCTGGAGCGCGATCCGCAGGATGCCTCAGCCCTCTACAACCTGGCCAATGTGCGCGGTTCGCAAGGGGACTGGCCTGAGGCTCGAGATCTTTATGGCCAGGCGGCCCTCGCCCGCCCCGGCTTCGCCATGGCCCGCTCCAGCGAGGCCCTGGCGGCCTGGCAAGCGGGAGATCTCGATTGGGCGGAGGCGGAATTGCGCAAACTGATCCGTCGCTATCCCTTGTTCGCCGATGCTCGGGCGGCCCTCAGCGGCCTGCTCTGGCGTGAAGGATCCAGTGGTGAAGCCGAAAGCCACTGGGCCGCGGCGGCCGGGCTGGATCAGCGTTACCGCCAGGCCGACTGGCTGCAGCAGGTGCGCCGCTGGCCACCGCAGCCGACGGCGGATCTTATGGCGTTCTTGGCTTTGGAGGCGTCCTGAGATGATCCAAGCGGCGTCCCTTGCCGATCGACTCAGCCGTGAGCTGCCTGAGCTGCTGCAGCTGCGCCGTCATCTTCATGCCCACCCTGAACTCAGCGGTGAGGAACACCAGACCGCCGCCCTTGTCTCCGGTGAACTGCGTCAGCTGGGTTGGCGGGTCCGTGAAGGTGTTGGCCGCACGGGCGTGGTGGCCGAATTGGGACCTGATCACGGCCCCACGGTGGGCTTGCGGGTGGACATGGATGCCTTGCCAGTGGAAGAGCGCACCGGGCTGAGCTATGCCTCCACCCGGCAGGGTCTGATGCACGCCTGTGGCCACGACTTGCACACCTGCACGGGCCTGGGGGTGGCGCGGTTGCTGGCTCAGGAGCCGGCTTTGGCGGCCAGGGTGCGCTTGCTGTTTCAACCCGCTGAAGAGTTGGCCCAGGGGGCGGTGTGGATGCGAGATGCGGGGGCGGTGGAAGGCCTTGATGCCTTGTACGGCGTGCATGTGGTGCCGAATCTGCCGGTTGGCACGGTGGGAATACGGCGGGGTTGTCTTACAGCGGCGGCCGGTGAGCTGGAAATCTTTGTTCAGGGTCAGGGTGGCCATGGCGCCCGTCCCCATCAGTCGGTGGATGCTGTTTGGCTGGCGGCTCGGGTGATCACAGAGCTTCAGCAGACCATCGCCCGCCGCTTGGATGCGTTGCAGCCGGTGGTGATCAGTTTCGGCAAGGTGGAGGGCGGTCGCGCCTTTAACGTGATTGCCGATCAAGTGCGCTTGCTGGGTACGGTGCGCTGTCTGGATCTGCAGCAGCACGCCCAGCTGCCGGCTTGGATCGATGAGACGGTTCAGGGGATCTGTGCCACTGGAGGGGGTACGGCAGTGGTGAATTACCGCTGCATAGCGCCACCGGTGCACAACGATCCGCAGCTCACGACTTTGCTCGAACGTTGTGCGGTGGAGTGTCTGGGGCGCGACAAGGTGCTGCCGGTGGAGCAGCCCTCTCTGGGGGCGGAAGACTTTGCTGAGCTGCTTCGGGATGTGCCGGGAATGATGGTGCGGCTGGGCGTGGCCGGGCCCGAGGGGTGTGCGCCGCTGCACAACGGAGCTTTCGCACTGGAGGAAGACGCCCTCGGTGTTGGCATTGCGGTTCTCACGGCCACCGTGCTGGCCTGGATCACGGAGAACACCTCGGCATGAACCAACGTCGTGCGGTGATTTGGGTTTCCCTCGGGGCTCCATTGCTGATCCTGCTCGCGTTGCTGGCCACCAACCAGCGCCAAGGCAAGGACCGGGTGCAGGTGTTGCCCGCGATCTTGGTGGGTTCGGGTTTGATCATCAGCAGTGCTCTCGGTCGGCAGCGCCGCCGCGCCAGGCTGTTGGCCGATCTTCAACGGGCGCGCACCCCTGGCAGCAACCCATGAACGAGACCGATCCGCAACGCCCTGATCTCGAGGAGGTCCGCCAGGCCATTGCCAGTGGGGATCCGGTTCAGGCGATGCCGGCGATCACAAAGCTCCGCCATTGCTCGGATGCTGAGGCTGTGCCGTTGCTGGTGCTGGGCACGGAGCAGAAGCCCTTTCTGGTGCGTTCCTTGAGCTGCAGTGGATTGGGCTACAAGCGCACCGAACAGGGCTGGACTGTGCTGAGTGCGTTGATCACTGCCGATGAAGACCCCAATGTGCGGGCCGAGGCAGCCAATGCTCTGGCCAGCTACGGAGTGGAGCGGGCCTGGCCTTTGCTGCGTTCGGCCTTTGAAGCTGATGCCGCCTGGCTGGTGCGCTGCAGCATTCTGTCCGCCTTGGCGGAACAACCCGACATTGATTTGGCTTGGTTGCTGGAATTGGCAACCATGGCAATCGCTGATGCCGATGGCACCGTGCGGGTGAGTGGGGCTGAAATTCTCAGTCGGATCGTTCGGGAGGGGGGTACCGATTCCATCGCGGTGCAGGCCCGAGGCTTGTTGCAATCTCTGCAGCAGGACAGCGATCACCGGGTGGTGGCTGCGGTGCTCAATGGTTTGCAGGTCAGCTGAATGGGTCTTTGAGCAACGCTTGCTAGCGTTCAACCATCACTAGGGGTGTCCGGGTTTTCTCATGAACCCAGACTGAGATCACACCCTCCGAACCTGATTCCGGGTCATGCCGGCGCAGGGAAGTGCTTGAGCGTGATCCACGGCCAAACGTCGACCCCTGGGCTGTCCGTCGCACCTCAGATCATGCGAGCTTCCTGGGTTGAGTCCCGTAAGGGTCAGGCCAACGTCTCTCAGATGCATTACGCCCGTCAGGGCGTGGTCACTGAAGAAATGGCCCATGTGGCGAAGAGGGAGAACCTGCCCGAATCGCTGGTGATGGAAGAGGTAGCCCGGGGGCGAATGATTATCCCGGCCAACATCAACCACACCAATCTCGAGCCGATGGCGATCGGCATCGCCAGCAAGTGCAAGGTGAACGCCAACATCGGCGCTTCTCCGAATGCGTCTGATGCCGCTGAGGAGGTGAAGAAGCTCAAGCTGGCGGTGAAATATGGCGCCGACACCGTGATGGATCTCTCCACCGGCGGCGTCAACCTCGATGAGGTGCGCACCGCGATCATCGGTGCATCCCCCGTTCCGATTGGCACCGTGCCTGTTTATCAGGCTCTTGAGAGCGTCCACGGATCGATCGAGAAGCTCGATGAGGACGACTTCCTCCACATCATCGAGAAGCACTGCCAGCAGGGGGTCGACTACCAGACCATCCACGCTGGCCTGTTGATTGAGCACCTTCCCAAGGTGAAAGGCCGTATCACCGGCATCGTCAGCCGCGGAGGCGGCATCCTGGCTCAATGGATGCTGTATCACCACCGTCAGAACCCGCTCTACACGCGGTTTGACGACATCTGCGAGATCTTCAAGCGCTACGACTGCACCTTCTCCCTTGGCGACTCGCTCCGTCCCGGTTGCCAGCACGATGCATCGGATGCTGCTCAACTGGCTGAATTGCACACCCTCGGTGAACTGACCCGTCGCGCTTGGAAGCACGACGTGCAGGTGATGGTGGAGGGTCCCGGCCACGTCCCCCTCGACCAGATCGAGTTCAACGTGAAGAAGCAGATGGAGGAGTGCAGCGAAGCACCCTTCTATGTGCTCGGCCCCCTGGTCACCGACATTGCTCCCGGCTACGACCACATCACCTCTGCGATCGGTGCGGCGATGGCCGGTTGGCATGGCACGGCAATGCTCTGTTACGTGACGCCGAAGGAGCACCTCGGTCTGCCCAATGCTGAGGATGTGCGCGAAGGCCTGATCGCCTACAAGATCGCTGCCCATGCGGCAGACATCGCCCGCCACCGCCCCGGCGCCCGTGACCGTGACGACGAGCTCAGCCGCGCCCGCTACAACTTCGACTGGAACAAGCAGTTTGAGCTGTCCTTGGATCCTGAGCGGGCCAAGGAGTATCACGACGAAACCCTGCCGGCTGACATCTACAAGCAGGCTGAGTTCTGCTCCATGTGTGGACCAAAGCACTGCCCGATGCAGACCAAGATCACTGATGAAGATCTCGAAGGTCTTGAAAAGGTGCTCGAAGCCAACACCGGCGCTGCAGAGCTGACTCCCGTCAAGCTCGATAAAGCCGATTGATTGCCTGCTTGCAATCAGATCTTGGCCCGGCGTCCGTAAGGACGTCGGGCTTTTTGGTGTAGGGCCATTGGTTGGGTTGGTGGCATAAAAAAGACCCCCTGCCGAAGCAGGAGGCCTTGTTGTTGACGTGTTTTGGTGATCAGCCGAGCAGAGCCTTGGCTTTGGCCACCACGTTCTCCACCGTGAAGCCGAACTCCTTGAGGCAAGTGCCGCCGGGAGCGGAAGCGCCGAAGCGGTTCATGGTGACGCTGTCGCCATCCAGGCCGATGAAACGGTGCCAGCCGAAGGATTCAGCGGCTTCCACCACCATGCGCTTGCGTACGGCGTTGGGGAGCACCTCTTCCTTGTAGGCGTCGGTCTGCTCGTCGAACAGTTCCACGCAGGGCATGGAGACCACGCGCACCTTCTTGCCTTCAGCGGTGAGCTGCTTGGCGGCTTGGACGCAGAGGTCCAGTTCCGTGCCGGTGCCGATCAGGATCAGATCGGGAGTTCCTGCGCAGTCTTCGAGCACATAGCCACCCAGGGCCACCTTGTCGATGGAGGAGTTGGCCTGGTTGGCCATGCCTTGGCGGCTGAGGCAAAGGGAGCTGGGGCGCTTGCGGTTCTGGATGGCCACCTTGTAGGCACCGCTGGTCTCATTGCCGTCGCCAGGACGGAACACCAGCATGTTCGGCATCGCCCGCAGCGAGGGGATGGTTTCGATCGGCTGGTGGGTGGGGCCGTCTTCGCCCACACCGATGGAGTCGTGGGTGAGCACGTAGATCACGCCCAGCTCGCTCAAGGCCGACAGGCGCATGGAACCGCGCATGTAGTCGGCGAAGACCAGGAAGGTGCCGCCGTAGGGGATCAGGCCACTGTTGTGGTAGGCGATGCCGTTGAGGATCGCGGCCATGGCGTGCTCGCGCACACCGAAGTGCAGGTAACGCTTCTCAGGGCTGCTGGCCTGATAGGAGCCGGCTTCCCCCTTGATGTCCGTGTAGTTGGAGTGGGTGAGGTCGGCGGAGCCGCCGATCAGCTCGGGCAGGTTGGGGCCGAGAGCACCCAGGCAGATCTGGGAGTGTTTGCGGGTGGCCAGGCCACCGTCTTCGGGGGTGTAGGTGGGGAGGTCCTTGTCCCAACCCTCGGGCAGCTCGCCGCGCAGCATCCGCTCGAATTCGGCGGCTTCGGTGGGGTACTTGGTGCGGTAGGTGGCCAGGGTCTGGTTCCACTCGGCCTCGACGCTTGCGCCGCGGTCGATGGCCTGGCGGAACTGGTCGTAGGCGTCCTGGGGAATCTCGAAGGGGGCGTAGTCCCAACCCAGTTGCTGGCGGGTCAGGGCTGCTTCCTCTTCACCTAGAGCAGCACCGTGCACACCAGCGGTGTCGGCCTTGTTGGGGGAGCCGTAGCCAATGGTGGTGGTGACCTTGATGATCGACGGCTTGTCGGTTACAGCCTTGGCAGCCTCGATCGCCTTGGCGATGGCATCCACATCGGTGTTGCCCTCGGACACATGCTGCACATGCCAGCCGTAGGCCTCGTAGCGCTTCAGCACGTCCTCGGTGAAGGACACATCGGTGCGACCGTCGATGGTGATGCTGTTGTCGTCGTAGAGAGCGATCAGCTTGCCAAGCTTCAGGTGGCCAGCCAAGGAGGCGGCTTCGGAGGACACGCCCTCCTGATTACAGCCGTCGCCCATGATCACGTAGGTGTAGTGATCCACCACGGTGGCGTCGGCCTTGTTGAACTTGGCCGCCAGGTGGGATTCAGCGATGGCCAAGCCCACGGCGTTGGAAATGCCGGCACCCAGGGGGCCGGTGGTCACTTCAACGCCAGGGGTCTCAAAGGTTTCGGGGTGACCGGGGGTCTTGGAGCCCCACTGGCGGAACTGCTTGATGTCCTCAATGGAGACAGAGTCGTATCCGGTGAGGTGCAGCAACGCGTAGAGCAGCATGCAGCCGTGACCGGCGGAGAGCACGAAGCGGTCGCGGTTGAACCACTTGGGGTTTTTGGGGTTGTGCTTGAGGAACTTGTCCCAGAGGGCGTAACCCATGGGTGCGCAGCCCATCGGCAGGCCGGGGTGGCCGCTGTTGGACTTATTGATGGCGTCGACAGCCAACATCCGAATGCTGTTGATGCAGAGCGTGTCGAGTGACGCGGGCGCAGCGACCATGGTGTTAAGAAGAAAAGTTGAAGCGATTTTGACGCACGGCGTGAGCACGAAGGCTCAGCTGGCGCGTTTGAAAGCGAGGCAGACGTTGTGACCGCCGAAGCCAAACGAGTTCGACAAGACGGTTCCCAGTGTTAGATCCCGGGCCTCGTTCGGCACGACATCCAGATCACAGTCGGGATCCGGGGTGGTGTGGTTGATCGTGGGGGGGACGACGCCATGTTGCAGCGCCAGCACGCAGGCCACGGCTTCGATGCCACCAGAACCACCTAGCAGGTGACCAGTCATCGATTTGGTGGAGCTCACCGGAATCTGCAAGGCGCGCTCGCCCAGGGCGCTTTTGATGGCCGAGGTTTCGTTCTTGTCGTTTGCCGGAGTGCTGGTGCCGTGGGCATTGACGTAGTCGATTTCGGATGGATCGATACCGCCATCGGCTAGAGCAAGGCGCATCGCCTCGGCACCGCCGACGCCACCGGGGGTGGGGGAGGTGATGTGGTGGGCGTCGCAGGTCATGCCGTAACCCACCACTTCGCCGAGGATTGTGGCGCCACGGGCCTTGGCGTGCTCGAGGGTTTCAAGCACCATCACGCCGGCACCTTCGCCAATCACGAAGCCGTCGCGCTCTTTGTCGAACGGACGGCTGGCCGTGGCTGGCTCGTCATTGCGGAAGGACAGGGCCTTGGCGCTGGCGAAGCCGGCCACGCCTAGGGGAGTGATCGCTGACTCAGCGCCACCGCACACCATCGCGTCAGCCTTTCCCAACTGCAGCAGCCGGAAGGCATCGCCGACAGCATTTGAGCCGGCAGCGCAAGCGGTGGCCACCGCGGAGCTGGGTCCCTTGGTGCCCAGGGCAATGGCGGCAAGGCCTGTGGCCATGTTGGGAATCATCATCGGCACAGTGAACGGGCTCACCCGTCCAGGACCTTTGCCCTCCAACACATGGGCCTGCGTCTCCATCGTCAGCAGACCGCCCACGCCGGAACCGATGATCGTGCCAATCCGATCTGCATTGGCGTCGTTGATTTCAAGGCCGGCATGGGCCACGGCCTGTTTGGCTGCCACCACGCCGAACTTGCAGAACCGATCCCAGCGCTTGGCTTCCTTCGGTTCGATGAAGCCGGACGGATCGAAGTCCTTCACCTCCGCCGCAAAGCGGCAGGCGTGTGCGGATGCATCGAACAGGGTGATGGCATCTACTCCGTTAGTGCCGGAGGTGAGGCCATTCCAGTAGTTCTGAACCGTGTTGCCGATCGGTGTGACCGCGCCGAGGCCGGTGATGACGACGCGATGGAGACCATCCACCATTGCGTTGCTCAGGCCTGTTTGTCTTCGATGTATTTGACGGCGTCACCAACGGTGGTGATGCCTTCAGCTGCTTCGTCGGGAATCTCGATATCAAAAGCCTCTTCCAGGGCCATCACGAGTTCCACGGTGTCCAGAGAATCAGCACCCAGATCGTTCTGGAAGTTGGATTCGGGCTTCACTTCGCCGGAGTCAACACTCAGTTGCTCCGCAACGATTGAGCGCACCTTTTCGAGAATCGCTTCCTGGGACATAGCCGTGGCAACGGGACGCTGCATCTTACGGGCACGCCTTCGTTGGTCTCCTCGCCAACGCCTGCGCCGTTAACAACGGTGACGGCCTGGCCATGGACCGGCGAAGGACGGGTACGTTTGCCGCAAGCCTTCGTATGCATCGGGCAAATGTCCCACGCCGTCAAGATCTACGACACCTGCATCGGCTGCACCCAGTGTGTACGCGCCTGCCCTCTCGACGTGCTTGAGATGGTGCCCTGGGACGGCTGCAAAGCCGGCCAGATTGCCTCCTCTCCACGCACCGAAGATTGCGTTGGTTGCAAGCGCTGTGAGACCGCCTGTCCAACCGACTTCCTCAGTATCCGCGTTTATCTGGGCGATGAGACCACTCGCTCCATGGGTTTGGCCTACTGATTTGCCCCGTTGCACCTCATAAGCTCGGCCCGGCTGTAGCCGGGCTTTTTTTGTATGTGCGGAATCGTTGCCCTGGTGGGTTCCCGAGAAGCGGCGCCTCAGCTGCTGGAGGGCTTGCGGCAGCTGGAGTACCGCGGTTACGACTCCGCTGGGATCGCCACGGTGGCCGCCCAGGGGCAGCTGACCTGCTTACGGGCCAAGGGCAAGCTGCGCAACCTCACTGCCTGTTTTGAAGCCGAGGGCGCCCCTGGGCAATGCGGCATTGGCCACACCCGCTGGGCCACCCATGGCAAACCGGAGGAGCGCAATGCCCACCCGCACCGCAGTAACGACGGTGCGGTGGCGGTGGTGCAAAACGGAATCATTGAGAACCATCGGGCCCTGAGGGAGCAGCTGGAGGCTTCCGGGGTGGTGTTCCAGTCGGAGACTGACACCGAGGTGATTCCGCATCTGCTGGCTGAAGAACTGCAGCAGCTGCAAGCCGGCGGTGGAACCCCGAGTGGTGGGCTGTTGCTGGAGGCCCTGCAGCGGGTACTGCCCAAACTGGAGGGGGCCTATGCCCTGGCGGTGATCTGGGATCTGGCCCCGGGGGCTTTGGTGGTGGCACGCAAGGCGGCCCCACTGTTGATCGGCTTGGGTGAGGGGGAATTTCTTTGCGCCAGCGACACGCCCGCTCTGGCGGGATTCACCCGCACGATCCTGCCGATGGAAGACGGCGAGGTTGCTTTGCTGTCCCCCCTCGGTGTTGAGCTTTACGACGCAGCAGGGGCGCGTCAGCAACGCATGCCCACCCAGCTCAGCGGTGTGGATCACGTGGCTGATAAGCGTGAGTTCCGTCACTTCATGCTCAAGGAAATTCATGAGCAACCGGAGACGGCGGAGCTTTGGGTGGCGCGCCATTTGCCCCAGGGATTGCCGCTTGAACAGCCGGTGGCCCTGCCGCTGGACGATGCTTTTTATGCCGGGATCGAGCAGGTCCAGATTCTGGCCTGCGGCACCAGCCGCCACGCCGCGATGGTGGGGGGCTACCTGCTGGAGCAGTTCGCCGGGATTCCTACATCGGTGCATTACGCCAGTGAATTCCGCTATGCCCCGCCGCCGCTGGCTCCCCACACCCTCACGATTGGGGTGACCCAGTCCGGTGAGACGGCCGACACCCTTGCCGCTTTGGCGATGGAGGCTGAGCGGCGCCTGGCCCAAGGGGATCCTGCCTTTGCTCCACGCCAGCTGGGGGTGACCAACCGCCCGGAGAGCTCCCTCTCCCGACAGGTGCCCCATATCCTTGACATCGGAGCCGGCATCGAGGTCGGTGTGGCGGCCACCAAGACCTTCCTCGGCCAACTGTTGGCCTTCTATGGCTTGGCCATGGCGTTCGCAGCCCGCCGTGGTTCTCGCCCCGCGGCAGAGATCAAGGCTCTGGCGGAAGAATTACGCAGCCTGCCCCAGCAGTTACGCCAACTGGTGGATCTGCACGATCAGCGTTCCGAAGCCCTAGCCCATCGCTTTGCCGACACCCAGGACGTGATTTTTCTGGGCCGGGGCATCAACTATCCGATCGCCCTTGAAGGAGCGTTGAAGCTTAAGGAGATCAGCTATATCCATGCCGAGGGCTACCCGGCCGGAGAGATGAAGCATGGCCCGATCGCCCTGCTCGATTCCCGGGTGCCGGTGGTGTCAATCGCCGTGCCCGGTGTGGTGTTCGAGAAGGTGCTCAGCAACGCGCAGGAAGCCAAGGCCCGCGATGCCCAGCTGATCGGCGTGGCGCCCCAGGGGCCCGACACCGATCTCTTTGATGAACTGCTGCCGGTGCCTTCGGTGAGCGAGTGGATCAGCCCCCTGCTCACCGTGGTTCCCATGCAGTTGCTGAGCTATCACATCGCCGCCCATCGCGGCCTGGATGTGGATCAACCCCGCAACCTGGCCAAGAGCGTCACGGTGGAGTGAGCCTCAGCTGGCATTGATGCTGAGATCACTACGGCTGAGGTCGCTGCGGCCATAGCGGTCCTGGAAGCGCACGATGTCGTCCTCGCCGAGGTACTCGCCGCTCTGCACTTCGATCAGTTCCACCGGGATCCGGCCCGGGTTCGACAGGCGGTGTTTGCATCCCATCGGGATGTAGGTGCTCTGGTTTTCCCCCACCAGTTGCTCGGTGCCATCGCGCTCCACCAGTGCCGTGCCTTTGACCACCACCCAGTGCTCAGCCCGGTGGTGGTGCATCTGCAGCGACAGGCTGGCGCCGGGTTTAACGGAGATCCGTTTCACCTGCCAGCGGGTTCCTTCGGTGACGCCGGTGTAATGACCCCAGGGCCGATAGATCTTGCGGTGGGCCTTGCCCTCCGGGCTGCCGCTTGCCTCCAGTTGTTTCACCACGGTCTTGATCTCCTGGGCCTTGGAGCGATCCGCAATCAACACGGCGTCGTCGGTTTCCACCACCACCAGGTTTTCAACCCCCAGTCCCACCACCAGGCGGTGTTCGCTGCGCAGATAGCAGTCGCGGCTGCCTTCGGCGATCACATGGCCCTGCAGCACATTGCCTTGGGAATCCTTTTGCTCTGAGGTTTCCCAGAGTGCGCTCCAGCTGCCGACGTCGCTCCAGCCCGCATCCAGTGGCAGCACACTGCCCAGTTCCGTTTTCTCCATCACGGCCACGTCAATGGACACGTTGGGGCACTTGGCAAAGGCTTCCCGCTCCAGCCGATGGAATTCCAGGTCAGCTGTGTCCTGCTCCAGAGCGGCCCGGCAGCAGCTCACCACTTCCGGGGCCAGTCGCTCCAGTTCCGCCAGCATGGCGCTGGCGCGGAACAGGAACATGCCGCTGTTCCAGGTGAAGCGGCCGGTGGCCAGAAATTGCTCTGCTGTGGCCTGATCGGGCTTCTCCACGAACCGCTTGATCGGCACATGGGGCGATCCCCCAAGGGAGAAGGGTTCGCTGGCTTCGATGTAGCCGTAGCCGGTTTCCGGGGCCGTTGGCACGATCCCGAAGGTCACCAGTCGTCCCGCTTCGGCGGGTTTGCGGCCGGCGTTGATGGCTTGGCGGAACTGGGCGGCATCGCGGATCAGGTGATCCGCCGCCAGCACCAGCAGCAGGGGGTCTTCGCCGTTGGCCGTGGCCTGCAGCGCGGCCACCGTCACCGCCGGGGCGGTGTTGCGGCCCATCGGTTCCAGCAGGATCGCGTTCGGTTCGACCCCGATCTGCCGCATCTGCTCGGCCACGATGAAGCGGTGGTCTTCATTGCAGATCAGCAGTGGAGCCGCCAGGGCGTCCAGGCCATAGAGCCGCTGTTGGGTCTGCTGCAGCAATGTGGCTTCGCCGTCTCCGCTCAACGGCCAGTACTGCTTGGGGTAACTCGCCCGCGACAGCGGCCAGAGCCGTGTGCCGGTGCCCCCGCAAAGGATCACAGGAATCAGCGGTGTGGAGGCCATCACGTCCTGAGAGCGGTGACCCAGAATCGCTCGCCCCAGGGGGTTCTGTCGATGCCCCGAGAGAGATCTGTCAGAGCTCCAGCAGGCCTGGCGGTGGCGTGAGCAGCAGCCAGCCGTCCTCCAACTGCACCTCCGGCACGATCGCCTCCACGAAGGGAATCAGCAGCTTGCGGCCCTCCGATGTGGTGATTTCCAGCAGGTCGTTGCCGCCGCTGATCAAATCGCTCACGGTGCCAACGGCAGGGCCATCGGCCTTGAGTCGTGCCTCCAGGCCCAGCAGATCAAGCAGGTGAAATTCCCCCTCGTCCAATTCGGGCCGGTCATCCGCTGACACCAGCAGTTCCTGGCCAACAAGGGTTTCGGCGGCGCTACGGCTGTCGATGCCTTCAAGCCGAACCACGAACAGCGACTTGCCGGGCAGTTGCCGCCCCTTCTTGAGTTGGATCTCCGTCGGTTCACCCCCCTTGCGGCTGCGCAGCCAGCGGGGTCCTGGCGCTGTGAACCGCTCGGGAAAATCACTGGCGGGGTTAATCCGCAGTTCCCCCTGTAGCCCTTGGACTCCCACGATCTTGCCGACGCTGAGCCACTCGTTGCTCTCCGCCATGACATCCGCCGCGCACTCTGCCGATAATGGCCCCAGATCCGTCCGCGAACGAGCCATGGCGCCTGCAACCGCTCCGATCCTCCCCGGCTCCACCGTCACCGTTTCGGATGTCACCTCGATCTACAACGGCTACACCGGCTTCGTGCAGCGAATCAGCGGCGACTGTGCAGCCGTTTTGTTTGAAGGCGGCAACTGGGACAAGCTGGTGACCCTGCGGTTGAAGGACCTCCAGCCAGCCTGAGGCGATGGACAAGGACCGAAGCCTGCGACAACGGCTGCAGTCCACGGTGCTGGAAGCCAGCACCCCGGCGGGCAAGACCTACAACGCTGTGATTTTTGGGGCGATTCTTCTGAGTGTTCTGGCCCTGCTGCTGGAACCTGACCCCCTGGGCAATTCAGCCCTTCGCCAAACCAATGTGCCCTGGATCGATCTGGTTCAGAACGTTTGCTTGGCGGTGTTTGCGGCGGATTTCGTTCTTCATCTGGCCTTGGTGGAGAAGCCTCGCAGCTACCTGTTCAGCTTCACCGGATTGATTGACGCCTCGGCAGTCCTGTTTTTCTTCGTGCCGCAGGTGCGCAGTGAGCTGTTGCTGTGGGTGTTCAAGTTCGGCCGCATCCTGCGGGTGTTCAAGCTGCTCAAGTTCATCGATGAAGCCCGCGTGCTGGGGCAGGCCCTGCGGGGAAGTGCCCGCACCATCGGCGTCTTTTTGTTCTTCGTTTTCCTGCTGCAGGTGGTGCTCGGCTACAGCATCTTTGTGATCGAGAGCGCCCGGCCTGATTCCCAGTTCCAGACGGTGGCGAGCGGCGTCTACTGGGCGATCGTCACCATGACCACCGTCGGCTATGGCGACGTGGTTCCCCAGACGGAGCTGGGGCGGCTGTTGGCCTCAGTCGTGATGCTCTTGGGTTTCGGCATCATCGCCATTCCCACGGGAATCCTGACGGTGTCCGGGGTGCGCCATCACCAGCAGAGGTCGGTGGAGCTGGTCTGCAGCAGCTGCGGGCGTCAGGGGCACCGCAAGGTTGCCCGTCACTGCGATGCCTGTGGCGCGTCGCTGCCTTCCAGGGCCTGAAGAGCTGCTGTTGCCGCGCTCTGCTCGGCCTCCTTGCGGGATCGGCCTTTGGCCTCCGCTAGGTCTTGGCCTTGGATGCTCACCCGGCAGCGGAAGCGTTCGGGGTCGCCGTGCTGGCGGCTGCATTCTTCGGTGGTGTAGCTGGGCAGTCCCAGCCGCTGGCCCTGGCTCCACTCCTGCAGCGCTGTTTTGCCGCCGAACTGATGGGGAGTTGCCAGCACCGCCTGGGCGGTGGCGCACCAGTGGGGGGTGAGCCAGCGGTGAATCGCTTCAACGTTGCCGAGGGCGCTGTACAACGCACCGATCAGAGCCTCGGTGGCATCGGCTCGCAGCCTGGATTGGGCGGACCGATCCCCCTGGGCGTGCCGCCCCAGCAACAGATGCTGTTCGATGCCAAGTGCTGCACCCACGTCCGCCAGCCAGCGATCGCTGACCAGCTGGGCCCGCAGGTTGGAGCAGGCACCCACCGCGAGATCAGCGTGGTGGCGATCAATGAATTCGGTGGCGGCGAGCCGCAGCACCGCATCACCAAGGAACTCCAACCGTTCCAGGTTGCGGGCCCGGCCGCTCGATATGTGGGTGAGGGCCTGATCCACCAGGGCGAGTAGCTCAGGGTTGATCGGAATCTCAGTGTCGAGGCGCTGAATCAGGTTGGTGAGCTCTGCAGCGCGGGATGGATCCACAAAGACTCCTGAGCAACGCTGATGTGGGTGAAAGCAGGACATAAGCCGGGTTCTGTTCACGCCCCACAGAGGTTGGTCTGCGGAGGGTGGGTGGCTATCTATCTGGGACCGCCGTTACCGACGGCCTCAAGCGGCGCGTTCAAACGGAACGGGGCCAATGGCCAGCCGTCGTTCCTTGGCCTTGCTCCCAGCCGGGGTTTACCGAGCCAGCACCTCTCGATGCTGCTGGTGCGCTCTTACCGCACCTTTGCACCCTTGCCTGTGCCGGCGAACCGGCCATCGGCGGTGTGTTTCTGTGGCACTCTCCTCACGGTCACCCGCACTGGGCGTTACCCAGCAAGCCTGGCCATCAGGGAGCCCGGACTTTCCTCAGCCGACACTCAAAGAGATCGGCCGCAACCACCTCGCCTGCTTTCAGATCTCATCATGCCTCGTGGGCATAATTCAGAAGTCTGGGGCTGTAGCTCAGCTGGATAGAGCGACGGTTTCCTAAACCGTAGGTCGTGGGTTCGAGTCCCGCCAGCCCCGTGAGAATTGCTCAAGAGGTAGTGAGCGCTACATCTGGTGGGGTGTTCAGATCGTTCACCACCGCTAGGGTTGGTGCAACCGGGTTTGGGTGCCATGACCCAGCTTCACGATCTCCGTCTGCGGCTGTTGGTGCAGCAGGAAAGTGAGCGAATTGCTGAATCCCAGCCCACGGATCTGGATTTATCAGTGGTGCAGGCTCGTTGCCTGTGTTGGCTCGCCCTCCTGGCGGAAGCCCATGAAGACCAGGCCAGTGACGCGGAACGTCGCGGCGATACGGAACAGGCCATGGGCTGGTTCGCCGATTCGATGCGGCTGCGGGATGTGATCGGTGTGGTGTCCTCCATTGAGATCCCCCTCCCCGACACTTCTGGTGAGGATGGCCCCCAGGCCGAGGAGGATCTGGGACCTCAGGCGGCTTGATCGGTGGCATAGTGGTGAATGACCGCGAGGGACTGCATTGCCGGAAGAGCCCTGCCAGTGCCCGGATTGTCAACGGTTTTACCGTGAGCATGACCGGCTGATCCGGGAGTCCCCCACGCTTCGTCAGCAACAGGAGCTCAACTGGGCAGCGCTCCAGTCGTTCCGCACCTTGTCCGGCCGTGTGCTCGAGGATCTGCAGAAGCAGCACGGCTCCCGCCAGACCGCCGATGCAGCCGCTTCGAAGCCTGCAGCGTCCGGCGCCCCTGTTTCAGAGGAATCAGCTGATTCCATCCAGCAGGCCATTGCCGACCTGGAGAACATCAACGCCCATCTGTTCTCGATTGAGGCCTTGATGGAAAGGGTGTTTGATGTGCGCGTCCCGGAAGAAATCGAGCAGAAGTTCCGCGAACTGGCCGGTGAGCTGGCTCCAGACCCCTTGAACGTGGACCGTCTTCGGCTCAACCGCCTGTTGCACCAGACGCCTGACCTGCCTGATCGGAGCTGAAGCATTGCATCTTGGTTCCAAGCCCTGGACAGGATCCAGGGCTTTTTTTGTAGCTGTTTTCAGCGCACGTCGCAGGTGATCTCCACGTTGAGAGGATCCACGGCCCAGATGTTCTTGCAGTATTCGCCGATGGAACGGTCGGAGGAGAAGAACCCGGTGCGGGCCGTGTTCAGCAGCGACATCCGATTCCAGTGCATCCGGTCGCTCCAGGCACGGCTCACCGCATCCTGGGCCCGCAGGTAGTCGGCGTAGTCGGCCATCACATAGAAGGGGTCGTTTCCTATGAGGTTGTCGAGCAGGGGGCGGAACAGTTCGCCGTCGCCGTTGCTGAAGTGCCCCATCTCGATCAGCCGCAGGGCCTCCTGCAGTTCCGGTAGTGCGGCGATCACATCGCCAGGGCGGTAGCCGTCCTGCTGCAGGGCCGTGATTTCTTCCACGGTCTTGCCGAACAGGAAGAAGTTCTCGCTTCCCACCAGCTCACGGATCTCCACATTGGCCCCATCAAGGGTGCCGATGGTGAGGGCCCCATTCATGGCGAACTTCATGTTGCCGGTGCCGGAGGCTTCCTTGCCGGCGGTGGAGATCTGTTCGGAGAGGTCGGAGGCGGGATACACCTGTTCCCCCAACTTCACGTTGTAATCCGGCAGGAAGACAACCCGCAGCAGGCCATCCATGTCCGGATCGGCATTGATGGTTTCGGCGATGCCGTTGAGGAAGCGGATGATCAGCTTCGCCATGTAGTAGCCGGGAGCGGCCTTGCCGCCGAAGATCACGGTGCGGGGCGCCATGCCGTCGGTCTGGCCGTTTTTGATCCGCAGGTACTGGGTGATCACCTGCAGGGCATTGAGGTGCTGACGCTTGTACTCGTGGATGCGCTTCACCTGCACGTCGAACAGGCTGGCGGGGTCCACCAGCACACCGGTGTTGCGGTGGATGTAGGTAGCTAGCTTGCGCTTCACCGACAATTTGGTGTTGCCCCAGAGCTCGAGGAAGCCCTGGTCGTTCTGCCGCTCCTCCAGCTTGCGCAGGCTCTCCATGTTGGAGATCCAGTCGGGGCCAACATGCTGATCCAGCAGAGCCGACATCTCGGGGTTGGCCAGGGCGACCCAGCGGCGCGGGGTGACGCCATTGGTGACGTTGGTGAATTTCTCCGGCCACAGCGCCGCGAACTCCGGCAGCAGGTCGGTTTTCACCAGATCGGAGTGCAGCGCTGCCACACCGTTCACATGGTGGGCACCGATCGTGGCCAGGTGGGCCATGCGCACGGCTTTGCTGCCCTCTTCATCGATGATCGAGAGCTTCCGCTGGATCGCGTCGTTGCCGGGGTAGCGCAGCCGCACCTGCTGCAGAAAGCGCCGGTTGATCTCGTAGATCAGCTCCAGATGGCGGGGCAGCAGGCTGCTGAACAGGTTGAGGTCCCACTTTTCAAGCGCTTCGGGCAGCAGGGTGTGGTTGGTGTAAGCCACAGAGCGGGAGGTGATGTCCCAGGCCCGGTCCCACTCCAGATGCCGATCGTCGATCAGCAGCCGCATCAGCTCCGCTACGGCGATGGCTGGGTGGGTGTCGTTCAGCTGAACCGTCCAGTAGTTGGGGAAGTCCTCCACGGACAGGCCGCGGTTGTCGAGGCTGCGCAGCATGTCCTGCAGCGAGCAGCTGACGAAGAAGTGCTGCTGCTTCAGGCGCAGACGCCGGCCTTCGTCGGTGCCGTCGTTGGGGTAGAGCACCTTGGAGAGGGTTTCGCTGCCCACCTTTTCCTCAACGGCGCCGTAGTAGTCGCCGATGTTGAAGGCATAGAAGTCGAAGCTTTCGGTGGCATCGGCACGCCAGAGCCGCAGCCGATCGCAGATGTTGACGCGATAGCCCAGCACCGGCACGTCATGGGGAATGCCGATGGCGTGTTCCGCTGGGATCCAGCGGGAGCGGTAGTTGCCTTTGTCGTCGATGTAGCTCTCGGTGCGGCCGCCGAAGCCCACGAAGCAGGCCTCGTCGGGCTGGGGCAGTTCCCAGGGCCAGCCGCCCTTGAGCCACTTGTCGGTGATCTCCACCTGCCAGCCATCGCGGATCAGCTGATCGAAGATGCCGAACTCGTAGCGGATGCCGTAGCCGGTGGCCGGGATCTTCAGGCTGGCCAACGACTCCATGTAGCAAGCCGCCAGACGGCCGAGGCCTCCATTGCCCAGGCCGGGTTCCTCCTCCACATCCAGGATCTGCTGCAACGACTCGATGCCGAAATTCTTCAGGGCTTCTTCGGCTTCCTTCTGAATTCCCAGATTCAGCAGGTTGCTATTGAGCTGCGGGCCGATCAGGAATTCCGCCGACAGGTAGGCCACCGATTTCTGCGGGCGGGCCCGCATCGCTTCAGTGGTGGCCAGATAGCGCATCATCAGCCGATCACGCACCGCATAGCTCAGGGCCATGTAGAGGTCATGGCGGCTGGCGGTGGGGGCGAGCTTGCCGAGCGTGAAGAACAGGTGTTCCGTCATGCCGTCGAACACGCTCTTGGCATCGAGGCCGGCGCGTTCTGGGTCGTTGTGACAGCCGGGGGTCGGCAGACGCAGATCGAACGGTTGTGACGTGGTCATGGGGGTTCAGCGAGCCATGGAGCGTGGAATCACCGTCAGGCCAGGGGTGCTCGGAGCCCAACTCAATGAATTATTCGGACCGTAGCCATCACAACTGGGGCTGCCTGAAAAAAAGCGCTTAATACAGCATTCCCGGTCAATTGTGATCGTCCAGCGAACAGTTCAGCGGCGGAATCACCATTAAGGTTCGGCGTGAGACATGCCCGGCTTGATGCTGCTGCCCACCCTGCTGAGCGAAATCAGCAGTCACGACCTCGAATTGGCGGAAACGCTGATCGGCGTCCTTCGCTTCATGCTGATCTTCGTGGCGGCCCGCACCCTCGCGGAGGTTCTGGTGCGGTTCGAGTTGCCCACGATTCTCGGGGAACTTCTTGCCGGCGTGCTGATTGGTGCTTCTGGCCTTCACCTTCTGGTGCCGCCGGAAACCCAGGTGCAGCTTTCCGGGGCTTTCTCCGAGGTTGTGTCCGGCCTGTCCCATGTGCCGGTGGAGGAGATTCCAGCCCTCTACAACGAGAGCTTCGGAGCCCTGCAGGCGGTGGCCACGCTGGGGCTTTATTCCCTGCTTTTCCTCACGGGTCTTGAAAGTGAGCTGGAGGAACTGATGGCGGTGGGGGCCCAGGCCTTCAGCGTCGCCGTGGTCGGCGTGGTGCTGCCCTTCGCCCTCGGCACCCTTGGCTTGATGGCGATCTTCCACGTGGATGCGATCCCGGCCATCTTCGCCGGCGCCTCGATGACGGCCACCAGCATCGGCATCACCGCCAGCGTTTTCGGTGAACTGGGCTATCTGCGCACGCGAGAAGGCCAGATCGTGATCGGCGCCGCGGTGCTCGACGACATCCTCGGCATCGTCATCCTGGCCATCGTCGTGTCCCTGGCGGCCGGCGGCAGCCTGGAGATTGGGCCCATCGTTCAGCTGGTCGTGGCAGCAGTTCTGTTTGTGGTGGTGGCCTTGCTGTTGAGCCAGAAGGCAGCCCCTGCCTTTGATTGGTTGATCGATCAACTCAAGGCGCCCGGAGCCAAGTTGATTGGTTCCTATTTGCTCCTCGCGATCAGTTGCTTCGTGGCGTCAGCCATTGGGTTGGAGGCTGCCCTCGGGGCCTTCGCCGCTGGTTTGATCGCCAGCACCTCCAAGCATCGCCACGAGATTCAGGCGGCAGTCACCCCCATCGTTGGGTTGTTCGCCACCGTTTTCTTCGTGCTGGTGGGTGCAGGAATGGACCTCTCAGTGATCAACCCCTCTGATCCGGGGGCCCGTTCCGCCCTGGTGGTGGCAGCCTTCCTGTTCGTGGTGGCGATCATTGGCAAGGTGGCTGCCGGCTGGGCCATCTTCAGCAAGGAAAAAACCAACAACCTGGTGGTGGGGCTGGGGATGATGCCCCGCGGCGAAGTTGGCCTGATCTTCCTGGGCCTGGGCACCGCCTCAGGCCTGCTCAGCCCTGGCCTTGAGGCGGCGATTCTGCTGATGGTGATCGGCACCACGTTCCTGGCGCCGGTGCTGTTGCGCATCGTCCTCAAAGACAAGCCCCCTGAAGACGGCAATCAGGTTCCCGACGAATTTGCTGCCGATCCCCTGGCGGGTGCTTCCTGAATCAGTCGTCTTTTCCAGCATTGGCGAGGACGATCAGAACACTCCAGCCCACGGCCACAACACCAAGGCTGGAGGCCCAGCTCGGACCCAAGATCCAACTGAATCCGAGCTGGGTGACAACGCCCGTCACGAGAGCCAGCAGCAGGCTGCTGATCACCAGCACCGGTTGACCCACCGGTTCGGGCAGCTCACTCTCCTTGAGGCTTGATTCCAACGTGCTGAGTGGTGCGCTCAGCGGCACGTAGAGGGCGATGGCCCAGAGCAAAGCTCCGCGCCAGACGGATGCGTCCGCCAGCGGTCCGCCCATCACCTCGTAGCTCACCATCCAGGCCGCTTCAGTGCTGCTTAGCATCGCGTCCCTCGCAGCCGGCTGTGGATCGCGTCACCTGGAGCCATCTCGGCCATGCCGTGCACACGGTGCAGCAGCATCCCGAGCAAGACAGCAGCGATCATCCGGCGCTTCTGTTGGTGCATGGGTTCGGTGCCTCCACCGATCACTGGCGCCACAACATTCCCGTGTTGGCCCAGACCCATGCCGTGCATGCGATTGATCTGCTGGGCTTCGGCAGAAGTGCCAAGCCGGCTGGTCTGAATTACGGGGGTGCCCTGTGGCGCGACCAACTGGTGGCCTATGTGCGCGAGCGGATTGGCCGTCCGACGGTGATCGCCGGAAATTCCCTCGGTGGGTTTGCGGCCCTCGCCGCTGGAGCCGCCTTGGGATCGGACTGTGCTGGCGTCGTGCTGCTCAATGCCGCCGGTCCCTTCAGTGATGAGCAGAAACCGCCGCAAGGCTTGGGTGCCATCGCCCGCCAGAGCATCGGCACGGCCCTGCTGAAGAGTCCGGTGCTGCAGCGGTTGCTGTTCGAGAACCTGCGCCGACCCGCCACGATCCGCCGCACCCTCAATCAGGTGTATGTCGACAAGACCAACGTTGACGATTGGCTGGTGGAGTCGATCCGGCGCCCCTCCCTGGATCCAGGCGCCTTCGGGGTGTTTCGCACGGTCTTCGATATCCCCCGAGGTCAGCCCCTCGATGAGCTTTTCGCCGAACTGACGGCGCCGTTGTTGCTGCTCTGGGGCATTCGTGATCCCTGGATTAACGCCCCGGGTCGCCGCTCCACCTTTCAGCGCCATGCTCCTGAGGCCACCACAGAGGTGGTTCTGGAGGCCGGGCACTGCCCCCACGATGAGGTGCCGGATCAGGTGAATGCGGCGCTGCTGCAATGGCTGGAGAGCCTGAAGTCGGCTGCGGCACCGACAAATGTTGATCTGCTGGCTAAGTGAATGGATGAGCCACCCCGCATCGGCGGATGCCCATGACTCTTACCCAGCAGTCGGCCCCCTACGCCCACTGGGACTTTGTGCATCCCAGCAGTGGTGATCGGTTGCGCATCATTCCCGAGCGGGGTGGTTTGGTGAGTGGTTGGTGTTGCGGGGGACGGGAGATCCTTTATTTCGACCAGGACCGTTACGCCGATCCGAGCAAAAGCATTCGCGGCGGCATTCCGGTGTTGTTTCCGATCTGCGGAAACCTGCCCGGAGATGTGCTGCCTGTGGATGGCCTCGACTATCCCCTCAAGCAGCACGGCTTCGCCCGGGATCTTCCCTGGCAGCTCCAGTTGCTGGAGGATCAGAGCGGTGTGTGCCTCAGCCTCTCCAGCAGCGACGAAACGCTGAAGGCCTATCCCTTCCCTTTCCGTTTGGAGATGGAGCTGCGCCCGGTGGCCTCTGCCTTGGAGATCTCCACCACGGTGCACAACTGCGGTGATGCCGCCATGCCGTTCAGTTTCGGCTTGCACCCCTACTTCAACGTGAGCGATCTGGCCCAGACCCGGCTCACGGGTCTGGCGGAGCGCTGCCTCAACCACCTGGAGATGGCGGAGGCCGCCACCGCCGATCAGCTCAAGCGGTTGCCCGAAGGGGTGGATTTCCTCTGCCGGCCTGCGGGTCCTGTCAGCTTGATCGACGACGCCACCGGGGTGACGCTGGAGCTGCAGCATCAGGCACCGATGGATCTCAGTGTGGTTTGGACTGAGCCCCCGCGGCCGATGGTTTGTCTGGAACCCTGGACTGGTCCGCGCCAGGCCCTGGTGAGCGGTGACCAAAAACTCGTGCTCCAGCCCGGTGCAAAGCAGACCCTCGCCTGTCGCTACAGCGTCTCCTGATTCACCCCGGGCAGACGGCCGCGGCTGAGCTGCAGTTTGGGGTCGAACTGACGTTTCACCGCTTCGATTAGCGGTCGGGACGGACGGTCAAGCCAGACCGGCACGGTTGATTCGGCCGCGCGTTTCAACAGCGTCATTTCGCCGCCGAGGCGGAGCACGCTGCGGCGTAGCGCCTCCAGCTGGTGATCCGCTGTCGCCGCGTCGCACCAGCCATCACCGCAGCCGGCTCCGGCGGCCAGCTCCCAGGTCCATGGTTTGAGGGCCCTCATCGCCTCATCCCGCAACAACCGGTGCAACTGGGCCGGCGGTAGCACCAGCCGCACCAGCTGCGCAGAGGGGCTGGCATCGAAGGGTGTGGTGAGGGCATCGGAACAAGCCTGGCGTTCGGCGCTGAGCTGTTGGTTCAGCGCCAACGCCTCGAGCTGCTTCAGCTGATCGTTCACCGCCTGCTCCGAGACGCTGCTCACCACCAGCCGCAGCCGCCAGGCACCATCGCCGCCGTTGATCCAGTCACAGCGTTCCGGCGTCAGGCTGGAGCGCAGCAGTTCGTTGCGAAAGGCCTCCTGGGCCTTCAGGTCGCCCTCCACAAGCAGGCCGCTCCGGGCGGGCCGCAGCGGTTGCAGCCGCAGGGTGAGTTCGGTGATCAGCGCCAGGCTGCCCCAGCTGCCGCAGAGCAGCCGCATCAGGTCGTAGCCCGCCACGTTTTTCACCACCCGTCCACCGGCGTGGGCTACGACGCCATCCGCGCGCAACAGGCCGATGCCAATGATCTGATCGCGCACCCCCAGATGGCGCTGCCGTAGTCCCCCCGCCAGTCCACGGGCCACCAGGCCGCCGATGCTTCCGGCAGCGCCGGCTCGGGGCCAGTCAATGGGCAGCCATTGCCCCTGCTCCGCCAGCAGATCCTGCAGGTCCTGCAATGGCAGGCCCCCTTCCACCGTAATGGTCAGATCGTCCACGGCATGGTCGATCACCTGGTTGAGCTGCCGGCAGGAGAGCACCTCATGGCGGGGATCCAGCGGCGGACCCCAGTCCAGGCGTGTGCCCAGGCCACTGGGACTCCAGGGGGTGCCGCTCTGGTGCCACTGGCGCACCAGATCAATCAGAGCACTGCGGCTGGCGGGGGAATGCCTCACGGCACGATGGTGCCATGAAGGTTGTGGTCATTGACGACGATCCCACCGGCTCGCAGACGGTGCACAGCTGCCCACTGCTGCTGCGCTGGGATGTCGACACCCTGCGCCGGGGGCTGCGTCATGCGTCGCCTCTGTTGTTTCTGCTGGCTGACACCCGGGCGCTGATGCCCACGGATGCCGCGGAACGCAACCGCGGTATTGCGGTGGCCTTGGATCAGGCGCTGCAGCGGGAGGGATTGGCCCGTGATCAGGTGCTGCTGGTGAGTCGTGGTGATTCGACCTTGCGCGGCCATGGGGTGCTGGAGCCTGAGGTTTTGCAGGCGTCCTTCGGGCCCTTTGATGCCACGTTCCATGTTCCGGCGTTCTTGGAAGGGGGCCGCACCACCGTGAACGGGGTGCATCTCCTCCACGGGGAACCGGTGCACACCACGCCGTTCGCTCAGGATCGGCTGTTCGGTTTCAGCAGCAGTGATCTGGCCCGCTGGTTGGAGGAGAAGAGTGATGGGTCCATTGCCGCGGCGTCCGTGCAGCGCATCTGTGGCCGGGAGCTTGATGCCGCCTGCGCAGCAGGCCTGCCGTTGTTGATCGAGCGTCTGCGTGGGCTCCAGGGCAATGCCTCTGTGGTGGTGGATGCCGAGCGGCAGGAGCAGCTCACCGCTCTGGCAGCAGCGGTGCGCGCCCTGCAAGGGCAGAAACGCTTTCTGTTCCGTTCCGCCGCCAGCATGGTGAAGGCCCTGGCCGATCCAGGCCCGCCGCCGCTTGATCCCAAGGGCTTAGCGGGGTTGCGACGGTTGGCTGACGATGGAACGCCTCTGCCGGGCCTGGTGATGGTGGGCTCCCATGTGCCTTTGGCGGATCAGCAGCTGGAGCTTTTGCTGCAGGAATCGGGTTGCCAAGGGGTTGAACTGTCGGTGCCGCGCATCGCTCGGGTGCTGGAGGGGCCGACACCCGAACTGTTGCTGGCGGATCTTGAGCGGGTCTGGTTGCAGCAGCTGCGGGCACTGCTGGATCAAGGTCTGACGCCGGTGTTGTTCACCAGCCGCGGTGAGCTGCGTTGTGCTTCCGAACAGGAGGGCCGGCGCTTGTCCTGCGCTCTGGCCGAGTTGATGGGGCGACTTGCGTCAGCCCTGGCTCCTGATCTGGGCTATCTGCTCAGCAAAGGTGGCATTACCACCCAGACGCTGCTGGCCCGGGGCCTGGCCCTCGAGTCGGTGCAGCTGGAAGGGCAGCTGCTGCCGGGTCTGTCGTTGGTGCGTCCGTCAGCGGGACCCTGCAGCGGACTGCCGATTCTCACCTTCCCCGGTAATCTCGGCGTTGCTGGCACGTTGAGGGACGCCTGGCAGCGGATGGAGGCCGGCTGAGGCGGCCAGCAGTTCCATCGGATGCTGCACCTGGGCCCGATTGCCTAGATGGCGCCGCAGCTGCAGGGTGCAACCGATGTTGGCGCTGGCCACCAGTTCGGCGCCTGTGCTGCTGAGGTCGTCGGCCTTGATTCGGCCCAGTTCGGAGGCTTCCTCTGGCTGCACCAGGTTGTAGATGCCGGCGCTGCCGCAGCACACCCCTGCCTCGGTTGCTTCCCGCAGCTGAACGTTGGGGATGGCCCGCAGCAGCTGGCGGGGCTGGGCCTGGATGCCCTGGCCATGGATCATGTGGCAGGCGTCATGCATGGCCACGCCGCCGGGAAGTGGTTGCAGTTGGGCGCGGAAGGACTCCAAAAGGCCGCGGTCCGCCAGGAATTCCTGCACATCCAACACCGGAGCGCGGAAGGCCGCCTTGCCGTTCAGGAGCTCGCCGTAGGCCTTCATCGTGTGGCCGCAGCCCGAAGCAGCCACCAGCACCGCATCCAGATCTCCCTCAACGGCATTCATGCTCCGAATCAGATCCGTTGCCAATTGGCGCGTGAGCTCCAGCTCCCCCTGGTGATGGCTCACCGCCCCGCAGCAGCCCTGGTCTGCTGGGATGACCACCTCAAATCCGTTGGCCTGCAGCACTTTCACCGTTGCGGTGCTGACGCTGGGATCGAAGCAGCGCTGCACGCAGCCCAGCAACAGCGCCACGCGGCCGCGGCGTTTGCCGTAGGCGGGATTGATCTGGGGCAGTCGGTCGGTGAAGCTCTCCTGCACCAGGGGTGGCAGCAGCTGCTCCATCGCTTCGATTTCCGGCCCGAACAGACGGGTGAGCCCGGAGCGGCGGGCCAGGTGTTGCAGCGGTGTGCCGGCATAGGCCCGCAAGGGTTGCAGCAGGGCCCGCAGGCGCTTGGGGTAGGGCAGCACCTGCAGCAGCAGCTTGCGGAAGCTGGTTTGCCAACTGCTGCGCTGGTTGGCCTGATTCAGCTTGGGCCGGGTGGCTTCGATCAGCTGGTCGTAGCGGACTCCCGAAGGACAGGCGGAAACACAGGCGTAACAGCCCAGGCAGGTGTCGAAATGGCTGGCCACCGTGGCATCCAGCTCCAGGTCACCGGCTTCGATCGCCCGCAGCGCATGGATGCGGCCGCGGGGTGAGTCCATCTCACTGGCCAGCACGCGATAGCTGGCACAGGTGGGCAGGCAGAAGCCGCAGTGCACGCAGGGGTCTGCTGCACCTGCGGGAAGCCCGGGGAGCTGGGTGGGAGAGGCCATTGCCTGAGTCTGGCGTGAATGGCAGGTCTGGTGATCAGAAGCGCTGGATGATCGCTTCGGCGAAACCGCTGCAGCTCACCGGATCCACCTGGGGCTCCATCAGTCGGGCCAGGTCGTAGGTGACCTGCTTGTCGGCAATGGCGGCACTGAGGCCCTTGGTCACCAGATCAGCGGCCTCCTGCCAGCCGAGGAACTCCAGCATCATCACGCCGCTGAGGATCACCGAACCGGGGTTGATCCGGTCGAGGCCAGCGTGTTTCGGGGCGGTGCCGTGGGTGGCTTCGAAGATGGCGGCGTTCTCGCCGATGTTGGCGCCGGGGGCCATGCCCAAGCCACCGACCATCGCGGCGGCGGCGTCGGAGATGTAATCGCCGTTGAGGTTCAACGTGGCGAGGATCGAATACTCCTGGGGCCGGGTTTGGATTTGCTGGAAAATGCTGTCGGCGATGCGGTCATCCACCAGCACCATCTCCTTCCACTTGCCGCCACCATGGCTGCTGCCGATGGCGTCGATCACCGCCTGCACCTCGGTGTCGATGTCGGCTTTCTTCTCTGGAGTGAGGCTGTCGTAGCCAGGCTCGATCATGCGGGCGTTGGCCTGCACGCTCAGTTTGGGATCCTTCTCGAGGTTGCCGAGGATCCAGCTTTCCCGCTCGGTGATGCACACATCGCGGAATTCGGTGGTGGCCAGTTCATAGCCCCAGTCCCGGAAGGCTCCTTCCGTGAACTTCATGATGTTGCCCTTGTGCACCAGGGTCACGTGGCGCTTGTCGCCCTGAAGACGCAGGGCGTGCTGGATGGCCTTGCGGATGTGGCGCTGGCTGCCGGCTTTGCTCACCGGCTTGATGCCGATGCCTGAACCTTCTGGGATCTGGCGCTTGCCCAGTTTGCCGTTGGCAGGGATCACAACCTCGTTGAGGTGCTTGCGCAGCTCCTGGCCAACGGCGTCATCGGCTTCCCATTCCACCCCCATGTAGATGTCTTCGGTGTTCTCCCGGTAGACGATCACGTCCAGATCCTGGGGACGCTTGTGGGGGCTTGGGGTGCCCTCGTAGTAGCGGCAGGGACGCACGCAGGAGTACAGATCAAAGATCTGGCGCAGGGCTACGTTCAACGACCGGATGCCGCCACCCACGGGAGTAGTAAGTGGTCCCTTGATGGCCACGCCGTAGGTGCGGATCGCCTCGAGGGTGTCCTCCGGTAGGTACTGGTAGGTCCCGTAGAGGTCGCATGCTTCATCGCCGGCGTAAACCTTGAACCATTCGATGCTCTTGCTGCCGCCGTAGGCCTTGGCCACAGCCGCATCCAACACTTTCTGGGTGGCGGGCCAGATGTCCACCCCGGTGCCATCGCCCCGGATGAAGGGGATGATCGGGTTGTCGG